>Ga0222645_100073_pt1 | contig 63880 bp, 104 predicted proteins | sample AntAcemetagen292_FD_179881 | JGI IMG/M metagenome (GOLD analysis project Ga0222645, IMG submission 179881) | Saline water microbial communities from Ace Lake, Antarctica - #292 | ecosystem: Environmental > Aquatic > Non-marine Saline and Alkaline > Saline | place: Antarctica: Ace Lake...
ATAGTCGCGTCATTTCTTCAATTGGATCAAAACCAAGAGCTTCAAGTTTCTTAACAGAAGCCATAGCGTTAATGTTCTTAGATCCTTTTGGACGACCTGATCCGGGTTTGCGACCGCCTACTAGATTTTTTCCTCGATTACTCATTGTAACCTCCTATATTCTTTTTAGTTTGTTTTTGGACTTCTGTGAAATAGTTTACAACTGTACACTTTAAATATCAAAAATATTTCCTTACTTATCATCAAGATATAACAATAAAAATATAACCCAAAGAAAAGTAAAGGTTTATAGTAAACAGTGAAGTTCAAATAGTTCGTTTCAGGGATGGTCTGCGTATAATTCTTACGTCATGGTTAGTGTACTATTAAGGGTATGACTCAGAATGATAACTCAGAATAAAAACTGTAGCACATAGTGTAACACAAAAGGGATAGTAGAAATAGCAATTCCCCATTTTATTCCAGAAGTAATGTTTTGTTTTGCTAACTGTTTATGTTCCTCGTTCATGACAACAAACCACCCTTTAAGATAAAGGTCATAGCAGCACCAATAACGGCAGCAGCAGAAAGCTTAACAACCCAACCAATGAGGCTATCAAAGGACTGTAGTTTAGCTTTGACAATACCTAAGTGAGTAGTCAGACTAGCCACTTCTAGCTTAATAGTTTGTAGTTGTTCTTTTAGTTTGTCAATATCTTGTTTGAGATCTTCTTGCTCTTTGTATAGTTGTGTAAGAGCAAAGTTTCCATTATCTTGCATTAGGGTGACACCTTTTGTATGTTCTTGTTATTGTTAAGTTTAGAAAGCTAGTTTAATACTGTTATAAACTTCGGTTGAGAAGTCACTACTCTTGTAGTATACTTTAATTACATTTAAATGAAATTTAATGACATTTAGAAAGAAAGACGTAGTTAAAGCTTTTATTTTATTAACTAGAATTTCTTACTCTAACAAAACTAGACTATAGCTTTTATCTGGATAAGAATACTGGAAGTTTATTTATACTAAAATATTTAAAGACACTACCCCCACAGGTACCTTCTCATCTCATCCTATCATTATTTGCGGGTATTTATTATTTGATAAAACTAAGGAGTTTTGTTGTGGTTATAATTTCAAAAAAAAAAAAAGATTACTACAGTCACCCTTCAACCACTCCCCTCAACTACCCCGAAGGGTGGTCAAAAGAAATGATCAAAGGGTGACTGTAGTAATAGTAGTAGACTTATTTTTTCTTCCAAGCACTGAGACATACAAGTTCAGTACCATAAGGGTTAGGTAGCTTACTAAGCTCTTCCCAGTACTGTTCTGCAACAACAATAACTTCGAACATGCCACCCTCAACCCAGTTAATGTGGTTGATGATTTCAAAGCGATAGAGAGAGTAAGGGAGTCCTCCGATTTTACGGTTCATAGTTGCCGCACGTTGTTCTACTGGGTCTGCTAATACAAAGTTTTTATTCATGTCTGACCAGAAGTATCGAATAAGCTCTTCAGAGAAATCATCTACACCGTAAATAGCAATTGTATCTAGGTTAGGGTATTTCTTCTTGAAGTCTTCTTTGGCGTTCTTGGGTGTAGGCTTAAGTTTAATTTTGGTTGTCTTAACGTCAGTACTACCTTTAGGGCGACCACGGTTTTGTTTAGGTGCTTCGTCTACTGGTTTAAGAGTCATTATTTAGTTCACTTTCTAGGTCTGTAAACCCGCCGATTAATTTAAAGATTTGTGGTACTGTTTTTACCTTAAGTTTTTCTACAAGAATAGACTTCCATAGGGCGTTACTAAGAGCATCAACTGAGTCTAGATCAACGTAGATATATTCGAGATTTTCTTTTTCTAACTTAATCACTGCTTTAGTACAAAATGTACAATTAGCTTTACCTATCACTAAGTATGTCATTCAATTAATCCTTTTAGCGTTTGTTTATTTTATAGTAATTTAAGTAGTATTTAAAGACGATCACCCTCTTCATCTTCTTCCTCATCATCCAACATAGTCTCAACGCCACCTACAAAGAACTCAAAAAGAATGTCTCGCATAGGCAGTTCGATATCCATTTCGTATTCCAAGATAAATTCATCAAACGCTGCTTCTAGCAGTTCATCCATGTCAGTTAAGTCTTGGTTTTCAACTTGATCAGTCATCGCTCAGTATCCCTGTTTTTAAATTTGTTTTGTTGTTAGTATGTTATTCTGCTACTTCTTTTACGTGGATAACTTCATCCCAAATTCCTGCAGGATAATAGTTTAGTTTTGTGTATTCACACTCATGTAAGTCTTTAACAAACCAGTATTCTTTTGGTTCAGGACGTTCGTAAACCTTAAACACTCGGAAAGCTACAATGTTTTGTTTATCAAGTTGACTCCAGTTTAAGCTATCAGATAAGACTCCTTTCCCGTGTGTATAACCTCCTATTAATGTGATTTGTACTTCAGACTTAGGGTGAACAGGGTTATCTTCCCCAAACCATTCATGCCACTTACCATCATTATAATTAACAGTCTCAACTTCTTGGCGATCGATCTTTAAAACACAGTCGTCGTCGTCGAAACACCAAGAGACACCATGTGTAAAGTCTTCGGGGCCATAGTAAAGTGAATTATTTTTGTCAATACGAACAATAACTAATGCTTCACCAATGGTATACCCGTGTTCAATCGTATTACTTGTAATAACAACTGTATCACCTACCTTATACTTTAGTCCAATAGTCATACTGTCTCTCCTATTCCATTTATTATCATCGTATAAAACGAAGTCTTCTTCATCAAGGTACTAGCTCTGATTGTCGGAGTCTACTGCACCAATATACTTACTGTATTCGTCTTCGATTTCGGTAATGATTGTTGTATCACCAATATTATACCCGTGGCCAGATACATTACCAGTAATAGTAACCGTATCACCTACTTTTAGTTCAGTAGTCATTTGACTTCTCCCATGTAATCTTCTGCTAAACGCCAGTCTACTACACCAAATGTAATCAAGTGACGTACAACCTTAGCTGCTGCTTGTGGTGTGATATTTTCCCAGAGTATACTAATGTCACGAGGGTGACACAATTGATCAGCCTTTGTTCCTTCTACGAAGGCCTCACCTAAACCTAATGAATCAGCCTTATGACCACCAAAGAAAGTATCTGCTGCACCACCAATGCACATTGCAGTACCGCATTTGCTCCCTGTGTAATCGGTTACACCTTCAGTAAGCCAATGTTCCATGTTAAAACCATAGCCATCTTTATTGTCACCACCAGCTTCAAGCCAGTCAGCAATGATACTCAAGCGTTCTTTATTCATAGGTGTTCTCCAGTTTAATTAAACACAATATATTAGAAGTTATAAGTGAGTTATTCGTTTTGTTCTTTCTCAAAACACCTCCACAGAGACCATAATAAAACTATTACAGGGGCTAAGGAAATAAAGAGTGGTATTGCATTTCCCGTGGCAAATAATGCTACTGTTGAAAATACAATGCTAAGGATTACAAACGTCCAAAACAAAGCTGTTATAATATAGAATACAAACTCAGTTCCATCGTCTTGACTACGCCCCCAATTGTAGAATTTGATAATCTTATTCATTTGATGTCTCCATTTTAATTAAAGCAGTTAGGGTTGTTTGCGGGTTATTGTGGTAACTTCAGCATTTTAACTGACGCACAATCAATCACACCGTCAATCGTATTATAGCTCATCTTGTGTGTGTCACTTTTGGCCTGGGGACCGCGCCAAAAAGATTTTTGCTGTCCAAAAAGTTCATGCGTCACAACAACAGGTTCCGCAGGCTTTACACGGTATTTATCATCACTGTAAAAAATAGGATCATCAACATTAACCCATTTATCGTGGCAAAATAGCTCAATATTCTTACCATTGTGTTTAGCCAGCAACAAAGCTCCTTGCTCCTCTGGTTTCATGTCACCCCAGATTGGGTATTTGTCATCTGCGGCAACTGGTGATACAGCGCGTGATAACAGTTCCCATGTTGCGCTGAAGCCGTTTTGATCACCTTTTATTGTTGGTCTCGAATCGACACTACCTTCAAGCACATATTTTTTGCCAGTCGTGTAAAACCGACAGCTTTTATTATCAACACAGCGCACCGTGTCGCCTACTTTGTAACCTAGTTCTGCGAATGTCTCATTCATTGTTCAGTTTCCTTTGTTAAGGGTTTATCCTTAAGGGCAGCTTCAAAAACAGCATAAGTAGTAGAAGCGTAAGCATCCGACTCATAAGCAGCATCAAAGGCAGTATAAGCAGTATTAGCCGCTGCTTCAAAGGCAATATCATAAGTATCCTTTGCTTTATCAAGAGCCTCACAAGCATCTTTATAAGCAGCCGCAGTGGCCAACTTTAGTTTCTCTAGTTCAGTCATTTTATGTTACTTCTCTTACGTGTGTTACTGTGATGTAGTAACCATCTTTATCTGGTCGCAATATTCGCACCTCGGGGGCATCTGACATAAAACGATAGCACAACCAATACTCCTGTGGTTCCTTATGCTCCTTAGTTACTTTGAAGGCTACTATATTAGCTGACGTATGGTCCCAGTCGTAAACTTTAGCTTCTTTATCCTCCCTTCCAAGAGTGCCACAGGATAGCATTACGTTAACCCAAGAGAGGTGATGCACAGGACACTCCCCGCCGTTCCACCCGTGCCATAGCCCGTTGTTATATTCTGGTGTGTTAGTCATTGTTCAATTTCCTTTATAAAATTAATTGAAGTTAGTAGGGGGTATGTACGCCTCGCAACTACCTGAGAAGTCCATGAAGGCTACAGGTGCATTATCTAGGTCATGTGACCACCACTTACGTGAGCTTTTTTCCATTTCCGTTGTGAACTGTCTATGACAGATCTTATTAAGACACTCAGCTGAACAGAAAGATTTGTCTTTGTAACACATCATTAGTCAAGTTCTCCATGTAATTTATTGAAAGATTCTTCCAGCAACATAATACGTTTTTCTTTATTTTTATATTTATTTATACTGTAGTATCTGGCAAGAATAATAGCCGCCTTGGCTACTTGTATATTTTCCCAGAAGTCTTTTGCCCTGTGTGGCGCAGGTTCTTCATAAGAGATAACCTCTAAACAATCTTTAATAGCACGGTCAATAGTTTCCTCCAGTGATGCTACAACTAAGATTTCAACCGTACAGGAATTGATTAGCTCATTGGCTAAATTTTTAGCGGCTTTCTCTAGTTTCTTAGTCATTAGTTAGCCTCCCAGAATTCTAGTTTTTCCATAAGTTCATAGAGAGTCATTTCGTTAATATGCTCTTCAAAGGTTTTCTCGTCAGCCCCACAAGAGCTGCCATAAATATCCCACCATGCCTTATAGCTTTTCCATGCTTGTATCATTGTTTAGTTTCCTTCTGAGCTTCAATGTAGGCACGATAAGCATTATAAGTAACTACATAAGCAGCAGCAAAAGCATTATTAGCATAATAAGCATTATCAGCAGCGGCATAAGCATTATAAGCAACTACATAAGCATCAGCAAAAGCATTATCAGCAGCATCATAAGCATCATCAGCGGCATTATTAGCAGCATCAAGTGCAGCCTTTAGTTTCTCAAGTTCAGTCATTAGCACAACCCTCCTTAGCTTCAATGTAGGTACGATACGCAACAGCATAAGCATCATAGGCATCATTAAAAGCATCATGGGCATTACGAGTAGCAACATGAGCATTACGAGTAGCAACATAAGAATTATGGGCAGCTTCAACTTCAGCACCAGCAACCTTATAGGCGTCTTTAAGTTTCTCTAAGTTAGTCATTTGTCAGTCCTCTTTTGCTTTATGTAATTAAAACTCACCTTTATATTTTTTCATTAGGATTTTAAGTTTTTCAAGCTCTCGTACTTTATTACTGTTTAAAAGATTATTCTTTCGATTGATTTCATCAACGCGCTCATCTTCGGTAATTGAACGCCACTCTTGAATTACGATAGAGTAGTGACTGTCATATTCATCAGGTAAAAGGGACAAAGTACAGTGGGTAACTTGGTATGATTTCCCGTAAGTAGGTTCGTAATTGTAAGGGTACTTCTCTAGCAATTTTTCTAAATTCAAAATCAGATCTTCTGGGCTTTCGTTATCAATATCAAAGCTACGATAAGAAGGTACTGCTACGTAGTTACCACAATTTGAAATTCTCATAAGTTATCCATTCATCAATTTAAGTTATTACAGTACGTATAGATTAGAGAGCAACCCTACGATTACTTCGAATAGGAATAATAAAGTCATCATTTAGAATTACCTGTTACTGACATTAAGCTTGATTTTACAATATTAATAAGGATTAAAAAACCCCAAGATTTCCAAAAAGTAATTTCAGGAAGCGTAAACATACCTACAATAACTGAATTCCAAAGCAACATAAAAATCCAAGCGATTAAGGCACTAATTGCTAAACTGGCGACGAGCGCACCAACAACCATGCCAGCAGAAGAAGTGAAAGTGGTTTTATTTGATTTATACATTTGTTTTATTCTCCACAAGAACGTTTTGATAGGGGTTTACAATTTCATCGATGATGTTAAACTTCAAGGCTTCTTCAGCATTAAGCCAAACATCAGTAGGACATAGTAGATTTTTACGAATCTTTTTTACAGACATTCCTGTAAAGATACGGTAGTGTTCTTCCATCCAAGAAGAAGTATGCTCAAAGCTCCGCATAGAACCGTAGATTTCATGTTCTTTACCGATTACTCCTCCTGAGTATTGGTGAGACATGATCTTAGCGGTAATAGAAGCTGATCGGTTTTTACCAGCCATTAGGACAACAGTGGCACAGGAAGCTGCAAGGCCCGTACAAAAGGTATCTACAGGGATACTAGACATTAACATTGTGTCAACGAGACTCAGACAAGAATCTACACGACCACCGGGGCTGTTAATAATAAGGGTGATTCTTTCTGGTTGAAGTTCCTTTTCCATTAAGTTATACTCAAGAATGTCTTGTATTACTGGGAAGATACTTTCAGGTTTAAAAGGTTGAGCGATCATAAGAATACCGCTTTTAAACAAATACTCGCCTGACTTTTGAAGAACAGGTTTTTCTTCTACTTTTGATTTAATCTTTTTAGATTTTTTAGTCATTATTCATAATGTCCTGTTGTTGAAAGGTTAAATCCTAGAGAGTGATTTGTGTAGTAGACTTGCTTCCCCAGAGGACTATCTGGTTTTGGGATAATTATATTTAAAGGGTGTAGTGCTTTATCCATACCTATTACTGAAACTTCAATTAAAATAGCGTCTTCATTGTGGTCTTCATAGTTTGTTATTTCTACTGACATATTTATTTACCTTTCATATTAATTGGTTAGTGTCCCATTCGAAATTGTAACTCAAACATTCTTTTCTTTCTACAGGAAACTTAGGATGTCTCAAAGATACAATATGATACTCTGGATATGGCACTAGAAGCATTAAGTCTTTATCTGATCGACCATAAGGTACTTCTAGATAAACCCAAAAACCGTCATCGTTTGGTTTGTTGTTAGGTATTAGCTTTACTGATATTACTTTCACATGAACCTCTTTTCGATAAAATAAGCAGTTTATACACTTACTCAGGTGTTGCTATTAGAAGATATCTTTTCGTAAACTCTCGGCCTCTTCAAGACCCTCTACAAGAAACATTCCAATGTATAGAATACTAAATCCAAGGATTACGACAGGGACAAACAAGAGAGTTCTTAGAATACCATGCCAAGGTTTCCAAGACTTTTCATAATAGTTTGCTGGCCAGTTATACCATTTTTTCATTATAGTATTCCTTTAATAATCATTTTCTTCTTCAAGAGCAACGGCATAATGATAACCTGACCAGTTATCTACACCTGCATTTTCAAGACAACTTAAAAACTTACTATTTTCTAACAAAGATAAGTATTCTTTTTTAGTAATAGTTACAGTTTCATTTTCCATGTTTACCTCCTTTTTAAGTATTACTAGACCACGATGTTTTTAATTTTTCATAAGTAACAATAACAGTAGTAGTCTTTAGCATAACTCTTTCGCCTTTGCATTTATCACAAACTACATCTGCACCGGAAGTTTCTCTTGTTGCGTCATTCGTAGTGTAGCCACGACCTTGACATTTGTTACAAAAACAGACTTCTGTTAAAACTGACATATTATCTCCTATTTAAGTTAAAGGATATCGCAACCTCCAGCACTACAAGCCAAAGTCTGAGATCCACTTGTGTTATCTTCTGACTCATACTCTTGAAGACGAGAGAAGTCAATGTCTGGCATTGCTAGTTCTGCAGCATCAAATTCTTCTTTAGTACAAGGCGTGTAAGGAGCTTGTTGGTAAGTGTGTTCAGAGTAAGGCAAGAAAGACACACCTGTGATGTAGTTAAAGTTCTCGTAAACCCAAGCTCCAACCTTCATCCACTCATTTTCTTTAACGTACACGGTAACAGACACAGAATGTTCTGACCAGTGCATTTGGAAGAGCTTCCAGTTTTCAAGTTGTTCGATTGCAGTCTGTTCATTAGCTAGAGTTGCACCTTCAGGAGACTTGATAGGGAAGTAGAAGACAGTTGTCTTAAGAGGGTTCATAACGTCTGCCTCGTTTGGCACACCCATGTCTTTCAAGAAGGTAGTAATTGGGTCGTTGTTTGCTTGGCGTACCGCACGAATATAGTAGGGTGAGAAACGACCGTGAATACCTGAAGACGCGTCTGCAAGTTGACTTACAGTGCCGCTTGGTTTGATTGTTGTAACAGCTGTTGCAGGGTTGATACCAAGACGATCAGCATACTCTGCGTTAACGATGACAGCACTATCACGCAAACGCTCAAGCATAGCCGGATCAGGCTTGCGAAGGATTTTACAATCTTGAATACCTGTTAAGGAAACACCTAACAAACGTTCTTCTTCACAGTTCTTCTGCCAGATTTTACGTACATACTTAAAGTTAGTCAAGGAAGACTGTAACGTACCGAGAACAGTAGCTAAGTTAATCTTACGCTGAAGATCAGCTTCGGTGTCATCTACACGACACACTACTTCAGACAAATTACAAAGCTGACCAGAACGAAGCTGGATCTCGGCGCAAGGGTTTGTACCTCTAAGTTGAGTAGAATCTCGGCGCTTTGGTGCAAGAGCTTTGGCACCAGAACGGTTAAAGATACCGCGCTCACCAGAGCCTGATTTCATTAGAGCAGTCCATTCATCCATAAACACTGCCATAGAGGGTTTATTATCGTAAGCGGCAGAGTTGTTAGCTAAAGCACGGTGTGCTGCTGTTTCCCACCAACGTCCAGACTTACAATCTCGTAGTTCTGGATCACCAAGGTCTGACAAAGAAATAAGAGCAGAACGGCGAACACCACCTACAACTACAACTTCAGCAATTTTACATACAATATCGTGAACTTCTTGAGAAGTCAACTTACGGCCAGCAGAACCACGGAAGATGTTTGTTACAAAGATCATTAAGTCTTTGAGAGGGCCGGGTCCGGAGGCGCGACCCCCCATTGTTTTAAGACGAGCGCCTTCTGGTCGAACTTTTGTGTAATCCCAGTGGTGCATGTTACCGAGGTAAAGTTCTGCAATAAGTTTACGCAGTGCTTTAGCCCAACCTTCGGCAGAGTCTTCAACTGTAATAATACGATCTGAAAGATTAAAGGTATCATTTACAATTGGAAGGCCTGAAGTTGAAATCTTTTCACAACCAAATCCAGCGCCTGTACCAGACATCAGAATGTAAAGAATTTCATCAAACACACGAATGTGATCAACGTCAATGTAACTACAGTTGTAGCCACGGAAAGGGTTTTTACGAAGTGCATCACCAGCCGCCCAAAGCGCACGCATAGAGGGCATTACTTCACGATTATAGATAGCATCACGTAGTAATTGTAGTTCAGCGTCTGTAATGACGTTCGAGTCTACTTCTTCTCGCCAGAAGCCAACGAGACGATCTACTGTTTCATCCCAGCTTTCGCGTCGGTTTAGATTTTCCAAAAAGCGGGAGTAACGGCTCATGTGGATAAAGGATTCGTAATTGTTCATTTTGTTTTGTGCTTTCTTGCTCTACAAGTATTAGAAGATCAGCGGGTAGAATACCTGAACTATAACTTCTTATTATGTATGCGGGTTTTAATTTTATTAGTCTTCTTGATTATATTTCTTAAAATTAGGACGAGGTCGTGGTTTTGCCTTTAGTTCCTTTACTCTTGTTTGTTCTACTTCAAAAGAGGGTTCGGAATAGACTTCATTAAAAGAGTACACAGGGTCGCTGTCAACCCCTGTTTTAACTAAAACCCAAGCCCAACTAAGAAATTCTTTTTCTTCGTTAGACCATTTAACACTCTGTTTTAAAAATTGACTACAATGTTCTTCACTTTTAATAGCGCTGTACATAAAGTCATTAGCGTAGTGCCAAGCTTTTTGAAACTCTGGTTTGATACCACTGATAGCAAAGTTGTTCATTTTAGTTTTCCTTTGTTTGATTGAAGGTTTTTACTAGGTTACTGGGGTAAGTGTTGTATTCATAACTTTCATTTAAACCTTTGACTCTAATAGTTTTGGAGTTAAGTTTTAAAATCTTATGACTACCTCTAAAATATTGACTAGCATTTATAACATTATCACCTACTTCGAGAATACAGCCAGCTGCGTCTTTAAAGACTTCATAGTTGTTATACTCGTTTTCTAGAGAAATTGCTTTTTCTTTTGCTTGTTTTTGAGTCAAATTAAAGAAAATATCTGCTCCTGTTGTTCCAATAGTTGCGTCAATCACACACCACTCCCAAGGCAAATCATTATTGTCTCCACCTCGATACTCTGCTGTGTACCTCAATTCATTTTATCCTTATCAAATTCCAACATAGTGTTAGCTGCGTAGTAAAGCTCTTTAGTATAGGGGTCGTCTGGATCTAGGTTAAATTCATCTACAATCCCTTCTACAAAGCTTTTTACTGCGGGTGATAACTCTCCAAGTTTAGCTTCTCCATCAAAAATAAGTTGAAGGATAACTGATACGTAAACACATTCATTCTCTGTCATAGGTACTCCTTAATGATTAGATTCTTTGGAACTGCCCTGAACCTTCTTGATCTCCGTCGTCGGGGTATTCAGTTCCCTTATCGAGTCTTCCAGTAGAAAAGTTATAAAGCAATGCTCCTGATGGGCCTGTAAGACCAGTATAACGACATTTGAGGACTTTTGTGTTAATCGTGTTTCTTTTAGATTCATTAGCATTGCCTACGTCTCTTGCAAAAGCAATAATATCATTGCTAATTTGTTTAATTGAGCCGGAGCCGCGAATGTCGTCCATAGAAGGAAGCTTACCCTCTTCAAAGGATTTGCCTTTATTGTCTGTCTTACGAAGGTGGCTAATTAGGCCAATCCACACGTTATGCTTTTTAGCCATACGTAGAAGCTGATTCATAATTAAATCAATAGCTTCGTTGCCAGTAAGACCTTCAGCACCTTCTGAGGCAAGAATAGTAATGTGATCTACAAAAAGATATTTAGCACCACTGAGGCACATGTACTCAAGAAAATCCATAATAGAACCGTCAGAAATACTTCCTTGATGATCAAGCACAAGGACTCGGTCACTTCCAAATACTCGATCATATCCTTCTTTAAGTTCTTCAACAGGAATCTCCTCTGCTGCTGTGTTACGGTTCAGAGCCATTCCAGACATTTTTCTGGCTGTTTCTGCAGGACTTTCTTCTAGAGAAATAATACCAATTTTATCCTTTGTTATATCAAGAAGATGAAAGGCAATTTCTCGTAGTAGCGTAGACTTACCGGAACCTGTCCCAGAAGTCCAAAGAGTGATTTCGCCAAATCGCATACCCTTTAACTTTTCGTTCAAGCCTCCCATGAAAGGGGGGTAAGGTACAGACTCTAACTCGTTATAAGATACTAGTTGGTTCCACAACTCATCTTTGTTAAGAATACCAGCAGGTGTGTATTCTACAGCATCGTAAATTGCTTTTAAAACTTTATCAGGGTCTTTGATCCAAGTATCACTAGCGTCTTTTTCTGGTGTTTTAGCAATTTTGATTTTATCATAACCGATAATCTTAGCGGCTTCTTTAGTAGCATTTTTACCAGAGTCATCATTATCAAACCAGATAACTACTTCATCAAAGTTACGGATCCACTCTCGTTCTTCAACTAGGTCTTTCAAAGTAGTTGAGGATCTAATTGACACAACAGGGTAGAATGTTCCCCAACGTTTGTACAAAGCACAAGCGATCGCTAGCGTGTCAAGTTCACCTTCAGTGATTACTAGCCGTTTACCTCCACTAAATAGATGTTGGCCGAACAAACCACCTTTAACTTTACCTACATTTGCTTTGAAGGTCTTTGGTAGTTCACGTACTTTATATCCAGTGAGGGCTTCTCCTTTATGGTAGGGGTAGTAGTGAGTATCAATAGAACCATCAAGATCATAAGATACTTTAACACCATAATATTCTGCCACATTTTTGTTAATGTTCCTTTCTCGGAAACCTCGTGTTGGGTAGTCTTCAGACACTTCCTTAACAGTTGGACCCCAATCATTATCTACTGAATCAAAGTCTTCGTTGTTGTTGTTGCTCATGTTTTTATTACCCTCTTTATTACCGTGTGACTTTCTGCAAGAAAAACAAAAAGTTGAACCGTCTTCATATATTTGCAAAGGGTCTGAACCGCCGCAATCTTCGCAGGGTTGATTTTTAGTAACAATTCTACCCATTCTTATTACTATCTATAACGTTATTTAGGTGGGAAGCCATGAAAAGTTCTGAGAAATTATGACACGCTAAATAAGCAAATAAGCAACCCATGATATTAAAATCAAAAATATTAAAAGCTGCAAGAAATCCTGTAAACAAGATTATTACTTTTACTAAATATAGTGCAATAGCTACGTCTTTCAACATTAGTATTTTCCTTTTATAGTTTTTAAATAAGACCTTGTACGAACGCTAATTGATTCTTTAGGTACAAACCTGATAGCTGCAATCTGTCTATTATAAAAGCGAGGTGTTTTATTATCTTCTAACTTTTCTGTCATAGATTCTGAAACCATCTGACAGTAAGCCTCAGCGTAATATAAACCTCCTTTTGTATTATAAACATCGACAATTTCAAATACAAAATCAGATTTCTTTTGGTTTTTGAGGTCTAGTTTTAAGTGTTCAGAGGATCCAACATAAACTCGCCAAGGCATTTCTTTACCGTAAGTAGAAGACTTTTTGAGACCTCCTCGCCAGAATTGTTTTTTACCCCAGTAGATCTGTCTTGTAATCTTGTTTTGAATGCAATACAAGAAACCAAAGTGGTCGCTAGGGTTGAAGCTGACTTTTGACTTCCAATGTCCGATTTCGTTCTTCAATAGTTTTGTCGTATACTTCTTTGTTGAGGGTGAAGTGGTCATCTAATTTTCTCCAGATGTGCAAGAGTTTTCCATTTAATAACATGTGATCAAAACCTGCTTCACCATAGACTTTGAAGTACTCAATAGAGATACGCTTCTTGTGTTCATCATTACCGACAGACCCTTCTAAAACTTTTTCAGCTTTTTTAGGACCAATGCCCTTAATTCCCGGAATATTGTCAACACTGTCACCCATAAGAAGTTGTTTCCAATAAAAGTAGTTAGCCCACTCCTCACTAATTTGTTCAATAGCTTTTGTTTTAGGGTTAAAATGGGTTCCGGGAATACAATGCAAGTCTTTGTCGATTGAAACTACAACAGAATTAATATCTGCTTTTTTTGCTTCTAATGCCCATACTCGTAACATGTCATCAGCTTCACAGTTATCGGTCATAATACAACCATCGTAATACTTTGTAGTCCACAACTTCAGGTCGTTAAACCACTCTGGTTTAGTTGAACTAGAATTTAAACGACTCTTTGAACGCTTATAACCTTCATAAAGATCTACTCGAAAGTTATCCGGACCTCCCATGGCCATTACATAGTCTTCAGTGAACAGACTATTCAACACTGTATTAAAGTGTTCTTTAAATTTCTTTTTAGCTTTAGGTAATGTCTCTACTTTCCATATACTCATATACAGAAGAACATCGCCATCGATAATTGCTAGGTTCATTTATACTTCCTTAAATTATAATTAAGTCAACCTTTGATCATTATTTGCGGGTATTTTTAGCCCTTATTTTTATAGCTCTTTTTACCGTTCAAGGCTCGGTCTTCTAACTTGATTAAATTCCGGCGCATAAGTTCTTCTAAATTAGAACCAAGACGATCAGAAATTCGAGCAACATACCACAAGATATCTGATAGCTCATTTAGGCTTTCTTCAGTACGATTACTATCGTCACGATCTGTACGTTTTTCTTCCAGTCTTTCACTAAGAAGTTCTCCAACTTCAGAACTTAATCCCATAAACAGAGTGTCTATGCAAGTATCCTCTACTTCGAAAGCGGCGGCTTGTGTTTCATATACTTTGGTTTTGATAGACATGTTATTTTCAACCCTGCTTGCTTCAAATTTCTTAAATTGAGCCTGAGACTTTTCCCACATTTCATTTGTCATAGTAACACTATCCTTGTTGTAGTTATAAAATTATTTAACCTTTGCTCGATAAGTGCCAGAAGGAAGATCCATAGCGCACAACATATCTTTAAGTTGGTTGTTAGTTAGACAAATTAAGTTTACTCCTTCAAAGTCGTCAACTTGTCGGAAAAATACAACATCATCAAATAAAAGAACTTCCAAGTCGTCTTGCTGACCTGTTTCGTCTAGTACTGTGATTGTAGTACCGTGGCCGTTTTCAGTATCCATTTCGATTGTAAACATTTTAATAGCTCTTTCTAAGAACCCACTTCAACCAAGAGTCTTGGCAGTGATCCTTTCCTAAGATTTTATCTATGATTTTACATAGGTTGATTTTGTTTTTAATTTCTCTTTGATACTGTCTAGCAGAGAAAGTTTGACCTGCAACACCTCCAAAGATAGCGTTTATTAGAATTGAGATTGAAATTGCAATAGATCTAAAGTATTGTTTAACTTGCATAGAGTTTCCTATTTCTAATCTGCAGTCCAGTAAGTGTTTTCTTCAATCACATAAGTCCAAGCTTTACTTTTGATTGCAGTTTCCGGTTTTATCTTTCGCATAGGGCTTAAAACATCTGATGGTATATTTTGGTATATCAACATACAAGGTTGCCGCGTATCTCCGGGAACCTGTAGTACACTTTCTTGTTTTACTGTGAACCCTAGTTTAGCTACAAAACGGACGTAGTCTTTTTCATCCATAATGAAAGAGCTTTTAAGTTTACCCCCATAATAGCTAATACACTGTATAAACCCTCCCTCTAGTTTACCCATTGCTTTAACGGTGTCAATGTGACGCAAGAACTTGGCCATAGTGTGAAGATCATGTCCGTTGTCAATTGAGAATATGATTTTTTCTTTAAACATTTTTACTCCTTTTCTTTCCAATATCTGTAGTATATGTTCTCTAACCCAGCTTTGTCGGGGTGCTTCCGTATCCACATGCCAGTACTCGGTTGGAAGTGCTTCTTGAAAAAGTTATCTAGCTTCCTGTTGCCTGTGACTACAGAAAGATCTACTTTAAGAGAAAGCGCATCAAACTCGTGATCTGTCATAATAGACATGTTTCTGTATTCGTAGGTGTAAGCTGCTACGGATAACCGAATCCTATTACGGATTTCTGTTGATACAGCTTCTATCAAAGGTGTTCACTAAACATCTTCAGAGTACTCTAGATTTGAATACTTTTCGTACAAATCAATAGCAGTGCTAGATAATTGATAACCTCCAAACCCTGCGTTATAAACTACTTTAATCATTATTTGTTTTCTCCTGTAAACGCTGCCATGATCTGGGCTACGTGGTGGGCGTTGGCTGCTGCCTGCGCCTGTAGGTGACACGAAAACGAGGGGCTTATCATTTTCTGCCCATAATAGACGTTCCATCCTGTGTTGTTCGTGCCTTTTAAGGCGTAGGTGTCACTATAAATTACGGGTGCAGCCTGTTGATATACTTGCTCGCTTGAGAAAGCAGGCCAAACCAACGGCGCAATCATATCGGGCAAGGCGGCGATTATGGCGTCTGCTGCTGGCTGGCATTGTGTGTCAATATAGCCCATGTCTAACTTATAGAGTATATCCGTGATTTTATTTCGCATAGTCATTTGTGTTCTCCGGTGGTTTAGGTAAGGGCATCCAGTGGGTGACTTCTGCAATGTACGACATCGCGCCACACCCTGTACTCCAATGCTTGTATATGTTATTCCAGTAAGCAACAGCAATAATCCCATTGCGAGACTGACACACTAAAATTCTATTATACCTCTTCTGCGCGGTTTCAATCGGTTGCCACATAGGGGGTGATTCATCAGCATTAGTCATTATTTTGCCCCCTGTAATAGTGTCACCTTTAGCTGCTTCCCAACCAGACTCAAAAGCTATTCCAGCTAGGTTTTTGATATCCCGTGCCTTAGCATAGTCTCCATCGTAAATAGCCTCCTGTATTGTGCAGTCTCCTCCGTCAATATCTACACACATGAAATTATGTAGTGCTTTTTCAAGTTCAGTCATTTAATAACCTTTCCGTTATTATTGTCACGTACAACTCGGTGAATATCAATAAGACCACGAGCCACTACCTCAATGTTGGCCCGTGCAATTCCAATATCGTTTAGCTCTAAATCTGACAAGCTATGTAGCTCTTTGATTGTATTGTTAATGTTACGACGACGACGAAGTGCTTCAGTAATAGCTTTAACCATGTTAGTCATTCTGTATCCTTTGATTTATAATTTAATCTTCTTTAGAAAACGTCGGCCAAGCTTTCCAGCAGAGAGGTCCGTGTTCTTTAGTAAACATACACCAACGGTTTTCCCGTGGCAACCAGTAAGAAATTGTTACAGTCGAACTATCTGGGATTACTGCAAAGATACGCTCTACGATAAATCCGGGTTTAGTGATAGGCTCCCCTTCTTTATTAAATCGACCTGTTTTTACTTCGGTGTAGTAACTCTTAGGTGCTTCTTCTAAGTTGTAGTTCCATTTTTTCATTTTAGTGTCCTGCTTTTGAGTTTAAATTTTTAGCTAAGTTTGTCAATTGATTTAGTTTCACTATTATAGCACCAAGAGGTAACTTTATTTGAGATAGCGTACTCTTTAGGGTTTAGGTGAATAAAGTGTGGAAACTTATCCTGCATACGAACTTGACGCTCTGGTACTGTATCTCGACAAAGAGTTAACTGTTTAAACTGCATATCTTGGTTATACTGCTCAGAACGGTAAGTTCGATCGATCCGAGGACACCAACCTGCTTGACAAATACCGTAGTCGCAACGATCTGCAGTGCGCTCTAGGTTCCACTCACCACGTAAGAATACTAAGTTAAGCTCAAACCCCATCCAAGGGATTACTTGCGCTCGCATTAGATAAGCGTTACGGGAACCATCATCAGTGGACATTTCTGGCAAAGGATCTGTACTGTATCCGGAGATAAAAATATCGATGTCTTTAACAGGAAGACCCATGTCAGTGTCTCGGATAAGGCCACCAACAATAAACCAATCACGATCGGGGTAAGCACCTGTCATAAAACTTACAGCAGCAGATTTAGCGTTTTGGATATAACTCATTGTTTAGAACTCCTATTTAATCAATAAATATTTTTAGTGTTTTGCCACTATCTTGTAAAGATACTCGAACGTTTTCTACACTAGATAAATGATTAGTGTAGCTACGACCACAATCATCAATAACTTCTACTCTTATCACATCTGGGTGTGTATAAAGAGTGTCTTTCTCTGGTTTTGAAAAAGACAAGTTAAGGATAGAGTTCACTAAAGAAATTTCCGACGGGGATTGCACATCTTTTTTATCGACTTCTACAGCCCAGTCATAAAGGGAACTAGTTAAGTCTTTGAACTCCGCAATGTCCATAATCTTGATTTCTACTTTTATCTTTGAGTCTTCTGATTTTTGTATCATTTATAGCTCCAATTCCTTATTAGTGTACTTCAAAGTAGTTGTCACCGATTTTACAATCGCCGCATGTCATAATATTAACACCATACTCTTTAGGAGCATCAATAAAACATTGCATAATGATGTCACGAGCTTCTTCAGCTTGATCTTCACGTACTTCTACAGAGTGTTCATCGTGATAGAACAACAAGTGCGAAAAATCAATCTTCGCTTCAGTTAGCCTTTTATCAATCATAACAACAGTAGCTTTCATCACTACTGCTTCAGCACCTTGAATCAAGTAGTTTAGTGCTTTATAACACTCTTTAATAGGTAGCATAATAGGGCGATCATCAAGGCCAGTAATAGCGCTACCTTCTTCAACAATTGACGTAATACGCTCAATTAGAGCAGTAAGTTTTGGAAGTGCTTTCTTGAAAGCTTTAATTGAATTCTTAGTCTCAGCTAAAGACTTGCCGATGTAGCTACTAAGCTTTTGAGGACCAGCACCGTAAAGGAAAGCAAAAATAAATCGTTTTGCTTGAGAGCGAGTACAACCTAGAATATCAGCATTTCGTTGATGAACATCACCGTTTAGAATTAGATCTAGATACTCTGCATCTTTCATGTAGTGAGCAAGTAATCGCAACTGACAGGCAGCAGAGTCGGCTGATACAATCTTGTAGCCTTTCTTTGCAACAAACAACTCTCGAATTTCTTTACCTAGTGTTGCGCCACCGCTAGGTAAGTTAGCGATGATTTTGTGAGTTTGTCGGAATGTTGGAGTGCCAATGTTAAAGACATCACCGTGAAGCCTTGACTCTTTATCCACGTGTTCAAACCAACCTTTAATGATAGAGTGTCTAGAGCGCAAAGTGTAGTATTTCATTAAAGCTGCGCCAACTTCTCCTAGTGGTTCCAAGGAACTGTCAGAGAGTTTAGCTGATGTTTTCGTGAGCTTACCGTCGATTTTCTTCCAGTTCCACTCGTCCGGTTTCCAGCCCAAGCTAGTGATAAGACCTTTAACCGTATCAGTATTACCGATATCACCAACAGTAAAATCAACACGACAGTAACTACCCCAAATGGGGCTAGAATTAACATCGGTGTCCAGAGGAAGCTTAAACCAATTGACAGTTGTCTTGACAAGTTTTCCTGCTTTTGTGTAAGTTGGTTTTTTCGGTACTGCATAACGTTTCCCTGTAACTTCTTCATGCTTTCGTTGAGTATCGGGGTCTACTACAATAGTATTACCAGAAAGCATTGGATTGATGAAATCTTGCATTTCTACCATTTGATCTTCAACAACTTTTACAAGCATCTTAGCACCGTTAAGATCAAACTTCCAACCATTAAGGTTTTGTTTTACCATTATAGCGTCCATTTCCATTTCTGAACGCAGTGCTTTTAAGATAGTTTTTGAGCCGCTAGCCTTGATATAGTTACGTAGTTCCTGCATAAGAAACTTGTAAACTTTAACACCCAAGCGGATATCTTGTTTCATGTACTCAAACATTTCCTCATTAAAGGTTTCAAATCCGCCGCTATAGTCTCCTTTTAACAAACTTTCTTTTTGCTTACTTAGCTTTACGTATTCTTTTCTTTCGGTAATACCTCCTCGTAAGTTTAGTCTTTCTGATTCTATGCGCGATTTTTCAAAAGACTGACCAAATAGTTTTAAAGAGTGACCAAAACCAAATCGACGGTAGTTTAAAACCTGTGACATAACTTTTGTACAAATCACAGTACACTTTGGTGTGTAGCCCCAGACTTTAAACATAGCAGCAACGTCATAACCAAAGGCATTATGGAATACAACTTTGTCTGCGGTGTCCATACGATCTCGGTAAGCTTGTTGTTCGTGAGGCCGATAAAAGAACTCTTCTCCAGTGTCTACATCCACAAGACCCGTACAATGGATTTTAGTAATTCCCGGTAGCAGGTTGTTGGCTTCAATATCTGATACGTAGGTTGTTGTCATCTAATTACTCTCCTTTTCTATTTAAACCATACTTTGAGTTAGCTTTCTTCTTTAACTATTTTAGCCATGTAATTTGCATACCAACAGATCTTCTCTGCGTCTTGTAGTTTGTGATCTTTTTTACCAATACGAAGAGAGTACTTGAACACTTGACTCATAACAGTGGCTTCATGTGGACTCAAGTGTGCTACTGCATACTCCATGATATCCATGTACTGCATACCATTTGGATACTTTAGATAAGCTTCTTTTGGAATAATTTTGTAGTGAGTTGGGTTGATGATTAGGTTTTTCTCTTTTTCATCTAGAGAACCGAAGTCTCCATGAAAATCTGTTTCCTTTTTAACTTCTTTGTTATTGTGGTCATCAAGCAAGTCGAAGAATTCTTTATCCGAAGCATCTATATTTGCGTAAGGGTTCTGTGAGTCAAATATTTTCATTCCGTCTTCCTCTTGAGCGTTAAATTCAGTTGCAATTCGCTTTAATACACGGTTCATACGTTATCCCAACCTTCATAGTTTTCTGGATTAATTTGAAAAAGAACTAGGTTTTGTTCAGAGAAAGAAATTACTCCTACTCCCACGTAACCTAAAAGTTTAGCTTGTTTTTCAGCTGCAATATAAAATTTCAAAAGTTCAGTTGCTCGATCTGAATTGATTTCTTTACTTACAGTTGCCATTGCAACTTCGTTTAAGTTTTTATAGGTCATAAGGTACATAATCTCCTAGTTTGTTAAATTTAGTAATAGTTTTTATTCTGTTACCTACTTTACTAATAGAGTGTTCTATCATAGTCATTTTTGTTAATTCTTCAGACATACAGGATGAAATTTGTTTCCAAGCAATACCATCTTGCTCCCCGTTTGTCATTGTTTTTTCTGAGTAGAATAGCTGAAAATTACCACTGTACTTTTCTACTATCTTGTACTCTCCAGCCTTTTCTAAAACTTGGTTTGAATCGGTGTTCATTTCCTAATCCTTTGTTTTTTGTTAAGTAGACAACCAGCCTTTATCTAGGCTCTCTCTGTAGCATTCTTTTAGGTATTCAAGCTCTTTTGCTTTTTTGATTACTCGCCTTTTACGACATTCTTCGCTATAAGTAATACCGTGTAACTTGAAGTAATCATCATCTATCTTTTTATCATGTCTCTCTCTTGCGTCATCATAGTGGCCCATAGATATTCTCCAATAAGTTATTTATAAAACAAACTTAATCGTAATTCCACTTACCATCTTGATTTGCATAAGTGTAATTTAGATAAGACTTGCTTGCGTGGGAATAAACAATTAAGCCTTCAGGTGTGTAGTTTTTTCCAATTCACTTCTCCAGTTTTTACTAAGTCTCTTAGCATAGCTGCGGCTTCTAACGAAGTAGCTCCCCAAGCCCAGTCATTATCAGAATTTGGTTCTCCAATTTTTGATGCTGTTTCTGAATCTAGCTCAAAGTGGTTTTCAATAGCTAAATCATAATGAGTACCTGAGTATGGGTATAGATACCTAATGTGTCCACCAATACAGGCAGCTGTTCCACAAGAATGTGAATCAACAGGGAGATCACGTTCCATGTCAAACCCTAGAAGAAGGTTTCTTTTATTTTCTAGATCGTTTAAGTTTTCAAGGTATTCGGCAAACTCAATAATATTTTCAACGTTCATGTAGTATACTCCATAATTGCATAGATTGCATCATCTAGTGAGTTGTGTACTTCAGTAGCCATAGCGGCCATAAAAGGATTTAGATCATCACTTGGTCGCTTAAACATAATAATGATTTTATTTTCGGTATGAGCAAACATTACTTCTGCCGCAGTACCTTGCCCCTTAGCTTTTTCGTGATGTCTCATATCAACCAACATAGCATCACAGACAGAAATATCTCGGAGGTCTTGTTTGAAAATTCTCTTAGAAATATTTAGTTCGTGACCTTTATCGTCTAACACTTGTTGATGGTAAGTGACTCTTCGCGCTGGGTCTAAAGACATAATATCTGCTGCAATAAGGTCGATTCTTGCGCGATTTCTCCAACCTTTCATTTCTTCTGAAGATAGACCAGCCATAGGACCAGCCAAGTAAACACCGTTAAGTAAATCTGCCATTACAATACCTTCCTAATCCACAAGTTTTCTTTAGCTTCTACTGCTGCACCCAACAAAGCAAGCTTCTTATTAGGTTTTGAAGAGGGATAACGCGTCTTGTGACTGCTACGGTAGATCTCATCGTGTTTGTTTTTACGTACACCTTCAATACTAAGTATAGTTGTATGTCCAGAAAGATAAACTTCGCCAGTGTCTTTGTTATAAATATCGTACTTGAAAGGATTACATTCACGTTCTTTTGTGTAAATACCGTTTGTGTTAGTAGTTTTCATGTTTACTTTCCTTTGATAGCTGTTACGTGAAACTTAGAAACTTCTTCAACAGTGTTAAAGTGTTTACCTTTGTCTTTTTCAAAGATGAACTGACACCAAGTATCCCACCAATACTCTGAACCTTCTTTTTGTACAAGATCAACATATTCTGCTGTACGTTTAGAATTAGAAAAGTAGGAGCTAGAAATGCCTAAACGATTGAGATTGTGTACGTCTAAACATGCACAATTGTAGCCTAACATTTGTAATAGAAAACCTGATTTGGCAAGACCAATACCTTTAGTTTTTGCTATAAGAGTAATCGCATCGCTTACTTCCATTTTGTTTGAAACTAGGCTGTTATACCACTGGTACTTGTTAGCTTGGACTGCATCATAAGCATCGTTTTTATGACCCCAGATGTGCTTAGAAGCAGCCCCTTCTTCTTTAATACTCTTTGTAATTGTGTCTAAGTGATAGAATTTAGTTCTGATAGAACCGATAACACAGTAGGCCACTTCAGCAAGAGCAGATGGGCCTTCTTTTTGTACATATTGTTGAATTTGTTTTACATCATTCTTATACATTTAGGTTTTCTCCGCCTTTTACTTCGTTCCAGTTGTAAGGTGAAAAGTTATCACCTCTGTTATCTTCAGGTCTCAAACTCTCTTCTAACATGTAAGCATGCTTTTTTAAAAGGCCTTTGCCGATGATAGAGATTGTAACGCTATTTGAATACCTAGACATTTGATGGTGTACTGTTCGCCAACCCTTCTCACCTCCTTCATAAAATGCTAACTCAGCAGCATAACGCATACCTAGACCTACCTCTGTTAGACCTGTTACGCCGATGTAACCTTGATGTATTCCTTTGTGTTGAGGTACGCTGATCCAGTAAAGCAAAAATGTCTTATCTAAAGGTTTGTTGTTATACGCTCTTTTCATATTATCAGGCAGCAATTCATAAGAATTCATAATACTCTCCAATTTGGTAAAAAGGCCACCCTAGTTAAAGGATGACCGTAATTTTAGGATTGCAGTCCAAGACGTTTAAAAGTTTATGTCGTCGTCAAGATCGTCGTTTTTACCCGATACCATGTCGTCGTCGGCATCGTGATTATCTTCAATCTTGTTAACCTTATATTCAGTAGGTGCGAAACCACCGTCCATAGGTTTTGGAGTGTATTCATTATGAAGTGTAACTTGGATACCCATTAACATGGATGCCCGACCTTCTTTATTATTTACTTTATAATCATATTGAAAAATTGACAGATTGCCACGAGAACCATTACCAATTGTTTTTGGGTCAATAGGTGAAAGATCACCAGCAACCACATTAACAGGTTTAGTATTAGTACCATCTGCCTTCTTAGATCGCTTTTTCAAGTTAACACGATAAAACACACCGTCATCGTTATCGTCTGTAGTTACACGAAGATCTTTTGCTTTCCAATCTTTAGCAACTGCCTTGTCTTTAGTTCGGATTTGAATCTCCCAAGTAGGGCGATCTTTATCAAAGCGAGAGTTAGGGCGTTCAGGGTCCAGTTTAGCAAAGTAAATTTCTACGTCCATAAGTACGATTGTTGCGTTATCAGTCATGTTATTTCTTCCTAATAGGTTTTGTGTTTGGATTATGTGATCGGAATTGAACACTTATAATCATTATTTGCGGGTATTTTTATTCCTTGTAATCAAGGTACTTTTGGTATTGCTCGTCAGTAATTTCTACTAAATAGTCTCCGTAATCTTCCTCGTAAAGCTCTGAATAAAATTCAGTTTCATCTTTTGAAACCATAGTACACACTCCTTCGAAACCTTTTTCTCCTAGAAGTACTCCTATCACTTTGGCTTCGTTAACTTCATCTTCATAGTGTATTTTTACATAAACATTTTTTTCAAGCAAAAGCGAAATCTGATTCAATGACTTTAGAAACATCTAAGTTTCCTTTCTCTGGGATTAAATGTAGAGCGTCCATCTGACTAAAGATATGCTCTAAGGGTTCTTGTTCGTAAAGTTCAACGAACTTGTATCTAACATTCATAAACAAGTGGTTCATGTTACCAGCATGGCAACCGAAAGAGTCGTGTACAACTGTAACTTGATAATCAGAATCGTGTACAACCATAGTTACGTGAACAGCATCAACACTGTGTACAACATTTGGAGCAGTTGATTGCTTTTGTTTAACTTTGTTTAGTTCTTCTGTTTTCCTTAAACTTACACTAATACGGTACATAGTTTCACCGCGATACAGCTCTACCTGTTTTGTCTTAGTCTCTACATAGAGTTGTACCATAGGGAAGCCTGTGATAACCTGATCATAAGATACATGCTTCCCTTTTTGATTTTCAGATACACCGAGCTTCTCAAACATTTCTAACATGTCTGATGGTCCTTTTAGTTCTTTCTTACAAGTGCTGTAGATTAAGTGGCCTAAGAAAACCGACCAAGAGTAGTCCTTATCACGCAAGTAATCAGAAAGACCACGAGTGTCGTCTTCTACCATATCTACCATACCGTGTTGAGTACCGCCATAACCGAGTGTCATAACGGGTCTTTTTACACCTTTACGCCAGATTTTACGGTCTTTTACGTTATGCCAAAAAACAGCACCCATTTGTTTCTTTAAGTCGTAAGTTTGGTTTTTGTATTCTCTTAAGCGAGCTACTGCGTTACGGTAAAGTTCAGAATTACTATTATTACTAAGTTTAGAAATTTCTAACTTTAAACTTACTAACGTTTTGAAAACCTTATCAAACTGGTCTGATACTTTCTTTGGTGTCTCTTTTGCTTTTTCAGCAACTACTTCAATTACCTTATCTGCAATAAACATGTAGACATCCCCCGGAAGTTCTTGAGGTACTAAGTTTACAAGCGGAGCTACATTTTCATCCTTAGACATGGCAGCTAGGTGCTGAACGCCGTTATTGCTACCGTCGATGTAGATCGGCAGGTTAGAGGGGAAGTCCTCTATGTCTAAGCCTTTGTCGTTTACCCAGACGTTTATTAGAGAAAGTTCGTAACAGCAAGCCAAGAAGCACAAAGGTTTGTCCGCGTCCATCCAACCATCATTCTCAAGAGGATCTTCTACATAACTTAAATACGTGGACCAGTTTTCTATTACAAACTCTGAGCGATCAGCTAGAGTAACTTTGTCGTTACCTAGCATGTTAGCGGTGTGAACTGTGAGCCAGAACATACCATCTTCACCTAGCGTTACACTTTCATCTAACAAGAGTAAACCTTTTGCGTTGTCAGAAGATTGTTCGTGCAAGAAGGCAGTGTTAGGATAAATTCTACCGCGAAAGTCGCAGTTGTACAAGTGGTAGAAAGGATCAAACTGATTTCTTTCTGCTAACCTTTCAATAGCAGCAAGTTCAATTAACAAAGAAGCCTTCTTTTCTGGATCAACTTCTTTCATAGCCTTAAAAGGTGTTTTACCTTGGTGTGTCTTTGCCTTCTTAAACACATCGAAAATAAAAGGATTGATCCTCCAACCTACATCACCTAGCTTATTTAAGGCTTTTACGACGTAATCCATTTGACCTTGTTTTACTTTCTTGATTGCGTCTTGATGAGGTTTTTTCTTGATAATCGGAAAACCAGTGTTGTGAAAGAACTTTCCACTTTCCCAGTGATCTGGTTTACTACGCATTGGAAATAACTCAACACTATCAATGTCGATTGTTTCCATAATAGAATGAAGTGCTTCAATGTTTTTTACATTTACATGGTAAGAAGTGTGCTTTTTCTTTCGACCTCCTTTGTTACTACCTACTTTTAAACGTAATGACAGTATCTCTAAATCGAGATAAGCTTGAAACAAAAACCATGCAAGATGCACTTCTTTGATTTCTACTTTGTTTGATTCTTCTTCTAGTTTTAACTTGCAGTTAGGCAGACCTAGTTTATTGTGAGTTCCAATAAAGAACCTTAGTTCTTTTAGTTCTGTGTTATCATCATTAACACTTTCTCGCTCAAGCACCTTTACTTTTTTACGTAAGTTCCTAAACATAGCACCCCCAACGCTTGATAAGGTGTTAGCTAACTCACTTTGCCTTTCTAAGTTTGTAAGAACATGTCCGTAGGTTAGAGTGATGAGTTCTTCTGGATCAAACTGATAAAGGATCCAAGCTTTGTTTCTCGTATCTACCTCACTTGATTTGTTTGTTTTCATTAATTGGAGTTGTTGTTGTGTGAGGTTTTCACAGAGCAGCCCCATAGTGTTCATAAGTTATTCCTTTTAGTTAGTGGACGAAGTGTATTCTTAAACACTCCACTTTATTTAAGGACTTTATAACTCTTAGTCTTCCTGAATTAATCCTGTTTTAAGACAGATTAATACAATTATAACAAAAAGAGTCATTTAAAATAGTTCTCCGAGAAAAAAAAATTGTTTATAACTCCCCCGCCACCACTCCGAAGAGCAGCAGCGAGGGGTTTTGTTTTATGATTACCCGTCTAGGCGAGGTGTGTTATCCGAGAAGGTTTTAACCCAGTTACGAACCGATAGTTTACAGCAGTTAAACTCTACTGCTACTTCTTGGATAGGCTTACCAGCAAGAATCATACCGACTGCTTGAAGACGATCTGAGTGAATACGTTTTCCATAAGGGCGGTTTTGAACAAGAGAGTAGTTAGCACCTTTGGAAAGTTCTTTTGCTGTTGGGAAGTTCCGGCGTACAAAATTAGTCATAAAAGCTTTCCTTATTGTTTGTTTTGGCGTTATCGCCGATAGCTTTAAGTTCTGCAAAAATATCTTCAATTGACTTTTCAACACTATTGTCAACGTAAGTATGAGACCACTGTTTATCAATGTCTTTTACAAGGTTAGAAAACTTGATTTCTTCTAGGTATTCAGAAGTACCTCTTTTAGCAATTGTCATAGCACACCTTTCTAAGTTTAGTTCAGTCTTTACAGTCGCAACTTCATTTTACTTAACTGTTCTTTGAATTCTTCGTCTACTTTTTCTTCAGTTTTTCCGATTACAAGAAGAATCAACATTACAATTAGTGGACTAACTAACAAAGCTGCGATAGTCCAACCTGCTGCGTTACGCCCACGGGATTCGGACATGATATATACAACCCAACACGTGAATGCCAAGACTGCAATAATAATAAGAGTTTCCATAGTTTTATTCCTTTGTTTATTTCATTATAGAGGGTGATAATTTCTCAGTTATCTTTAAGACTTTTTTAAGGTTTCCCAATCTGGTACGCCGTCTTCTGTCTTTACTGTTGCGAGTTGCATTGGAAGGTCGTCAGAGTAAATACGTAAATCAACAACTTCATAAACAGGGACTTTCTTACGATATGCAACGCCAAACCCATTGAAACAAGCAATATCATTTGTATAACTACAAACAGCATCTTTATCTGTGAAGAGAATCCAAGGGTTATCTTCTGTTTCAGCGCGCGATATCAGTGTGTAAGTACCACAACAGCGTTCAATCTTAAAATCTCCGACTGAGTCATCTTTAATGGTGTAGTAATTAGTAAACCCCTTAACAACATCTCCAGTCTTTAGGTTCATAGTTTTTGGGAGACCCCTGAAACCAGTCGGAACGTCTTCTTTGACTAGCTCTAGATCAAGGTTGCAAGACCAGTTTCCAAAGTCTTTACCTCCTGATACTTGTACTGCTGACTGGTTTCCATCAAGATATGTAATAATACCGACGTCCCCTACCTTGTTACAGCTAAGAGCTGCATTACCAATGATCTTTACTTTGTCGCCTACTTTGAAATTAGTCATTTAGTTATCCTTGGATTATTTGTAAAAGATGTGAGTTCCGACAATAGCTACAATATCATAGCTAGAAGTCCAGTATGGGCTAACGTAGTCTGCGTGATACATAATAGCGCCGGAAGAAGGCATGTCAATGTTTCCTGATACGTATCCTTCAACAACAGCTTGAGAGTGTTCCCAAGCTAACTGATCGAGATAAGACATACGTGTTGGGTCGTCATGTTTACCGTCATTTGTCCAAGAGAATTGAGAGTCTTGGAAAACAACAGCACACACTTTGTCTGGGTATTTGTTAGAGACTACTCGGTTCATTGTTACTTCTATGACTGCGAGTTGGCCCATTAAAGGTTCGTTTCTTGCTTCAAAGAACACATTTAAAGAAAGACATAGTGCTGCTGCTGCGGTAATCATAAGTTATACTCCTGTTTTATGTTGGCATTTTTAAGTCGTTATTTTTAGCGTACCTTTCACAACGTTCTATAAAAAGAGGTAGATCTGAGTCTAGTTCTAGCCCATCATGTAAGCATTGCAATGACACTAGAAACTCGAGATTACTCCCTAAGTAACTAGGTAAAACCTCTCTTCCATAGAGATTTGCGACATCAGAACCACCGTTTACTGTATGGTCATCCATTTCCTTTAAGTAGTCTTTATCTTCAATTAAGTGACCGATACCACACTTACGACCATTAGGTCCACGATAGAGACAACTCTCTTCAAACCTAGAAGGGCCACCTTGAGCAATTACACCAGATACCGATTTCGAGAACATTTCTTGACGTGTCATAGTTATACTCCTGTGTAAATGTTAGGGTTAATCTGAAAACTATCAGATACTTTGATAATCTCAATTTTGCTTAAGAAGTCCTCACTCCATTTCATTTGATGTTGATGCACGAAAAATGCTGCATCTGTAATCTTTTCAAAAGGTCCGAAATCACAAACAGTGTTTTCTACGGAAGTTTCTTTTACGTACCATTTCATAATGATTTCCTTGTTTTTTCTGATCCATCTTTTGAGATCAACGTGTTAAAACCCATCATACAACAGGCCGCGTAGTATTCTTCAGTTTCCTTTAAAACATCACAACAGTGAGGTTGTGGGAATACTACTAGTACTTGCATAGTGTTATTTTTCATGCTTTAGCCTTACTTTCTTTTGAAGGTTTACTTTTAGAAATAGCGAACAATCCAAAGTAGTCTATAATGAAAATTCCGAATACCGTTAAAGTTCCGAGAGAGTGGTCGTTTAGCATCATACCTATAGACACAGGTATTCCGATTAAAGGAAGAGATTTAGCAAAAATAGTTATCTTAAAAAAACTTTCAAAAAAGCTTGCCAAAATCATTCTCAAGGTAAATCCAATAAAAATGTCAAGGAAGGGTACTCCAATGTAATCTAACAAAGGAGTTGAAGATAGGGTTTCCATAGTTTTATCCTTAATTGCTATAAATAGAATATTCTTCTATAAAGCAAGAAGCTGTGTTTTCGAAGTATTCACGTGGTAAGATCCACTGTTTAAAACTTCCATGTTTATTGTCACCTACACATACAGAGGAGTGCAAGTTGAAGTGGGGAGGGAGTGTGTCTAACACCACCTCAATAACAACCCCCTTGTTGTACATTGCGGCTTTCTCGTAGTTGTCTGTCCAATGTGTTAAGTTGCGAGTTTGAATATCTTTGCTCAACTCTTGAGCTTCACGTTGAGTAGTGCCTCTAAAGAATTTGTGCATAGTGTTTCCTATTTGTTTTGTGTACAAAGCCCGTACAATTAAGTGAACAGTTTTAAACCATGTTCAGGGTCGTTAAAATTTTACCGATACTTATCTATTATCCAGATATTGAGTAACAATACTGGAGCGCCGAGTAGTAGTACTGAAATACACATACAGATACGAATAAACATAGGCTCGTCTTGGGAGTAATTCCACATTAAAAATACTAGTGAGAAGATTCCGGCAAGCACGTACAATAGCATGAAAGTAGACATAGGTTGTTCTCCATTTGGGTTATTTGATGTTTCTTCATTATAGAGGGGCGTTTTTCCCCACTTTTATCAACATTTTTACTTGTTAATTTTGAGTAACATTTTCAACGCCATGTTTTCTGCACGAAGCTCTGATTGTTTTATAGTCCAGTTTTTGTGAGTTTCCCTGTTACGATCGTTAATTTCAACAACTGCCAGATACTCTTTATACCAAAAATTCCCGTTAAAAACACGATTAGAAATTTTCTCAACTCTGGAAAGCTTTTCAAATTGGTTTGAATTGCTTGAGTCAATAATACCGTCCAGTAAAATTTTTCCTTTGGCGGCGAGTCTACGGTTTTCCCATTTCACTTTTTTAGCTTTGAGTTTTGAAAAGATCATTGTTGTTCTCCATTTGGGTTATATGATGTTTCTTCATTATAGAGGGCCAAAAACCCCCACTTTTTTAGCACAAAGCCCGTACAATTACCCAACAATTTGATAAAAAAGGCCACCCCAATTAAGGGATGACCATTAGTTTATTTTTTAGCAGGTCTTGGTTTAGGTTTAACTTTCGCTACAGTAGGTTTTTTCTTAGCCCACGATTTCCTATTCAAGTTATTTTGAGACCGTGTGGCAGGCTTCAAATTAGAAGCTTTGTTGTCAGAACGATCTCTGTTTTTGTGATCTAGCTCAGTAGTAACTTTTTTACCAGTTGTCATTTCTTTAACAACACGGTGTACGTAATGAGCTTTTCCGTTTACACGAACGGTCTTATACCCGTCTCCATGACTCGTGCCAGCCTCGGAACCCGCAGCCTTTCGACCGCGAGCCTCCTTCCAGTATAGTTTTCCATCTTTCTGCTTAAAAAGCTTTTTCCACTTTTGCATTAGCGACCACCTCTCTCACGGTTAGTTGCGTTTACACCACCAGTAATTTGAGGAATCATCTTGACAATCTCTTTACGAGTTTGACGACTGACGTCACCAGTAACATTAATGTTGTAAACTTGCTGTTGTGATTCTTTTTGGCCGTTGTTCATGTTAGCAACTGCATTTTTAGAAAGAACCATTTCTCCGGGCATTAGCATAGCTGGTACGGAGTCTTTACCTGCTTGTGAGAAAGACGTACTTGGTACAGTACCACCTTGAGCCATACCGACTCCACCGAAGAAGCCAAGTATAGAGCTAAATATACCACCTCCTGCACCGGAGCCTCCTCCGCCACCTAGATTAGAAAAGAAGCCTGATATGCTTTCACCTAATCCAGAGAAAAGACCTGAGAGGGTCGACCCGAGAGATTCAGTTATCCCACCTTCTCCGCCGTTACCAGCAAGACCTTTTGTAATACCACCTTCAACAGTTTCACCAACTTTTGAACCGAAGCCAAGAACACCTTCAAATATACCACCCAGAGATTTACCTAACCCACCTTCGGGGCTAAACAAAGCAGTAGTAAAACTTTCAGAAAAAGCGTTGATAATATTTGAGCTGAAACTATCTGCTAAGTCAAGTAAGAAACCTTTAGCATCACCTGTCATTAAGAATGTTGAGAATGCGTTTTGAAAATCTCCTTGGAAATTCTCTGCGTAACTTTCTGCGATCTCTTCAGGTGTTTTTGCAGTATCCTTTTTCTTACTCTTGCTTTTATCATCACTTATACTACTTGAAGTGTTAGAACTTTCTGTAGAAATGTCACTAATGCTACTAGTAGACGATAGTCTCGCCCTAGCGAGTAAAGCATCAATTGTGGCAACATCGCCGTACTCGTTCCTACTTACGGCTCTTGCACGGGCGGATTCTAGATCAGCAATATCTCCTGATAGTCCACCTCCAGCCAACATTTTAGGCATAATACCTGCATTGACTTTGGCCATAAAGTCTGGGCCGAATTTGCTGACAGCGGACGCCTTCATTACAAACTCACCATTAGAGAGCATAGCAGGGATTTCGTCCGAAGTACCTGTTCCCTTGCCATTCACAGCACCACCAGAGTTGAAGCCACCAACATCTAAAGGTAGTAGGCTATTACTAGGGGTAAAAGTAGGAGCAGCGACTACACTAGATTTTTGTACTTGAAGTATACCTGAAGACAAGTTATCTAATCTGTTAGTAATTTTCCGAATGGCTTCTTCAAACTCGCCAATTGCAGAGCTGTTTAACATACGACCAAGTAGACCCAGATCTGAAAGTCTATCCAACTCGTCTTGCCAAGATTCTAAAGCTGCTTCAGATTGAGCAATTGTCATAGAATTTAAGGAAGAAGTTTCAAGGTTAGCAATAAGTGCTGAGTTCAGAGGGTCGTTGTTTATATCTCTGTTGATAGCGTTGGTATTACGATCACTAACTGTACCTGTGGAACCTGTCAGTAAATTTACCGGTAAGTTGATTACTTTCTCAACAGTTCCCGCAATTAAATCTCTTAGTTTTTCTGATAACTCACTTTCAGAAGTTAGTAGAAATACACTGAGACCTATTGCCGCAGCAGCTAATACTGCAGGATTTGAAATTAGAGCGAAGATACCGCTCCTAAGCTGTTTCAAAGCTTCCGGACCTTTTAATCCTTTAAAGATCCTTTTAATTAATCCAGAGCCTAGCCTAAGTAGACTAGCGGATAACCCCGGTGTAATTAAAAAAGCACCTGCAATTAATACGAGGGCTGTTGCCAGTTTATCGGAGAATTCACTATTAAAATCTTTTCCGAAGAAACCATCAACAAAACCACTTCCGATAGAAGATGCTATGTTTTTAATACCTTCTATTACGTTAGCAACAATATCACCTTCACCAGAAAGAGCATCTTTTAATGCCTTACCAAAACCTCTTGCAACTTTATTGATAGCAGCTAAGAATTCCTTATCATTGCCAAGCACGTTTGCTGCACTTAAGAACGCACCAGCTAATGCCCCTTTAAGTACAAGCTCTCTTATTGAACGCTTTAGTGCAATACCTAGAGCAACCGATATCGCAGCTGCTAACTGATCGCTATTGGCATTAAAATATTCCTCTGTATTTGCTATAATATTGTCGAAGGATTCTGTGACACTTTCAGCTATTGCTATAGCACCAATAACAAGAGGTGTCTTCTTTAATAAGTCTAAGAAAGTATTATAGTAATCGGAAGAAAAGTCAATTGCTCTCTGGAAACTATTTCTTATTTCTTCAGAAAATGGGAGGTCAATTCTGCCACCAGATTTCAAATAAGTATAGTCTCCAAAATAATCCCAAGCTTCAGTCATCGAAGATAAAGTGGAAGACCAAGCCTCTGCTAGACCGTCAGTGATTGTTGTTTTCAAACCACCTCTAGATTCTATTTCGACAAGCATGTCTTTATATTCTGATACAACTTTTTTGTTTAAGTTGTTAAAGACTTCAATTATCTTAGCACCCCACGCTTTTAATTGGTCTAAGGGTTTATCTAAGAATGTCTTTAAGCTAGACCCGACTGATAAGGATTGTCCTGCTTCCATGTGAGAAGGGTCAAAAATACCAGTCCACAAAGAACGACCAACAACACGATCCCAGATTTCGTAAAAGATTGCAACAACGTTATCTTTAAACCTTGTCAACCCTGAAATAGCACTAGAGAAGCCAGTGAATATCTTGTCTGACAGATCAACTTGAGTTATAGCAGTATCCATAGGGATATAGCCAGACTCGCGTCTCCACATGTTTTTAACTACGTCTTTTATTTCTTCTACAGTAGCGATTACGTTATTCTTAGAATTAGCCATAGCAGACTGTATACCATCTAAGAACTTAGAAGCATCTATCTCGTCTGTAAACAATCCGGATATATCATCCATAACATCTTGGGCAAAGTACTTTACATCAAGTCTAAGAAGTGTTAACCCAATTCTTGCTCTTAATGCCCATTCTTCTATGTTTTGTCCTAAGAAGTTTACAGCCTTAGTTGAAGATATAATTGCTTTCTTTACTAAGTCAGAAACCCCAATAACCTTATCCATGTTGGCTAAAGCACGAGTCCAAGCATCACCGAATACAGTAGCTAATCCTGCTACAGTCGCGTCAAGTGTGCCAAACTCGGAATTCATCTCATCAGCACCATCACGGATAGCATCAAAGACAGCTTCTGCAGTTAGTAAACCGTCTTCAGCCGCTTCTCTCAGTTTCCCAAAAGGGATACCCATACCATCTGCAATAGCTTGGGCTAAACGAGGCATACCTTCTAGTACTGAATTTAGTTCTTGCCCTCGTAACTGGCCAGAGGCCAAACCCTGTCCAAGTTGGATAATAGCAGACTTAGCAGTTTCGGCAGCAGAACCTGAGAGTACGGCGGCTTGTTGTACAGCTTCAGTTACTCTTAGCAACTCTTTGGTTGAACGCCCTGATCCTTTTAGGGCTAAACCAAATCTGTTAAAGGTTTCAGCCGCTGCATCTACACTACCACGAGATCTTGCGGAAATAGCAAATAGTTCTTTTAAGACTGCGTTAGTTTTAGTAATGTCTCTAGTTACTAGATTAACACGGTTGCTGAAGTTAGTCATAGAGTCAGCGGCTCTTGTAATACCTTTTACTACGATTGTTGCAGAAAAAGCAGCTGTCAATCCAATAGCCATTTTTTGAAAGCTATTAGTTAACCTACTTGTTCTTACGTCTAGATTAGTTATGGAGCGTTCTAGTTTGCTCATTTCTCTTGTGGCTTGGCTAGCGTTAGCCTTTACCCGAATTTCTACTCCACTCATAGTGGTTCTCCTATATAATAAAAAAGCCCCCGATAGTATCCTACATGTTGAGGAAGCCATCAGGGGCAATTTAACTATTAGTCTGGGGTTATTAAGCCAATAGTTGTTAGCACTTGTTCGATAAAGTATTTCGGAGCTTGCTGACTGTGTCCATTATTTAATGTGCTTACGTGTTCGACATCATTTATAATAGCACCACCAGTGAAACCACCAATCTTATTTCTATCTATTTCATTTTCCCAGCCGAGTCTTGCTTCACCAGTATCAACTGGGGTAACAATTTTAAGCTGTTCTGTCCCGTAATTGATTAGAACTTCAATTTCCTTGTTAGCAAGGTCTTTAAATTCTGTTTCAATACGTTCTATTTCTTGTCGGAAGTTAACTACCTCCAAAGAGACTAAACCTTTTTTCATTTTTTTCCAAGCCAAGGTGGTGTCCAGTTAGAACTATCCCCGCCTTTAGCCGAGAGCATCATGTTTAAGAATTTGCCTTTCGGTAACGCGGTGGTTTCTACTGGAGTGTTTTCTTTCATAGTTCTTAAGGTCACAAATAAATCTTCTGGTTTACCTTTGTAACCTTGAGACTGAAGCATTAAGAAAGTTCTTTGATCTTCTCTCCAACCAATAGGTCTTCTCTTAAAATACTTTACCCAGTTTAACAACTCAGTATAGGGCATTTCTTCTTGAATTTTGTAAACAGGTAAATTCAAAGCTTCTGCAATTTCAAAAATAGTCTCTTCGGATTGCGTTAGTTTCCCTCAGACCCTCCAAGACCAGAAACTCGCATAATTTCTTCAGACAAAATGTTGAGTTCCGACATAGGGAAACTCTCAAACTCTTCGTCTGTCAAATCTTCAGACCCTATAACAGAGAGCTTGATAATATCGCGCAGAAGCTTAATTTGTGCGTCCGAGGCATTACTTTTACCAGACTTATTAATCATAGCTTGCATTGCAAGAATCTGACCCACTGTCAACTTTTTAACTTCAACTTCGTCGCCCATAAAGGCTACTTTTTCGGTTAGTGTCTTACCTACGAGATGTTTCATATTATATTCCTTACTGATTCTATTAATTAGATAAATTATTTTTCTGAGAAGAGTTCTTGGTTTTGTTCTTGAAAATCATCAAGCAACTTTCTCACTGTGTGTAGTAGAGACAGGGTTTCCATAATTTCCCTACCAATCTCTGAGTCGTTATCAAAGTCTTTAAAACGTTCAAAAGATTTACGAATACTAATATCAACGCTTCGGCGCATATGACGGAAAGTCGTACGCATGACGAAACCCTTACTGAATGGCTTATCCATTTAAATATATTCCAATTTGTTAGAGACCCCCCCGTAGAGGAGCCTCTTAGATTAATTAAGCAGCAGCAATTGTAGCTGGTCCAAAGAAATCAGATTGTGTTGAGAGGGTAACTGTTGCAGTAACAGCGTCAGTCAATGCTGGGTTTACCAAAATTGCTTCAATCTTACCCAAAAAGTAAAACTCCGTGTTCTCAATAGCTAACGTAGCGTCAGCGCCTTGGTCTTCAGTGACAGCAGAAGCGGCCATCATAAAGCGAACTGCAAGGTTAGTACCGATAAGGTCGTGAATATCAGTCATATCTGCAGCTACATAGTTTACAGTAACTTCGAGACTTGGGGAGTCAGACTGGCCTTGTACTTGCGAAGAAGTCTTTTGACCATAAACAGGTACGTTTACGATATTTGCTGGTGTACCGACAGAAGGAAATTCGCGTACGGAAGGCATACGAATGTGAGTTGCGTCTGCGGTTCCAGGAGTTCCGCCTACAAACAATGCGGCAATTTCAGCTGCCGTGTCAGTGTCATTAGGGATAGTGCCTGTAAAGACGTCAAGGTATGTAAATACACCTGCGCCCAATGAGGAAATGTGTGCCATTTGTGTTATTCTCCGTATTTGGTAAATGGGATTAAGTAAGATGCGCTGTATAGCGACTTGTTTAAAGGGTCTAGTCCCTCAGTGTTTAAGTAAGAAGTTCCTAAAATAGTACCTGAAGTTAATCTTTTATTCTCAAGGACAATATCGAGAAGATTTGAGATAAACATGGTTTTACTTTGACCTTCTCCTGCTTTTACAAATATTTTTACAGCTAACAAACCGCCTAATTGTTTAATAGCACCGTGTGCAATATTATCACTCTTAGAAGGCATCACAGTAACTATGACATACTCTTTAGAGTTTCCTTTAGAGCCTTGATAGTTTGCGGGAAAAGTTTCTATATTGTTGGCTTCCCAAACATCAGAAGCAAAAACTTCTTCAATATCTGATAGAATATCTACAAACATTAAGACTTCTCCTTAGTCAACTGCATTGTAATAACAAAACTATCGTCAGTAAAGTCAGTAATGCTATAAACATTTTCTCCAACTGTCAAAGTATCGTAACCGTCAATTGCTATACCAGACTTCATAATTGCGCTTTGATTGAAAGCACTATCAGAAGGTTTTTTAGATGCTTCTAAGAATACAGTAACACTGTAGTTTTTAGTACTACCTACGGTTTTCCCAGTAGAAAAGTCATACTCTGTAACGTTACGATTTGAAATAGTAGCAGGTTGTGCTAGGTCTCCAATAGCTGCAAAAGCCTTGTCTACACCAGCAATTATTTTTGATCTAAGAGACATTAGTTTGCCCTCCACCAAGTCCTACCTACACCCATTGAGCCTTTTACTAAAAGAGGTTTAAGTAGCTTATAAGTTGTTGGTGAAGTAATTGGTGTTTTTCCAACATCATTATTACTATCAGAAAGACTAATTGATCCTACAGAAATACTCTCAAAAGTTTGAGTAGTACCTGCAAGTAAATCCTCATTAGCAACTAGATGTAATGCTTGTTCGTAGACTGCTACCTTCACACGGGCCGGAACCTCGTTCTCAAGAAACGTTACAGTCATACCTAAACGGGTATCATAGTAAGTTGCATAAGAACGAGGCCAAGCAAGAGCCTGAGATCCACTGATAGCAGAACCAATCCAAGCGTTATCATCAGTCAATTGAGTTGATGTAACAAGGGCTTGGTCTTTGACTTCATCAGAGATAGTTAACCATTCGGCACTATCAATACGAGTCTCAAAGTAACTATCAGCTTCTGCAATAGTGACATAGCTGTTTTCATTTAGAACTAATGTCATTAGTGCGCTCTCTTTCTATTATGTGTGGAAGATTGGCAGAATGCCGAGGTTCAGTGCGTCCATCTTACGGTCGTAAGAAGCAGCTGCGCCCATTGTTGCGTTGGTTGCGAAAGCAGAAGTCGAACCTGCCCAGTCGTAACCCATTGGGTGGTTTACATAGCCCCAACGATACCAAACGTTAGTCGAACCGCCACCAGTGTAGGAAGCCGCATTGCGGTCAACTTCAACAGGTGTAGGCATTACGAGTGCTGTTGCAGCAACCGAACCGGGTTTAATAACAAAAGAACACTGTGTTGATTGTGCGTTCAGGTCGCCGGACGCGAAGCCCGATGCCATTTGGTTAGCACGTGTCATAACGAGGCGGAACTTGCCACCAAAGATTGTTGAGAACTCAAGGTTCCCATCTTTGATACGGTCTTGGTCAACCAAGTTTGCCGCGCGCATTTCAGCCATGATTTCTGGGCTTGTTGCCAAGTACATGAAATCTGGTTCGTAGTCTTTGAAAGCTGCGCCAATCGAACGGAACAAACGCTCACCACGAGCAGCGGCAATACCAGACGCGTCGAAGAGTTTACGTGCGTCGTTAGCACCAGTTGCAGCAGCGCCGTGAAGACCTTCTGCGTTTACGTCAACAAAGAAGCCAGTTGCGGCTACGTCTGCGTCTGTATCAAAAGCGATCATGCCGCCGTTGCCGGAGCCACCTTTGTCACCGAGAGTAACTTCGCTAAGTGCGACACCTTTGAGAACTGCCAACAGAGCGTCATGCTCATCTTGGGCGCGGACTTCAGCAAAATCACGGGCAATCTTGGCCAGACCGTCTTGCTTCGAAACAACTTCTTGCATGTTGACTTGCTCTGCACCGAAGGTACGAACAGTCTTAACGAAGTTGGCAACGTCTGTTGCAACGCTTGTATAGGTACCATCAGTAGCCGAAGACAAAGACGCAACGTTTACTGTGGCGCTCAGTGGCTTGTACCAGCGGAACTGACCAACAAACGATTCACCAGAAACGTCGATCTTTTGATCGGAAGTGACAATGCCTGTACCATTCAGCTTTTTAGCAGAGGTATAAGCTTCATCGGAGTAAGCAGAAATTGCGAGTGCAATGTTCTGGAAGTCTGTATTTGTAATAGGCATAGTTTTTTATTCCTTGGAGTTTTTTAGTCTAATGATTAGACATTAAAGTTACCTAGCTGGCCTTTTGCGGCTTGAGCTAGAATTTCTTGCGTAGACATTTCCATAATGGACTTGCTTACATCGGTGTTAATTTTACCGTCATTGTTATTTGTCCCGCCGCCAGTATTAGACTTAGTACGGAACAAGAAAGAGTTGCCTTCTTCTTTTGCATAGGCGGCAGTGTAGTCACGAATACTAGTACCGCCAGTGTGTGACCAAGAACCATCTTCGTTTTGAACGAGTTGGTCTACAATCTCACGTCGAGCCATATCTCTTGACTTATCGTTTCGGAAATCCATTCCTGAGAGTGCATCGTTGAGGACACCGTCCCGTTTGAGTTGTGTAGTTTCAGTAGCGTATTCTGCAAGACGGGTACGAGCTTCAGATAGCTCAAGTTCGAGTGCTTCTTGTACTTTACCTTCTTCTTTCATACGGGCAATAGTCGCTTCTTTGGCTGCTTTCTCAGCAGTCACCTTATCTTTCAAAAGACCATCGCGTTCAGTAGCCATTTTATCCATGTTAGCTTTCATCTTAGCAAGACGTTCTTCAACGATTGCTTCGAGTTCTTCTTCAGGTGTTTTTGGTGTCTTGTCGCTTTCGTCTTCCTCATCTTTAATTCGTTGCGCTTCAACTTCTGCAGCGAGTCGTTCGACTTCTTTTTCAGCAGCGAGTTTGTCGTTAGCAGCAATTTCTTCAGGTGTCATAGTATTTCCTTCTCAAGCACAGCTTGGATTAATAATTTGTTATGTTTCGAGTCACAGACTCTTTTGTTTTTAGTAATTGTACGGGCCTTGCCTATTACAAATATTCAGGGGCCGATGCCGTACCAGTCATTTCCGGGACGGATAGCTTCAACAATTTCAGAAGGAGTAATCTTATTAACAGGGTCAATAAGTCCGTCATCTTTTGCGCGTTGTAAGTATAGTTTATAAGTCTTGTTTGAAAGACCAGCCTTGCGCATTGCTGCGAGGGTTTGTTTAATAGTACCTTGTTCTAGAGCATTTGCATAGATCTGTCTCAAGGCAAATTTAGCGGGAACCGCCTTACCTAAGTTTGTGAAGAAAGCATCGTGGATAGTTCCAGTTTCCACGTTATTCTTCGCGCCCCATAAGTGAAATTGTCGGACAATTACAGCATCGTTACTGTGATTACCGTTAACACCTAGCCCAATGGAAGCTTCTTGAATGGACTGTTGGGATGCAAACTTGTCATCCTTACTCGGTGCTTCGTATATGTTGAAGACTTTTTGATCTGTAATTGGATCTTTAAAGTCTATTCTTACTTGTTCCTTTACACGGTAACGTTGTAACATGGTTTTACCATCGAACGTAACCCAAGGAATATCTACTGATCCCGACTCTTTTACAAAGTCTTTCGCAATATCTTTCCAGAAGTTAATAAACTTACCAGTAACAGGAACTTCCTTTTCCAACTGACGTGACATAATTGCTGAAATCTTAGCGAATAAACGAGTACCTACAAGGTCTCCTGTTTCATCGGTTAGCTTCATTAAAAATGTGTGCATGTCTTCGGAGTTCTTCATACCTTCTCTAAACTCTGACCTTGCGGTTTCATAAAGAGAGTCGGTTATAGAGTTACCTTCTTTCGAGGCAGCTACTACTTGTTTCTTGATGTCTCGTAATTCATCAATACGAGTCCAGTTTTTTCTGTCCATTTCGAAGCTAATCTTAGCATCGATAGCGGCTTTAAACTTATCAACTTCTTTTGTTGAAATTGCAATCTTACCTTTCTTTGCTAGAACATCGGCAAACTTATTAGCTACGTTTGCAGCTTTAGTTGCGTCTCCGGCACCATAAAAGGCAACCATGTTTTGATTCTTGGCAGCTTTCATAAGGTCTGTCCAGTTAAGATCGAGATCAGCCAACTCAGGGATAGCTAGAAACTCAGGATCGTCAACTGTACGTTTTGCAATTTCATCATAAAGTCTTTGTTTCTTAGAAGTCTGAAGTACATTAGATAGTTCACCTGCAGCACGATCTCCTGTAGACAAGGAAATGATTTGAGCGCCAGAAGAACTAGCATCATTTTCAATCATCATCTTTGTTTTGTATTCAGAGATTAGTTTTAAATCATCAGGTGTCCACTTAGACTTGTCAATTAACATTTTACCACCCATATGTCTATGTATACGGGTGTATTCTAATGCTAGTCGAGCGAGTTTACCTACTTCTTTTTCTTCAGTAGCTGCTACTAGTGGGTTAGAAAGAAATTCTTTGACTCTTCGATCAGGCTGAGTTGAACTCAACATATAATCTCCGATTTTTAACAGGTTGTCTTCTTGCTCTTTAAAGGCATTAAGTCTTCCTTTTAGTGTCAAAGTGTCTAAAGGACTCCCCACCAAGGCACCAATCTGAACTTGAAGTTCTTCTAAGGCGTCCGCATCAATATTGTAAGCTTTGGCAGTGTTCAAGAAAGGACGTACAGCTTCACCCTTTGTAGGTGTTAGTAGCCCACGGTGATACACTCGACCACGAAAGTCAATAGAGGCGTCTACAGAGAAAGCTTGGTTACGTTGACGATGATACTTAGCTGTTGCTAAAACACCACGACCATCATTACCACGAGACATAAAGAGTTTCTTCCACTCGTTCATATCATCCCACTTTTTAGCTTCACCACGTTTGTCGTTGAAGTAAATAACTCTTTCTGCGAAGTCAAAATACTCACTATCAACTTCATACTTAACTGAAGTAGCGTGGTTCAACATTGTAGAAATATCTCTGTCAATTTGATTTACATCGTAATCGGCATAAACCTTTTCAGAAACAACAGGCATAGTGGTCTTACGGCCTCTGGCATCAAAGTACTCTTTACTTCCAGCCCTAGCATAAATCTTATCTCTAGGATGATAAATGCCAAAACGTCTAGCTGTTCGTGCTTTTTCAGCAGCAATTTGTAACTGACGCATAGGGCCGTTTACAATAGTAAGTTGCCGAGATACACTAATACCGCGTAATGCCTTATCACTAACTGGTCTACCTGTTTCTAAGTCAATAGGCGAAGAAGTACCAATATCTCTAAGAGTTGTTGTCCGTATCATTCCTTGCTTCTCAAGAGAGTTTATAACTCGGCTTCCGTCCTTGTGGAAGTCTTTAAGAGATTTAGAGCGTAACGGGTTCAGAGAACCTAACTCTTTATCAAACATTTGTCCAATCTTAATAGCAAGAAGATCATAATCGGCACCATCTGCTGTAGCAATAGCTTCCATTGCTTTTGCAGTAGCCTTGATAGTCTTCTCTTTTAAGTTGTCTAAAGCAAGTTTACGGTCTCTATTGTATAAAAACTCTAAGTCTAGAAATTCTCTAGCTTTGCCTCTAACATTTGAAATCTGCGAAGTGATCCAGCTGTCTGTTGGAGGTTTTGTTTTAAACAATTCTTTTATGTTTTTGCGTTTTGTTTCACTTACAAACAAATCTAAAAGCTTTTTAACAAGCTCCTTACGATTTGGGTACAACTTGATAATTGGTTGAGTGTAAGCTGCTAAAGGCGCTTTACCATTAAAATAAGATTTCTTTGCTAACTTAGCTCCGTACTTACCTCTCCAAGTTTCAATATAGCGATTATCTGCAATTTGACTATCTACAAGTTCAGAAATGGTATACTTTTTACCAAACAAAAATACTTCAGGATCATCTGCTAGTTTTGCAGTCAAGTTCCCAAATAGCTTACCGCGATCTGTTGATCGGTTAAACATTAAAGTACCTAAGTCTTGCACAGCATTGATAGTGAACTTTCTCATTACAGAAGTTGGTTTACCCCAAGGCTCACCACTAACGTTAGAACGAGTAAATGTTTGTCGAAGAACGTCAGTAATAACCGATCGTTGATTAATAGAAACGTCTCTGCCTAGATCTGAAACAAAGTCTTTAATAAATTTCTTTTGAGCAAGTTCTAAACCTTCGCTATCCTGAACTCTTGCGAGCCTTTCAGTAAGAATGTCTGGTTCTTGTACTTGAAGGTGACGACCTGCATTACTTGTGTAGTCTGTACCACTAGCAGACATAACCGAGCCTTCTCGACTGTTCTTAAAAGAACGTCTGCTACCTTGCTTTTGTGAAAGAGAGTTGCCTTTAAAATCAGTCAAAGCCAAAGCTTGAGCATTTTCTGCTGCGTCATTCTTAAAGTGATCTAGCAAGGCGGATCTATTTGCTTTAGACTCCATTAGTTCTTTAGGGTTAGAAAATCTTAAAGTCGTATTGCTATCGTTGGTCGAAGTAGGGCGCTTAATAGTTTGATTTGCTCTACGCATTAACCCCATAATAGAAAGTGCTTTGCCTTCTGGAGAAACAAACTCTGAAGCTTCTAACTTACCGTCTTGGAATAGTTTAGCTTGACGCTCACCACCTAACATTTTAATCTGTACGTTAGATCCTTGTGTACGCAGCCAAGCGGAGTAAGTTCGAATAGCTGGCATTATACCCGTTAGTTCTGAAGGGTGTATTTTTTCTAAGTTCCTAGGTTTTACGTTAGCTAAAGGAAGACTTAATAGTTCCTCTTGACTCTTGATTACAGGAACCATTGTTGATCGGCACTGCCAGTGCAAAGGAGGTTTGAACCTCTCGTCACCAATATCATAAACTTTACCGTTGTGATAAGAGCATACAGCGCTTGTTCTACCATCTAGGATCGCAGTAAACATAAACCCACTGATCAAGTCAGAGTTTGCAGACATAACGCTATTCAAGGCGTTCGTTTGTGTTGCTGTAATAGAGGTTCTAGTTAAAGTACGTGCCTGATGTTCTGTAATCTTAGTTGTTTTTAAAACATCATCGATAATTTCATCAGGTGTTAACCCTTTAGCAAGTCCACCTTTTACTTTAGTTTGAATACGGACTAGTTCACCAGAAGCAATGTTTTTAACATTACCAGAAAGAGACTTAACACCTTTAATCTGAGGGCCAGTAATCTCAAGGAGAAGGTCTTTAGTCTTTGGTTTTTGAAGTCTATAGAAGTTTTTCACTTCTGCGTTTAAGTTATTTGTGTGGAAAACAGTCTGGGAGTTGCTAAAGTCTAGCATACTCTTAACGTTGTGATCATTTAATTCTTTAGCAAAACGAGTTACCTCGGGTTTGACATTAGACCTCAAGTTTCCTTTTAGAAGGTCTCTAAGGTTAAACCTGTGTTTTTTAAGAATTGTATTATTCTTCGCTTGGACTCCGTTTTCGTATAAACGTACATCACCGCTATGGTCAACAATACGGTCAAAGATCTTTTCGTTAATAGACATAAGTTTTCCCCATTACTTCATTCGTGAGATTGATTTATAAGTCTGGACGCCAAACCTCATTGAGGTCGTTTTACAGGCTTTACCTATCCAGCTAGGTTAATATTGGCTCTCTGTCTTGGAATCGAACCAAGCAACAGCTGATTAACAGTCAGACCGCACACCTTGTGCGCTACAGAGAATATTTTATTAATGTAATAATTGGACCGCGCAGTAGGACTCGAACCTACAACCTAGACTGTAGAAGAATCTTGCTCTATCCATTTGAGCTATGCGCGGTTAGTGGTTCTGCAACGAAGGTTCGAACTCCGGACATCTTCATTACAAGTGAAGTACTCTACCAACTGAGTTATTGCAGCGTAAGACACCCTTGTAAAATTATATCAAGGGTGCCTTTTATTTTGGTGTTAGTTATGGAATCGAACCAAGCTTCTCATTGATGTGACGCCTGTGACATCGTTTGAGACCGCGACCTGCTCTAACTTACATATCTTCCATTGTGACCTGTGATTCCTGTGAGTTAGGATTTGCTACTAAAGGATCAGTTTGAATTGACTTTGTAGCTTCTTCATCATTATAGTCAGCTGGAAGAAAATCATTAAACTTAGCAATTGTAACGAAAGTATTACGATCAATAACGCCGGACTGATACCACTCAGCTACCAAGCGCATTGCGCCTTCACCACCAACAGTAGCAGCAAAGTCAGAAGAAAGTTGAAACTCAACATCATTACCTGTCAAGTCAGTATCATACTTCCAGTTTATCATAAAAGCAATAATCTCTTGCATAGTACCGGAAATCTTAGCGTTAAGAGTACCTAGCTGTGCAGTTTGAGAAGCGTTACGAATCTCTAAAGCAATACCTGAAGCAGCTTGTTCTGGGGACAACATTCGAATACCCATCTTAGCCATTTCACCAACTGTAGCTTCGATAGCCCGATCCATGTCTGCAAGCGCACCAGTAGGTGTTTCTAAAACAGTAATAGATTCATCTTTACGAACTCGTAGCCAAGAACCTAGACCTGCATCACAGAGCTTGTCAAATTCTTCATCTGTCATATCAGATTGAACAATTGGTGTGTAAGTGGCAGCGCCCATCAAAAGGTGATTACGGCGAGATACTTTATTGTAAAGAGCAACTTCTCTGTCAATCAAAGGCATAAGTACAGGCTCTACGGCATCTAGTTGACCATTAAGCGGCCAAGCTGGAATTCGAGTTAATCGTTTACCAAACTTCATAGGAAACTTGGTGTCATACTTAGAAAAACCACCATCAGCAGAGTCAGCATATTCTTGAGAAATTTCTCCGTTGAGTGCTTCTACTTGCTGACCGCCTCCTGATTTTTTGTAATAATCAAGAACTAAAAGACCTTCTTTGTCAAGATAGTGATCACAAACAGTATCAACATAATTAGGGTGCCAAGGGTTATCAGAATTATATTCTTCAGAAATGTATCTAGTGACTATTCGACTGAGAGTTTTGACTCTTGTAACAGGATGAGTATTTAACTGTACGTTAATGACATTCTCTGCTTTAATCAAAACAGGATAAGGTGCAATCATGTTTCTAACTTCAGGATCCATGTTTTCTAATTCTTCATCAGATACCGTTGGTCGGTCAACATAAACCCAAGCACGAGAAGTTTGAAGCTCTTCCCAAATAGCAGCATCTAAGAAGTTAAACAAAGAAGCACCGTCTAAAGTAATGTCTTTTGTCAACCAGTTTTTTGCACTATCATCAATAAAATCAGGAAGTTCTAAAGAAGAAGGTTTACGCAGTAATGCGCTAATCAAAACCCTTGCATACTGAGTAGTCAAACCCGGAAGTTCAGCTTCAGCTTTATAAAAGTCATACTGTGCAGTAGTCATACTTGGAGAGAAGGGTAGAAGCAAGTTACTGTAATCGTGCTTTAGCAAGTCATCATGTGCTTTAGCATTAGCTTCTCCTTGGAGAATTGCGCGTGCCTTCTTCCAAAGTGGTTTCATAGACAAGTAAGCTGCAGAAGGCGTTTCTACTCCACGTTTAGTTGTATTAGCTGCTGTTTTAATTAGAGCCATTATTTACCTCATTATCTGGTTAACAGGCAATAAAGCCCTTCTAGTTGTTTTGTTTTGTTAAGTATATTTAAAGACAAACATAATCACTATTATACCTTTAGATATACTTAAACTATATCTTTAGATATACTTAAACTATCCCTTTAATTAGGGACACCTACTATCATTATTTGCGGGTATTTATTCTTGATAGAAATAAGGTCGTCAGGGTGAGAATTAACCCACCCTAACTAGATGTATTCCGGTCATCTTGAAGACAGAGAAGCTGTCAGACTTGAGAGCCTGCTTCACTGTATCATTATTTGCGGGTATTTATTATTTAGGGATTTCGTAGTGAGGTCCGTCAATAAATGCTCGTCTACCCTGCTGCCTTTTCATTTCAATATAGGCGTCATGAGACTCTTTACCTGTATGTTCATCAAGGTAGAACGGCCAACCACCACCCCAACGAACACCTAGCTTTGTCTGCTTACAAGCCTTAGCGAAAGCGTCCGCAATAGTAATGTAGTGTTCAAGATCCCAAGACACCTTACCATTCTCATACGCAACAACGTCAATCGCCATGCCATCTTGATGGCGAGAGCGACGAACTTGTGTTTTACCTTGTGCAAGTAACTGGTTTTGTTCGTGTTGAGAACGTAGACCACAAGTAATACCAAAGTCAATAGGGCTAAGCGGTAAGGCAAGACGTGCAACTTCAATAAGACGTGCATCTACGTCTAGCATTTTCATTTCAGAACGATTACCAAAATGCCAATCATAAGTTTTCAATTTAGCCTCCTTCTTAGCTTTTACTTCAGGTTTATCCTTAAACATTTTAGTTGTCTTCATTTAGGATTACTCCATTTCTCTATCATTTTCTCACCAGAGCGACCTACAACATAACCACCCACGCCGATTTGAAGTAGACTCCAAAGTTCTTCGGGAAGGTCAATCATAAGTTCAACTCCGAACATCAGCCCCATTAGTGGGAAGATGAGATAATTCATTGCTACAATAGAAACAATAACCATCATAAGTAGTGGACGCCATGTGGCAGTCAACCAGCTGTCTGATTTTGTTTCGCTAAGTACAATACTACCTCGAATAGATTCAAGAGAGTCTGTGTGATCTAGCAGAGCTAGTTTTACTTCTTTGTCAATGTCTTTAGCCTTGTCTGCGTCAGGGATTATCTTCTTAACTAAATCCCCAACGATAGGTGCTAAAAGAGTAATAATTGATACTGACATTTTATTTCTCCAATAATTCTTTTAATTCATTAATTTGGTCTTGTTGTTCTTTTAAAGCCTCAATAAGAAGGCCGACGATGTTACCATAAGATACAGATTTTATACCTTGAGCGTCCGTTGAAACAACCTCTGGAATAACTTCTTCCACTTCTTGCGCAACTACACCGATCTTACGAACACCCTCCATAGTGTAAGACACACCACGTAGGTTAATAACCTTTTCAAGAGGGTTCAAGATTGTTTTAATGTTTTCTTTTAAACGTTCATCTGAAGTTGTGTTAACATTTGTAGCTGTTACCAGATTAGCAGCAATGTTATCTACTGACATGTCCACGCTACCTGCTTTCAAGGTAAACAAAGACTTCCAGCCAGTACGATAGATCTTCAAAATAGGATTAGAACCTGCAGTGTCTAGCCAGAACTTACCTGCAAACAAATCTTCTGTTGGTGCAGTATTACCAGAGTGGCAAGTATTAATTGCAGCTAAACCTGCATTTAGATCAGCTGTGTAGGCGGTACCTGTTTGGTCCGCGCTAATAGTTAGTGTTGTCGTTGACATTTAAGACTCCTTATTGTCCAATTGCTTGCCAGTCTATATCTCTAGAGACCCTGCTTCCAGAATTATAAATCGAGTAAACAAACCCAACTTTGTTTCTAGAAATTATGATGATTTCATCACCTTGAGAACCTCCAATAACCATCATGCCGATACTAGGGGAGTTTGTTCCGCCAGAACCTCCATAAAACGGAGTACCAAATGTAACTGTAACATCTTCAGATACGCTGCTGTTTGAAGAACCTACCTTAACAATATCCTTCTTATCAACAATTATTGATAGCTCGGAAAGAGTAATCTTGATGTTTGAGTTTCTAGCAACACCTACAAAATTAAATCTTAAGGCTCTGCAAGTAAAACTACCTACTGTCAATAACTCGTAACTAGTCCAAACTGGACTTCCAGAAGGGTCATCTTTTGTAGTAGATACTTGAACACGTAAGTCTGCATCTTGCAACGTACCACCAAAGTTAGGGGTATTTTGTACAGAATCATAACCTGAAACAAAATCAGTTCTAGATATAACAGAAGCCACTACAGAAGGGTATATCCTAACAGTAACTATCTCGCCCAAGTCAACATAGTTGTTGAATTCGTAGGTCATCTCTGTTTCATTTTCATCTAAAGTCAACAAAGTACCGTCAGTAGAACAGTTAGACTTTGCACCTAAAAATCCCGGACCGCTTTCGTCAGAAGTTTCAATTTGATTAAAACTTGAATCTTGGAAAGTGCTAGTAAATACTGCAGCGTTAGTAGAATAAATACCAGAAGAATCTTTAAACTTGATAAAGAAAGTCCCTTTTAATGTAGGTACTGTTTTGTTGTTAGTATTACCTGATAAAGAATCTACAAGCACAGAAGAAGTATCCCAAGAAGCAGAAGAGTCTGTAGCAATGTGAAAACGAATTTCACAACTACCACCATAAACAACATCTAAGTCTGGAGACAACTTCCAAGCTAAGTTAATTTGCCCCTCATTAATGTTACCATTAAAATTTTCAGGAGTAGAAGGTGGGGAAGATAACCCGACCATTAACTTTTGGAAGTTGAAAGAGGAACCTGCAAAACCATAAGTACTATAGGGTGTTACTCTTAAGTCATACAACGCATGTCTTACATCTGGTATAGTCACCTTTTGGCTAGCTGTCGTACCTAACGTTTCATACTCACTATCTGATGCCAGCTTGTACTCTACTAGATAGTAAGCAGAATTAATACCGCTGTTGTCTGGAACCCAATTAAGCAAAGCTCTAGATTTTACACCTGATGCGTTGTTAGTAATATAAATTTCTTCGAATACTCCTAAACTCAGAAGAGCTTCTGGTGACTTTACTAGGGTTTGAGCTAGTAAGAACACGGAAGAAACCTCTTCACCTAGCGGCGTCTTTGCCCTAACTTTAAAATCGTAAACAGCGTGACTACTCAAAGAATTCAACTTTTGAAAACTAACAGACTTGTTCGTGGTAGTAGCCAGTGCAGTATAATCACTATCAGTATCTTTTTTGTAAAATACTTCATAAGTATAATTACCATTACCCGCGTCGTCTTCATAGTCCCAAGTTAATTTACCTAAATCTAATACTTCTAGATCTTCTATACTAATTGAAAAGTTAGTAATCGGGTTTACAACTTCAGTAGAAACATTTGAAGCAGGGTAAGGCACTTCATCGTTAATATTCCAAGCGAGAGTTCTAAAGTCAAAGTAATAAGCATCTACTGATACTGACAAGTCCGAATTGATCTGAATACTTTCTATTCTATAAACAGTAGGGTCAACGTCCAGAGCTTCCGAAGAAAGAATAAAGAAATCTCCCGGCTCCATAAGGATAGCCGCCCTAGAGAGAGTAACAGATATTTGATGTAAAGATCTACTTAGACGAACTAAACCTTCAGCCTTTGCCATTGCATGGTAAGGGTCGGTAACACCAATAGGTGTAATAGAAGACTTCAAGTCTTGATAGTTATCTTCTTCAATATAAATATTGTAAGCATCACTACCTACACGGGGCCAACTTACCGAGTCAGATTTAAAGTCATTAAACGAGTTTGGAAATTGAACTGTTACCTGATTAAACTTATCTTCGGCGTTAGGCCAGCTCATTGAAAAATCAGATTTAATAATATGGTCATCCGAAAATACGTGAGAAGCATCTACTAAGCCGTTTTCTACAGAAGGTTGTTCAGAAGGATAAGCAAGATTAAGCTTGTAAGACCCACCAGACCAGATTAGAGTAGCTTGCCCCATTGTTTCAAGTATTTGAGTAACGTTGTCTCTAACTGGGTTTGCAGTATCTACAATATGGTTTATCTCATAAAGTCTAATATCTGTCACACCAGAACCACCTGATACTTTTCCGTCTTTAGTAGCACCCTTCATAACAATTGTATCACAAGCTACCTTAGCTTTGTAGAAAGAAGGCAGGTCAATGCTTTGTACAGTTAGACCTCTACCGTAAGAAGAACTCATAAGGTAATCTAAAAGAACTCTGGCAGGGTTGTTACTGTAAGTCTTTGTAGCAGAAAGCCCGTACAAACCGTTGTTTTCTTCAATATCGTATACTTTTTGACCTTCAACGAAGAATTCTAAATTAGGAATACCTGCACCATATTGAGGATCGTCTCTGTTTACTTTAAACACACAAGAAGCCATAAACGTTTCTGTAAAGATGTTTGTAGACTTAGTGAAGTTAGCAGTAGACGCTTTGTCTTCACCACCGTTCTGATAAGTGTTTATCCGAAGACTGCTATTGTAATCACTATCTGACCAGCGTTTACCGTCGACGTTAATATCAATTACGCGAGAAACACCTGCAAAGGCAATAGCATGTTGTGTAAACAAGAATTCATTCTTACTACCGCTTTGACTAGAACCCAAACCTTTGGCAAACACTTGCGTGCTAACATCAATGTTACTTTGCCTGCGAACTGCAAACCTGTAACTACTATTGCTAATTCTATGTTCATCGCCTACAAAGTAAGTAGAAGTGCCTTCTTCGAAAGCATTAGTACTATCTCTTAAGGATTCAAAGCTAGTAGACAAAAAGGAGCCTGACGATAGTGTCAAGTTTTCAACATCTTTAGTAATCGTTTGAATAACAACACCGGAGAATACAACTTTTGTGATTACTTTAGTTATATTCACAATGTCTTTTCCTGATTGACCTTCTTCAGAAAGATCTTGGCCTGTGGTACCTTCTACAACAATCTCTACATAGTTTGCCCCATCGTATGCAAACCCAGAGGCAGGAGAGTAGTTACTTGCCACGTAACCGCTTGCGGCTTTGTATTTGTAACTGTCTTTTGTTTTGTAGTCAGTTATAACAGAGCCGATTTTATTTCTACCATAAATAACAGGTAAGTTAGCTGCTGTGTCTTTCTTAGTTCCTTCAAAACCCTTTCGAGCTTCTGCCGCTTTAGCTGCTGCTTTCTTTTGTTTGTTAGCAGAGTATAGTTGGTAGCCGATTGAAAGTACAGTTGTTACTATTGTAAAAGTGCTTGCTGCGGCAATCGCTGTACCAATCGCTATAGCTGCGGTTACAAGTACCATTAGGATTTCCCCCACTTAAATTTAGATTCATTATTCTCAATTACTCTATCAAAAGAAGTATCTTCGGTGTTATACTGATTCATACCGTCTTCAGAAGTAAATAAAGTTTTAGTCAAACCGAGGTCAGCCATAGGCGAAGCACAGGAGATATTCACTGTTGATTCTTCAAAGTCAGAGCTAAAGGAGGTTTCGTCGATGTACCCTTGATAGGCAGTAATCATATTTTCTGCTTCTAAGTTAGGTGTATTGTCTGAATTAAAAAATCCGTTTCTAACCCTAACATAGCTGGAAGCAGAACCAGATTGTAACTTTTTCTTCAAAAAACCAGAAGGATCTGCAAAAGAAAAGGCAAACTTTTCCTTATCTACTACTGAGGATTGTGCTGGCGGTGAGTAGTCTACAATACCAACGTCCGACACAAAGACCTTACTACCAATAGTCACGGAAAAAGGTAGAGTAGTTACGTACAAAGAAAACCCATCTAGCTCTATTTCAATTAAAGCGTAATAGTTTAGTACGTCTGAAAGAATCTTACTTTCTACGAAAGCGTTAACATTTCTCATTGATTTACCCTCGCACAAAATTTGAGATTTTTCTTTATAAATTTAGTAGTAAGAACTTCATATTTTTCTAAATTAGAAGAAGACTTCCACTGATTATGGGCAACTTTAATAGCTACGGACCAGTAATTAGAATTATTATCATAAGTAAATACAGCAACATCGCCAAGAACAGTATCTTCAATTTCTAAACTATTCCAGCCGTTATCATTAAATAAGACTAAAGGAGAAGACAGTTTTAACTTATTATGTAAAGTGTCCATCCAATCTTCTTGGGAGTTGTACCCTTTGAATAAGTTCTTAAGTGTATAGTCGTTGTTTCTTAAAAAGTTATCGTACTCACAGAACAAGGTCCAACAATCAGAAATACCATAAGCATATCCAATCCTAGTTCTTTTAATTCTGTTTATCTTTTTGACTGCTTTAATAATAGCAGTAGTTTTTTCTTCTTGATTAAAACTATTCATTATGATTAAACAACCTCTTTTACTGTTAAAGAACCAATACTAGCAAGGATACCGTCATTGTAAGTAATCCCTGTTAAAGAGTCTCCATCACGACGATAGTTCAGAATAGGCTTTGGGTCGCTGTTTAGAGGACTTGCAAATCTTACTACGGTGTTGCTATTGACTGTTACTCTTAAATTAGGATAAAAAACTAAATCTTCTTCTTCAGAAGACCAGTCTTGCTTTGTAATGTATATTTTTGTGTGGTTGGAGAACTGAATAAAAGAACCTTTCGGAAGAAGACCACCAGAGGAATTAGTGACTCTAACTTCTGAAGAACCTTTGTTTAAGTTTTGGCTCGTGTTTAAAGGCCCGCTTAGAGTAGTAGCATCTTCAACACTTTTCAATTGCGGCATAATCATAGTTTTAACTGTAAACTCATTCTCGATCATAGCAAGAAAAATATCAGCTTCGTTATTGTTAGCTACAATTCCAAAAGTTAAATCCCAACGATGCGCATCTGTTTTATGAATTAACATTTTTAAATTTGCTGTTTCCGAGGAAATAACAACATCGTTGGAAGTGAAAGTAAGTGGGGCGAGGATAGGGCTTCCCTCAAAATAATATTTAGACATAGTAGTCTCCTTTATAAAGACGGGGAAGCCCCAGTCACTCTGATTAGATTTTTTCTTCGATAAACATTCGAACTAGATCTGCGACAATATCTGAACGAACAATGTCTTCTACTTCAAACTCAATAACAGGAACTTTTAAGTTGTGCTTGTTACACAAACGTGCGAATTGAAGAAGGTCTCGACCATTACGCACATCGGATTGAGCAGGATCACCCATGAACACAAGTTTAGAGTTTTCTCCAATACGAGTACTAACTGCTTTCAACTCGTCCATGTCAAGGTTTTGAGACTCATCGACAAGCACCAAGGCATTCTCGTAAGAACGTCCACGGATTGTTTCAATAGGCTGAATCTCAATTTGCTCTTTGTTTAGCATGTACTCGTACTTCCCGCTACCAAAAGCCTTTTTCAAGACATCTAGCATTGGCATAAGCCACGGTGTCATCTTCTCACCTACATTTCCGGGGAAACTTCCGAGAGACTTACCTGTTGGGACGTTAGCACGAGTGATTACAATTTTCTTGTAACCGCCTTTTAAAAACAACTTAGCTGCAGTACCTACAGAACAGTAAGTCTTACCTGTACCCGCACAACCAATAGCAACAGTAATCACTGAGCTTTCAATTGAGTGTATAAGGAAGTCTTGTTTTTCGTTCTTCGGTAGCACGTTAAAGTTGCTAACCTTAGTATCTTGATACATATTATTATTCTGCTGATCACGTTCATAAATAGGTTTTTGACGTGACTTGCGAAGTTTTTGCTTAGACATAGGTTAAGTTTTCCTTAGAAAAGGTTTAAGTTTATGATAAGTTGTTGTAGTGAAATCTTTAAAATAGTTACTAGTAATGACCAGCGTCTTGGCTGTTCAAGAATCCACCCATTAAATCGGCTAACTCACGCTTAGATGGGTCAGGGTTGTTCTTCATACGTCTTAGTCGTGTAGTCGTTTGAAACTCTCTAGGAAACTCACAGAATAGGATTGTACAGACTGTCCAGTTGTGTAAAGTGTTGATTACTACAAAGGCTGCAACTGGTAAAGCAATGACGTACCAACGCCAACCTGTGTGCCAATTGTTTCGCTTGAGCCAGTAGACACCACTGTACAGGATGAACACTGGGAGAACTACAATTGCTAGGGATAGGAATACACAGAGGCGTTTGAAGCCAATGACACGGGTTTCTGAGTAGTTGCTGTTCATTAAATTATACCTTATTTCATTCTGTCTATCGCGGCTTCAAGTGCATCAATGCGGACCAGCGCCTCTTGTAAAGACGCAACCAAGATAGGCGTAAGTTTTGAATAATCAACCGACTGCATTTTAGGAATAGACCTTGTTCCCATAACTGCTTCTTCAGTTTTAGTGGCAGGAGTTATTTCATACTCTTCGTCAACCATAGCATCTTTGGTGCCATTGACAGCACGGGGTAAAACATCCTGTAGTTCGTGAGCAAGAAAACCGTCGTACCATAGTCCATCTGATATAGCTGTGTAGGTGCAAGGTCTCATAACCTTCACAATGTCAGAAGCGCCTTGGACGGGAGTTACGTTTTCTTTTAGGCGATAGTCAGAGGACGTATTGTAAGATGTATTTGAGGAATTAACGGCTATTTCACCAACGACACTCCCGCTGTAATAAAACTTAGCAACCTCACCCGTCCCTGAGTGTCGACCAATGTTTAGCGCAGTATCGTTATCGCATAGGGCCGATAGTCTCCCATCATGCCTTAAAACTGTACCGCTTCCCGATGTGTTGTTAGCTGTGAATGAGTCATCAAGAATACCACCGGCATAAAAACCATTATCGTTTAGCCTAACATAAGCCTGCCTCCCAACTCCAAAATAGATATCAGAGTCTGACAGTGTCCCTACTACCAGAGAATTAAGGCGCGTGCCCGCGAATGTGCCGCCTAAACCATCGCCGTTCTCATTTTGAGTAAGAGAAACAACAGCACTCGTGAGGCCAGCGTCAACGCTAAAGTTCACCGCTGCGCCTCCGGTTTCTCCACCAGTGTCTGATATATCTCCATTGATATTTATAACAGCGTAACCTTCGCTCTCAACAAAGAAGGTACGGGTGTCTGTTGTACTATTTACAGCGGGGACTCTTACGTCCCCGTTGGCATCTATTGTTACAACACCGGTTAGACCAGAACCATCACCTGTTGGAGTAAGCACCCCAGATGGAGCTACTTTATCTGATAGATTTGCCATTAGACTTCTCCTCCGTTAATATTCATTGCTTTAACAAACAGTTCATCCATTTGTTCATCCGTGTAGTCTAAAGCCCAACCAATAAGGGAAATATCTTGGCTAAGACGTTTCCACGTAGGACTATCGTCAATAGTCACCTTAACAGAGAAGGGTGTCTCAGGTCCGTCACGGTATGCAAGTACCTTAGCCCAAGCATCTGAACCCAATGCAATCTTACCTTGTAGAGACGTGCAGGCCATCTGTTGACGGGTTTGCTCAATAGTTAGCGCGCGCCCTAACATTTCAGACTCTGTCATAGCTACTCTTGTTCTGTTCCCAAGGCCGTCTACAATAATCTTAAACATAATTAATTCTCCGCTTCATCAATTTAATTAAACCGAGGTCAAACTCAGCACTGCCACTTGCATAAAAAAGTACGTTTTTTATTTTATCTGGGTTAGATCTTGTATTAGTAACCGAGAAAACAGCTATTGATCCGTTAGACGAAGCAGTAAATCCAGACGAGTCTGCATTAGCTTGACCCCCAATCAAACAACTAAGCACACGACCGGACATAGCAACACGAGCAAGTTTTAAGTCAAGAAGAAAGTTGTTTTCGTTAGCGCCAGCACTCGTAAACGTTACGTCAAACACAGTAGTGCGGGAAGACTGGGCATCCATCTGTATTTCAAGACCAAGACCACCGGCTTCGTTCATCCCCAAACCGTCACCAAGTAACATATACTCAAAACCGTCAACAAAAGTAACTGAAACACTATTTATGTCACCATCTGTCACGCTGTCGTAAATAGTGGTTGTAGTCCACTCAACTTCGTTAGTTACAAAGTCTGTAGTAGCAACTTGTGTTGTACTAGTGCCAGCGATCGCTGTTGGTGCTACGGGGGTTCCTGACAACGTAGGTGAGGTTAGAGTCTTGTTAGTAAGTGTCTGAGTACCAGTTTCAGTTACAGCAGTGCCGCTGAATACACCTACTTGAGCATAAAGCTGCCAAGTGACACCATCATAAACTAAATCTACAGAAGCACCTCCAATATTAAGGAGCATGTTTTCAGCATCACCTTCAATAGTAGACCCATTGCGAGCTACTGTCAAGTTGTTAGCTGACCAGTCACCACCATCACGGATAACAACGTTGTCACCTGTTTCGGGGTTTTGAGGTAAAGTGAGAGTCCAAGCTCCACCGTCAGTGTCTGCAATAATGCCTTCGCCTGCTACTGCAGTGTAAGTTGTAATCTTCCGTGTAAACTCAATACCACCACCACCGAAGCCAGCGTCAATTAGTGTTGTAGCTGTAGTAGCGTCTACTGCTGTAATGTTGTTTAGGCTTCGAGCGTTACTAAGAACCTCTGTACCTGCTACTTGAATTGCCATTGTCATTCTCCTTTTGAACTAGGCTCGTTTGTTTATTATTTAAGAAATAGTTGCGTTAGTGTTAATATTTCCCTTAACATCTAAATTACCCGCTGCGTCTAGTTTCATTTTATTATCGCCGTCTTTAGCAAAGTAAAGAGAGCCTCCTGACTCACTCACAGACCAACCATTATCAGAAAAACTAGAAGACAACTCAATGATTGTACCGCCAGTTGTCTTAGAGTAGATCTTTTTGTCAGCTAAGTTTACGGCTAACTCTCCCGGTTGAAGGTCTCCAGCTACAGGTACAGAACCTGCCGAAGATGATTTTTTATGAATTAATTTAGTTGCCATTGGGCTGTTTTCCTGTGTGTTTGAGGAGGGTAAATATTATTGAATATCTACCTTGGGTCCAAATTCTTTTTTAACTTTGGTCTTTAAACGGTGACAGTTCGCGCATAAGGTTTGTAGATTAACTAAGCTGTTGTTATTATGATCACCATCTATATGGTCAACATCTAGCTGACAACTATCTATAGCAAGGAAATTACAAGAAACACAAACTTCAGCTTTAATATAAATTCCGTACTTGTTGGTTCTCATCTTTTCACTTCGTCTCTTTAACTTTTCTTTGTAAAAAGGACTACATTTTTCGCACTTTCGCTTATAACGAGGTAAGCCGTTCTTGTTGTAATCGGCAATACTTACCTTAGTTTTATTACATATAATGCAAACTGGCCTATCCATGTTATAGATACCTTATGATTGTAAGGGGGAGGTCAACCCCCTCACTTTATTTCTTATTGTACGGGCCTTGTGGAATTAATAAGTACCACCATCAAGGGTTACGTTTTGAAGGGTCTCGCCGGAGAGATCCCAAGCATCGTCTGTCTCGTTCCAAACGAAAGATACGTTAGCAGAAGTACCACGCTCAATTTCAAAACCACCATTCTCAGAAGGTGTTCCAGTTTCATCAGAATTAAGCACAATGATAGAATCACCAATGTTTACTTCGTTAGAGTTGACAGAAGTAGTAGTACCATTTACAGTCAAGTTACCAGCAAGAACCAAGTTATTAAAAGCAACGTTAGAAGTTGTTGTTAGACCTTGATTGATAGCCTTAACCGCAGACAGGTTTGTTAGCTCGCTATCCATCAGAGCGCCAGCACTATTAACGTTGGCTGTGTCTGTTACATCTGCTGAAGCTTCAATGCCATTCAGTTTAGTATGATCTGAATCAGTAAAGGCTTGAGTGTTAGAATTACTTTCATACGCTGATTTAATTTGAGCAGCGGTTTGATCAGCAGTAGCGTTAGACTCAATACCAGTAAGCTTAGCAGTGTTAGCTGTTACAGTAGAGTTGTTTGCAACTTCAGTGTCAAAGTTACTAACTTGAGAAGCTGCAATAGTGATAGCGGCCTCGTGTTGTGTAATCATAGCTTGAGAAACATCACTAGTTTGAATAGTAGAGTCTACCCAAGCTGTACCGTTATAGCGCAAGAACTCACCAGTAGCAGCGGAAGTAATAGTTACATCTTCCAAGGCAGATAGTGTTGCGTAACCAGCAGACTTGAAGGTAGAACCGTCGTGGGCCTTTAATACGTTGTTTGTAGTATCGTACCACAAGTCACCTTCGGCGGGGTTTGCAGGGGCGCTAGAGTCAACATAAGCGCCGTCCAAAAGTACAATAGCGCCGCTATTATCTTTAGCATAGATCTTACGGTCTGCAAGGTTAATTGCGAGTTCGCCGACATCAATGTCACCAGCTACAGGAGCAGAGCCACTAGTGACGGATTTTTTAAGAATAAGTTTAGTAGCCATTAGAATGACCCTCCAATCAAGTATAGGTTTGAATTAGTTATTTGTGTAGTAGCTTTGTACTTAGAAGAAGAACCATCATACAATAGAATAGACCCATCTGTTTTGTTAGTACTATCAATATCAGAGATACTAGCAGTAGTAAGAGTATGAGCTTTGTTTTCCCAGTTAGTTGTGGCTGCGTTATAATACAGCATGTCACCATCTTGTGCAGAAGTAATCTGAATGTTAGTTAGAGAAGTTGAGTTTGTAGAGACATCTCCAACATTCAAAGAGGTTTCAACTCCTGCATTAAGTATTACTAAGATCAGCTCGTTGCCACTATTAAGGTAAGCGTCACTGATCGTAGCACCTTGAGAACCTTGCCCACCTACTCTACTAAGAGAAAGGTTTGTTTTATTCTCGCTAATTTCTAGGTTGTATTCATTAGGTGAAAGCGTTAGGCTATACTTAGTAGTCATGTTATTAAGCCTCCGAAGGGCTATACAAGACTTCTACGAGTCCACGTAATGGCTTCCAGATTTGTCTTGCTGATCCAGCACCACCATCATCAATCTCAAGGCCGATAAAACCATAAACGGGTTTATTAGGGGTTGCTTTCTGTGACCAAGAAGCGGTAAGGTCTTCTGGTAAAACAATCTTAAATACGTTATCAGTTGCGTCTTGATCTAGAATAACTAGTGTTGTAACAATAGGGTTTGTAGCTGTACCGTCAGGTAACTCACCATCGCCCAAGTTATTGCCTTCAACTACTTTCGCTAAAATGTTAGCATTTGAAAGGTTAGTCATCCAACCTACTGTGAGTTGTATTTGAATTTGTTCACCGTCAACAACAGATACCAGAGTAGTACCATCGTCATTAATCGTGTCCTTAGAAGGCGACGATAAACGACTACGACCCATTGGTTGTGCTGTTGTTGGATTCTTTAGTCTTGCCATGTTATTTCCTCTCTCGAACCTCAGTTGGAGTAGTTTGCGTTAGGTTATTTTATTTCTCAATTACTTCGAATTGGCCACCAGCCTTTAAGGTAATGTTATCAGTGTTAGTTTTATTCTTTACCCAGATTTCAATGCGATCATTTTTAACCATATCGGTAGTACCAGAGAAAGAAACGTTACTTGCCAAAGTTCCGAGTACCGCTGAAGTGGAAAATGCAGTTACATACTCAGGTCCAACGTTAACGTAACTAGAATCAGAAGACTTAAACTTCCTGATCTGTATACCAATCGCGGTGTTAGACCCACCCGAGAAAGACATAGTACCATTAACTCTAGCTCTTATGTTTTGAGTGCTGTCCAACTGTAAGCCATTAGTATTAGCAGTACTGAACCAGTAAGGCTCATTTAAGTCCATAACCCCCGTGACCTGTATAAGAGTGTCAATAGTATCTACAACAACAACACTATCAGCTTGTGGTTGATGGGTAGCCCCTACGTAAGTGTTATCAATGCCCACACAGTCGCGGATTAAAGACTTAATAGAGGTAGCTGGCATGTTGGGTAGAGAGTCAATATTAGGGTCCGACCTAACGTTGAGCAAAGAGAACCCAGCATCTAGCGTAATGTTACTCGGTGAGAAGTCACAGAAGGAACCGCCGGAAGCATTCAATTTTAATATATTAGCGTTAGAACGGAAAGAGCCGTTGATGGTTAAGTTTGAACCTTCTTTAAACAAAGATCCCGACATAGCAGAACCAACACCAACACTGTTAACTAAGGCCCAGCCTCCTTCCCAAGTACCATTCATAGTAAGACCATCTACACAGCTTATGAAGCTTGTTGAGTCAGAAAAACCTTGACGATAGTTAGAGACGTCTCCTAGTTTAGTACAGTTTAAGAAGGCAACACTAACAAAGGTCAAGTTGTCAAGATTCCTTTGATTATCTAGAACCATAACGTTGGAGTTTGCACCAGTAATGTTTACAGTAATTTTATTTAAGAAAAGTTCACCAGCGTAGTCTCCTGTGCCTGTAACAAACAAGTCAAAGTCATCTTCTGTGCTTTTTAAAGAAGATGCACTCTGGCCACTACCAGATATATTTAAACCACCTTCAGGAACTACAATAGAAGTAGCACCCATGTCGATGTTACCGTCAATGTAGTATAACACGTCACTGCTTAAAGTTCCAGCTAACTGTGATGCTGCCTTAACGTAAATAATAGTATCAGCTACGTCTGGCACGTTAGGTTTATAAGCAATAGATCCTGTTGTGTCAGTAAGGTATTCTTGGTATCCTTCACCACTACGCACAAAGTAAAGTGTGTCAGCTACGAGTGGAGAAGGTAGTCCTGATATTGCTTTCTCTGTGCGAAAATAACTCATTACCAATCCACACTATCCCAAGCGATTGAAGGGAGTGCGCCGTTATACAGCATTTCACCATCATCGTTTTCAGTAATAAGGTCTAGTTGTGTCTTGTTAGCATGGCTATGTTTACGAGCTACAGCATCATCAATATCTGCAACAGAGCTAGAAGGACGTCCAACAACATCAGTCCAATTGATAATTACATCAAGGCTCTCATGTTCAGTGATCTTAGTGTAAGTAGAGTTATCGTTATTCCAGACGTAAGTAGCAGCGCCTGCATCAACAGTACTATCGTCAGTAGCATCAATTACGAGTACTTGGGCGTTAGCTGTCAGAGACAAAGCATCACGAGCAGTAATGTCAGCAACAACTTCAAGAGCATTGAGAGTGCTTACTGCAGTATCAATAAGAGCTTGTACGTCGGACTCATCAATAACACGTTTAACGACGGAAGTATTAGCGCCTGTAATGTATACCTCAACGTAGCTAGGTGTACTAGAGGGGGCGACTAAGTAAATAGAGTGTGGTGTTAGCTCTGCTTCTACAGGTAGGGTTAGTTCTTTGAAGATTTTGTATTGTGCCATTAGTAGGTATCCTTACCATTTGCTTGAGGCTAGTAGTGGGTCTGGCAGATAACTATGGGGAATCTTACCTTCTTGGAGTTGTATTTCTGGCGGTGGTCGATAATCACCTGTAGAACCTTGAGCGCCAACCCCTGATAGTACGAGAGTAAAAGCTAGAGAGTCGTTATCGAGTTTGTATTCAATTAAAGCCATAACGACTCCCTTCTTTGTTTGTTATTTCTTAACGGGTTTCTTTTTAGTAGGTCGCCCTACCTTTTTCCCGTAAGTACCTTTTCCGCTTGGCATAGTAGTATTCCTTAAGTTAGAAGCCGAAGCCTCTTGTTACGAGTTTAGAACCACCACGAACAGGGAACAAGTATTCTACAGCATAACGTAAACCATCGCTCCAGTGTTCAACACCTTCTTTCTTGCAAATAGTAGCTGTGTCGGGATTGCTCTCTACCCAAGTAGTTCGTTCAATAGATTTGATAGTATTAACACATCGGGGGTGTATATACATGTCGATATCACCATTGGCGTTCTTAAATTTCTTATTTACAGCAGCTACACTATCAATAATAGGAGGTGCTTTCTGGTGTGCTTTAGTAATGATCTTATTAGCAGTAAGGATCGAGAAGTCAGTACTACCAACAGCAGCAGAAGACTTCCTAGCACGACCACTAGGATCAGGATAAGAAATAATCCGGTGTCCTTTGTAATTGTCTGCTAGCTTACGCGCTAGAGTTTCTGTATCGGGGTGGCCACTGTATTCATCTAAGATGTGGATTTGGTTGCCTCGTAGTGCAAATACTACGGAAGCCATTATCGTTCGTGTTCACTAAAGTTCGTTAGGCTTTAGCCGTTATTTTCTGAGTTTATTGTTGATCTATTCATTTGAGTATTGGTTAACATAACCATCCTCGTAGGTCTCTACTGCGTGGCAATTAGCACACAGCACCCTACATCGAGCTAGTTCCTCATCAATCCTTTTGTAGGACCAACTACTGTCGTAGGCGGAGCCTCCCTTAAGACGATCTGTTTTGCTAGATCCTACGTGGGCTAGTTGAAGTGCTGCAGGGTGTTTGTTATAACTACACTCTTCACAGCCTATAACTTGTTTGTAGTCTCTGATGTAGCTTACTTTAGCCTTGCGCCTAGCGTTCTGCGTGATATTGAAACAGGGTTGGCATACCTTGCGCTTTATCATTATTTCGTTTTCTTTACACAATAAACATTTTTCCATTTTAATCTCCTTGTGAGACTCAGAAAGTAACTGCTCATAGTTTCCTATGAGACCAGACTATATCTTACACAGCAAATAATAACTGTGTCCTCGCGCTTCCACTCACTTGAGTGTACTTCCTAGTAGACTTGCTACCGTAACGGAATAGTCGTTGCACGTTCAACTTAGTATAATAACTAAGAGGCTTCGCTCAGGGTTGCCTTGCACTGTAATAGTGTTTAGGGTTTCTCTGAATTCACGAGATTTAGAGTCGGCTAATATAAAATCACCGACGTTGAAGTCAATAGCTACATGGATATCTTCTTTAGCATCAAAGTAAGGAAGGTCTTTATCAATATGCTCTGCACGATTAAAGGTGTAGAATACAGTGTTACCGGAGTCCTCAAAGGACGCTGAATACTCTCTGGCAAACTTAAGAGGATCAAGTGTTAGTTTTACTCTCTCAATTTCTTCTGGGTCTAAGTAAGGAGAGTCTGTGTAAGTATAAGTATAGGACTTCCACTGATCATCACTATCTTGGCGGTTATACATTTCATGGAAGTAGTTATATCCCATTGGAGTGCTAATGATTAAAGCGCGTCCGGGTTTTGCACCCCAACGGTCTGCGTTCTTCTTAGACCAACGTGTAGAGATACAGGGCTGAATAACAGACTCCCAAGATTCCTTTAAGTTGGAACCTGCACCTTTCCAAGAGCAGACCTCATCGGCTACAACAAAGTACTGACCACTACCACGCATACGCTCAATGGCCTCATAAGACCAAATCTTAAGGGTTACATTGTTAGGGAACCAAAACATACCTGCTACCCTGCTGGACTTAATAGCGGATTCTTCTCCACCTAGCATGTAGGCTACAATAGGGTAGTAGATGTCTACAGCCTGTGCATAGGTAGGTGCAATGATAGCTACATTCTTGTTAGGCACTTCTGCTGGAAGGTCAATAAGTTCTTGTACCGCTAACATAGCAGCAGTGGCCCCTAAGACTGACTTACCGAAACCACGGGAAGCGTTGACAACCATATAGCGTACAACATTGTCAACAAACATATCAGAGATAACCGCTGACTGTCCTTCATGTAGTA
>Ga0222645_100075_pt1 | contig 63026 bp, 44 predicted proteins | sample AntAcemetagen292_FD_179881 | JGI IMG/M metagenome (GOLD analysis project Ga0222645, IMG submission 179881) | Saline water microbial communities from Ace Lake, Antarctica - #292 | ecosystem: Environmental > Aquatic > Non-marine Saline and Alkaline > Saline | place: Antarctica: Ace Lake | collected...
ATGTGGTACAACAGCCATAGACTTCATTCGTATTTGGATTATCAAAGTCCTAATAACTTTGAACAACAAAATAATGAATTACAAAAAGTAGCTTAACTAAGGTGGTCGTATTAGGTTGACCAGGTCAATCTATGCTGTATGGTCTATGGCAAGCACCCAAAACGTTGCCAATAATTAATCTAAAAATCTAACTTTAATAATATTTCAGACTCGTCTACAGCTTAGTGAGAATTCAATAAGAACTTAGTAAGAACGTAGTAAGAACTTATCAAGAGCTATGCGCTGTCGACTATCATTGGCTTTATAAGGTAAAAGAATGCAGAAACATTTGAGTGTTTGGTTGGCTTTAATGACAAGTATGTTTGCACTAGCTGCAGCATCGTCAGATTGGCAAAACCCAGAAGTGTTCAGAATAAATAAAGAGCCAGCCAGAAGTTTTTTTTATAGTTACGATAACGCTGAGTCAGCATTTTCTAAAACACCCTGGGATCAAGCCAACCATATGCTACTCAATGGCCAATGGAAATTTAATTGGGTCGATTCTGTTAAGAAAAAACCGAGTAACTTTTACCAAACTGATTATGACGACAGCCAATGGGGCCAAATCACAGTCCCTGCCAACTGGGAAGTCAATGGTTACGGCACGCCCTTTTATCACTCTCATCAATGTTTTAAAGCCAATGCCATGCCACCCGACATGCCAACTCATTATAATCCTGTAGGCAGTTATCGCAAAACATTCACCTTGCCAGATGACTGGACTAAAAAGCAAGTATTTGTACATTTTGGCGCCGTAAAATCAGCTTTTTATTTATGGGTAAATGGTCAAAAGGTAGGTTATTCACAAGACTCAAAAACAGCTGCTGAGTTTGATATTAGCACTTACCTACAATCAGGTGAAAACCAATTGGCTTTGCAGGTATATCGCTATTCTGATGGCTCTTATTTTGAATGTCAGGATATGTGGCGAGTTAGTGGTATTGAACGTGATGTATATTTATTTGCGACTCCTAAAGTACATATAAAAGATTTTCACGCTTACACTACCCTCACCGATAATTACAGCAAAGGTGAATTACAACTCAGTGTCATGATTGACAATAATCAAAACGAAGCCGTCAATGGCTATCAGTTAAAAGTACAGCTGTTTGATCAACAGCAAGAAATACGATTAGATAAAAACCTTGATGTTAAAAAACTCTTAGTAGATAAGGTAGCAGTGGTTAAATATACCACCCACATCGATGCACCTCTTCTATGGAGTGCAGAACAGCCTAATTTATATGACTTAAAACTCACTTTATTAGATAGCCAAGGCAAAGCTACCGAACATATCGGTCATAACATTGGCTTTCGCTCCACTGAGCTTAAAAATGGCAATATACTGATCAATGGTCAAGCAGTATTGTTTAAGGGTGTTAATCGCCATGAGCATGATCCAATCACGGCCCATGTGGTGACGCGCGAGTTGATGCTCAAAGACGTACAGCTGATGAAACAATTCAACATTAATGCTGTACGTATGGCTCACTACCCTAACGACCCATACATGTATTATTTAGCTGACTTGTATGGTTTGTATGTCATGGATGAAGCCAATATTGAATCTCACGGAATAGGTGCGGCCAATCAAGGCCCATATAACCCTGATACGCACTTAGTCAACAAATCAGAGTGGGCGGCAGCCTATATTGACCGAGTCAGTAATATGTACCACGCCACTAAAAATAATCCATCTGTAGTCATGCGTTCACTGGGCAACGAGTCCGGTGATGGTCCTAATTTGGAAGCCACCTACGATTGGTTAAAACAGCAAGAACCAAATACTCCAGTGATCTCTGAACAAGCACAAATGCGCCGTCACACTGATGCCTATGGACAGATGTATGCGCCTATTAGTGATATTCAACGCTATGCTAAGCGAAAATTTGATACAACCCGTCCAGTTATATTAATTGAATACGAACATGCCATGGGTAATTCTCTTGGAAACTTTAAGGAATATTGGGACAGTTTTGAAAAGTACCCATCTTTGCAAGGTGGCTTCATTTGGGATTGGGTAGACCAAACGTTTGCGATGAAAACTCATGATGGCACACCCTACTGGGGCTATGGCGGTGATTTAGAACCAAATGCAACGGTTTCATCTTTAAGCTTTGCAGCTAACGGCTTAGTTTTTGCCGATCGTACCCCCTACCCTTATTTATGGGAGGTAAAAAACGTCCAGCAAAATATTGGCTTTAGTAGTACTGATATCGAATCAGGCGCACTCACGGTTACAAACAAACATTATTTTGTGAGTTTACAAGGGTACAGTTTGAGCTGGCAGCTGATGGCTGACGGGAAAGCAGTGGCGCAAGGACAAGGTCTGCCTTTAAATGCTCAACCGCAGCAAAACCAACAACTTCAGCTGGATTATGGGATACAGCTTCAATCAGAGATCGAATATTTTCTAGACGTACAGGTAACAAGCGATAAGACCCACGGAGTGATCCCTAAAGATCATGTCATCGCATGGTCTCAATTAGCCTTACCTAATATCTCAGTGAATGTAGAAAAACAGCCTGAAATTAGACTCTCAATCAGTGATAAAAAGCAGGCATACCATTTTAAAGGTAGAAAATTTAGCTTAAGTATTGATAAAACAACGGGGTTAATCAGCTCGATGGAATATTTCGGTAACGAGTTATTAAAAGCGTCACCGAGACCGGACTTTTGGCGTGCCCCAACTGATAATGATTTACCTATCAAAGGCTATGGTGACAAAATTGGCCCATGGCAAAAAGCGGGTAAAGACACAACGTTAGTGTCTATAAAATTGACAAAAGAGTCAAAGTACCAAGCAAAAGTTGAAGTTGAACATTATATCAATTCAATAGAGAGTCGCTACTTCAGCACTTATCATGTTTTTGGCAATGGTGAAGTGAAAGTTGATATATATTTTTATGCCGCGCCACACAAAAAACAAGCTGACATACCGCGTTTAGGCACGTTATTCGAGTTGGACAGACAGTACTCGCAAATTAGCTGGTATGGCCGTGGACCACATGAAAACTATGTGGATAGAAATACATCTGCTCATGTAGGTCAGTATCAAAGTAACGTAACAAAGTTGTATGTTCCTTACGTGCGACCTCAAGAAAATGGTTATCGCACTGACGTGCGCCATGTGTCGTTTTATAATCAAGATGGTAAAGGCATAACGTTTCAGGGAGCACCGCTGATTGGTTTTGGTGCTCAATATTATGATACAGCGGATTATCACGCCACAACTGCACAAGTAAAAACTAAAAACCTTCATCCCCATGAACTGCCTAAAAAACAGAGAATTTATATCAATATAGACTATATGCAACGTGGTGTAGGTGGCACAAATACGTGGGGTGCCAAACCACTATCTGATTACATTATTCCCTATCTGGACTATCAGTATTCTTATTCGTTTATGCCCTTTGAACAGTAAACAAGGGAATAATCATTAGAAAAAATAACTGGGAAAATAGCTAAGAAAAATAACAAGGAAAGATATTATGAATGTAAGCGACTTAGGGATTACTTTTTGGAAGCAAGGGTACCTTGTTATAGAAGATTTTTTTTCGGTTGAGCTAATGGATAACCTGCAAAAAATAATACTTGGCCATTATGGGCTGAACCCAAAATATGCACACGAGGCCACATTTTTATCGAAATCAGCCACTGAAGTCATCCCTTGGTTTCCTCAAAGATCTGGTGAACAAGCTTTCGACGAAATTGAGCATACTATACAAATGCAAACGCTTACTGAGGCTATCTTAGGAAAAGATTGGAAGACGTTATATTGTATGACCATGTTTTCAAAAAAAGGCAGTAGAGGTCAAGCTTGGCATCAAGACTGCCCGCCCAATGAGCTCCAACAATTTAACCTTAACCGCCTTGTTTACACTATGGATATTGACGATCAAGTAGGCGGAGAAGTGTTAGTGATACCCGGCAGTCATCGACTGGGTAAACTACCAGCGGGCGACGTAAACGAAGAGTTTCCAGAGCAAGTAATATTAACTCCTAAAAAAGGGACTTTAGTCATAATGCATGGACACACATGGCACCGTGTTTTACCTATTAAAGGTGAATATCGTTTATCCACTAATTACAGAGCCGTACCACAAAATACACCTGAAGATATCACTGACATTTGTGTGTATCGCAATATGCTGTATCAGTTTTCAACATCTAAAGTATTAGAGGACAGATGATAGGCAAAAAAATGATAGGAGGTTATGAATTATAGGTTATGAATTATAGGTTGTGGGTTATGAGTTATGAGTTATAAAAAATTTCGCTAATAGTAATTCAGCATCTACCCAAGGGTAGCAGAGGTAAATGCACACTATCGACCAATAATTTTATGCTGACTTGTTTAACGCTGCGAGTAGCTGATCACTAGACTAATGCCTAAATTAATACCAGAAAAAAGATAATGCTAACCAGCTGCGCCAGCGCTGGTTAGCATTATTAGTCGATAGCTCAACAATCTATTTACTTCTAACGAGGGGGAAGCATTCCTCCTGAACCACCCGGAGGCATCATACCTTTCATGCTGCGCATCATTTTTTTCACTCCACCACCTGACATTTTTTTCATCATCTTTTGCATCTGAGTAAATTGCTTCAGTAATCTATTCACATCTTGAATTTGAGTGCCTGAACCTGCTGCTATTCGGCGTTTACGTCCACCTTTTATCACTTCTGGGCGAGTACGCTCACCAAGTGTCATAGAATTGATAATTGACTCCATTTGTACAAAAGACTTATCGTTTGCTTTCTCTTTAATTTGCGCTGTCATATTACCCATGCCTGGCATTTTGTCCATCATCGACATCATGCCACCCATGTTACGCATTTGCTCTAATTGTTCTTTGAAGTCCTGTAAATCAAAGCCCTTACCTTTTTGAACTTTTTTAGCTAATTTCTGCGCTTTATCTTTGTCAACTTTGCGTTCAACTTCCTCGATCAAGCTGAGGACATCACCCATTCCTAAAATACGTGATGCAATACGTTCTGGATGGAAAGCTTCTAATGCATCAAGTTTTTCGCCCATACCAATAAATTTAATGGGTTTACCTGTGATGTGCCTCACCGATAATGCGGCTCCGCCTCGAGCATCACCGTCTGCTTTGGTTAAAACCACACCGGTTAGAGGTAGCGCATCATTGAAAGCTTTAGCTGTGTTGGCTGCGTCTTGTCCAGTCATGGCATCAACCACAAACAATGTCTCAATGGGATTAATTGCTTTATGTAACGCTTGAATTTCCCCCATCATTTCGCCGTCAACGTGTAAACGACCAGCAGTATCCATTAGCAATACATCAAAGAAATGTTTGCGCGCAAAATCTATAGCTGCATTAGCGATATCAATCGGCTTTTGGTCTTCTGAAGATGGAAAAAACTCCACACCAACCTCTGCAGCTAGTGTTTCTAGTTGCTTAATCGCTGCAGGACGATATACATCGACACTGACTACTAATACTTTTTTCTTTTCACGTTGCTTTAATAGTGCAGCTAACTTACCAACAGTAGTAGTTTTACCTGCTCCTTGTAAACCCGCCATTAATACGACGGCAGGAGGTTGAGCCGCTAAATTTAATGACTCATTGACCTGCCCCATTACTGACTCTAATTCAGATTGGACAATCTTGATAAAAACTTGGCCAGGGTTAAGACTTTTACTTACTTCGGTGCCTACAGCACGCTCTTTCACTTGGCCGATAAAATCTCTTACGACAGGCAAAGCAACATCAGCTTCAAGTAAGGCCATACGTACTTCGCGTAAAGTGTCTTTGATATTATCTTCGGTAAGTCGTCCTTTACCGCTAATATTTTTAAGGGTTTTGCCTAAGCGTTCGGAAAGATTTTCAAACATGGAGTGTGCTACCAACAATTTTCTATGAGTTTATTATATAGAAGAAGCTAACAGATAAAAATGCTCAAGCACATATCTAGATAGAGATTTTATGAGTTAATGCTTAAAACTGTGTTGAGCTATGTAATGTACTAAGAATTAGTGTTATTTTTAAGGAAATTATATTCGCCTCAATATATGGAAAAACAGTAAGCAAAATGTTTATTTCTCTTATCATCAATATTGTTTCAAGAAATCTATCATGCTGATGGATATCATATGTTTTATTTTTTATACGCTGGCATCGGGCATCATTGTCACTGGCATGTTTCAAGAAAAAGGACCGAATAAACTCGCAGCTATCGTCAGTGTTTTAGCCGCCATGAGCTTACATATTGCTATTTTGAGAAGTGGTATACTCATCGAGCCTGGGTTAGGTCAAAACATGAGCATATTAAATGTGGCATCATTGGTGGGGTGGCTAATTAGCGTCACTATGCTGGTGGCATCGTTTAGATTACCGAATACTATTTTGCTACCTGTGGTGTACAGCTTCACTGGTTTGATTGTACTGTTAAGTGGTTTAATACCCAGCGCTCATTTTATACAGATCAATGTGAATCCTAATCTATTAATTCATATTAGTTTGGCGTTATTTGCGTCTGCATGCCTAGCTATCGCTTCTTTGTATGCAGTGCAGCTGTCATACATAAACTTTCGACTTAAAGAAAAAAATGCTTCACTTTTACATTCATCATTGCCTCCTCTAATGGCTGTAGAAAATATTCTATTTAAATTATTACTAGTCGGTACTGTTTTGCTGACCTTATCTTTGGTTAGTGGATTCATATTTTTAGATAATATGTTTGCCAAGGAGCAGGCTCATAAAACTATACTTTCTTTACTCGCGTGGAGCCTGTACACCGCTATTTTGATGGGACATTTCATATTTGGATGGCGTGGAAGGCCGGTGATATGGTCAACGATTGTTGGCGGTGTGTTACTTACCTTGGCCTATTTTGGCAGTCGATTTGTTAGGGAAGTCATACTTAACGCTTGAATAGCGATTAAATTGCCCTTAAAGTGCGCTTTCATTTCTTGTATAGGATTTCCATAGTTGGAAGACTTTTCTACTAGTAGCTTGTATATAATTCTAGGTATTTTGATTTTTCTCTCTGCATACTTTTCAAGTTCAGAGACGGGATTGATGTCGATTAATCGATATCGACTCAAACATCTTGAAAATGAAGGTCATGCAGGGGCAATAAGAGTTCAAAAACTGTTGCAACGTCCCGACCGGCTAATCGGCTTGATCTTAGTGGGTAACAACTTAGTAAATGTGTTCGCGTCAATTATTGCGGCGCAGATATGTGTCAGAATGTTTGGTGACTTAGGCGTTGCAATTGCAGGCATAGCGCTGACTATTATCTTACTGATCTTTGCCGAGGTAACGCCCAAAACATTAGCGGCACTTTATCCAGAAAAAATATCGTTTCCTAGTTCAGTCATATTGAGCCCGCTATTATTCATATTTATGCCTATCGTAGTCACATTAAATTGGATTACTAATGGAATACTTGCTCTGTTTAGAATTAATCCTAGGAACGCTGACGATGACCCTCTAAGCCAAGAAGAACTGCGTACAGTGGTATACGAAGCAGGTAATATGATCCCCAAAAAACATCAGGATATGTTGGTTGGGATCCTAGACTTAGAAAAAGTGTCTGCGGAAGATATTATGGTGCCGCGCAGCGACATTATGGCTATCGACATTAACGACGAATGGAAAGATATTCAAAAACAATTGGTTAATGCACAGCATACAAGAGTACTTTTGTATCGAGGTAGTATTGACGATGCTGTGGGTTTTGTTCATGTACGCGATGCCTTGAGGTTGTTATCAAAGGACCAGTTCAACAAAGCCAGTTTGTTACGTGCAGTCCGAAAAATATATTTCACCCCAGAGTCTACCCCTCTGCATACCTTGATGTATAAATTTCAAGAAGCTAAAGAACGTATTGGGTTAGTGGTCGATGAGTATGGTGATATTCAAGGTTTAGTGACTTTAGAAGATATATTAGAAGAAATCATAGGTGACTTTACTACCAGCATTTTGCCTGACCACAGTAAAGAAGCCAATTTGCAGCAAGACGGCAGTGTATTGATAGATGGTAGTGCTAATATTCGCGAGCTTAATAAAGAGTTGGATTGGCAATTTCCTACAGAGGGTCCTAAAACCTTAAACGGATTGATTTTGGAGCATTTGGAAGATATTCCTGAAGCAAATATTAGTTTACGTATTGCCGGTTATCCAATTGAAGTATTAGAAATGAAGGACAATATGGTTAAGACAGTCCGTGTAATACCTGAACTGTATCGAAGTGAAGAAGTAAAATCATCTGAATAGGTCAAAGCTTATTTTTTTCCCTATTGCGTTTAATCTCACGCTTAAAAAATTCTACTTTTTGATTCAAGTTTGTTAAACGCTCGTATATACCCTGAAGCTCGTCATCGTGAGTCAGTTGCGATTTATTAACATGTTGCTGTAACGCCAGTTGCAGCACGGCCGGCAAACTTTTTCTTATCATATTTAACATATCGGTTCGAAAGAACTTTTCTAAAGACTAATTTTGTATCTTGATAAGTTTAAGAATTTCAGCTTGGATGATAGACACTTTCTATGCTGCCTACGCCTACAGTCAGGTCATAATCAACGACCACCACACTTGAGGTATCAAACAACATAGATTTCTTATCAATATGTACTTCTTCTAAAAAATGACTAACAAATGGCATATGGCTAACAATCAATATAACGCTTGGCTGCGCTTTATCGTTGAACAAAAGTTTAATAAAATCATGAGCAATTTTTGGATTACCTTCGGGTATTATATCTTCACAAACCTGCTGTTGTACGACGACAACTTGTTCACTGAGTTGCTCAAATGTTTGCTGCGCGCGAGTGTAACTACTTATTAAAGCAACATTGATTGGCTGAGACACTCCTAAGTATGCATTTAACCACCGACCTGCTGTGCTCGCTTGTTTTTTACCTAAACTAGTCAAGCTTCGCGTCTTGTCCTGTACTCGAAACCTTTCAGCCTCACCATGACGCATAATAATTAATTTCATAATTCTCACAAATTTTTATGTCGGATATTCAGAGTTGTGAAGTCTAATATAACAAAAAAAATAATTAAAAATCTGTACCTTTAAAAAATTAGTTTATGCTTGAATGTCTCGCAGCCTAGGAAAAGATAATTTTGCTTAAAAGTGCCTACGACAAGCGTCAATATAACCATATTGAATTGACTAACGGCTTACGCATTTTATTAGTGCAAGATCAAAGTTGTGTTAAAAGTGCTTGCTCAGTTACTTTTAATACAGGTCACTTCAATGATGACAAAGACTGTCATGGGATTAGTCATTTATTGGAACATATGTTGTTTTTAGGCAATGCAGAGTTTACTGAGCCCAATGCGTTTAATGATTTTATTACCACACGCGGTGGCAGTATTAATGCATCAACAGGTACCGAATATAGTAGTTATTTTTATGAAATTGCTGCTGAATATGAACAGCAATCTTTAACGCATTTGTATGCAATGCTCAGTAAACCTCTATTCTTTGAAGCATTAATTGCAAAAGAAATTAATACTATCGACGCCGAATTTTTGTTGAAACAAAAAGATGACTTGAGGCGTATTTATCAAGTACATAAAGAAACATGTAACCCAAAGCATCCTTTTAGTCAGTTTTCGGTGGGTAACCACCAAACTTTTAAACCCTTCAGCCCGTTACAACTCAGGCAAAAATTACTAAAGATCTTTGAACGTTTTTATCAACCGCAAAATGCCTGTTTGTGTTTAGTTAGCCAGCAAAAACTGTCAGTCAGTGAAAAGTCGGTTCGCCGAGCGTTCAGCCATTGGCCATCAAATAGTGTGTTTCCAGTCAAACCACTTCCAGCACTTTATCTTAAGCACAACCTAGGTGTACAAATAGACATTCTGCCTTTGCAAAAAGCGCAAAGAATGATCCTAACTTTTGCACTCCCCGAACAGCAGTCTCATTACAGAAGTAAACCTCTAAGTATTCTTAGCCATATTTTAGGTGATGAAGGTGAAGGTGGTTTATTACATTTCTATAAGGTGAAAAACTGGGCTACAAACTTAAGTGCCGGAGGCGGTATAGAAGGCAGCACGTTTAAAGATTTCAATATAAATCTTCAATTAACAGAACAAGGAATTGAAAATACCGATGAAGTGATCGCTGCTCTTTTTTCGTATATCCAATTGATTAAGGAAAACGGTATTGAAACATGGCGAATTGCGGAAACCGCGGCTTTAAATCAACTTATGTGGGACTTTCCTGACCAAGTTAAGACAATCGACGAGGCATTTCACTACAGCCAGGCAATGTTCGAGTACCCACCACAACATCTGGTAGCGGGTGACTATCTTTTAGACAAACCAAAAGTGCATGTAGTCTTGCAGATGTTAGACTATTTTTGTCCTACGAATATGCGAATTAAAACTGTTAATCCCTTGGTGAAAACAACTCATAAAGCCAAGTGGTACGATACGCCTTATAGTGTTAACCCAATCGCAACAGACCGCTTAAAATCTTTTTTGAGCGGGAACTGGCGAGCAAACTTTGTTTTACCACAAGCCAATCAATTTTTACCTCCTTGCAAACCAGTGAAAACTGTTACTTCAGAATTTTCTTTACCTAAGAAGATTATTAGCGAAACTGGCTTAGATATTTGGTTTGGGCAGGACGATAAGTTTAAACAACCCAAGGGAGATTGCTTCTTAACGTTCGATTGTCAAGCCGTGAATGAAGGTATCGCTGTCACGACGGCTAAGAGATTGTGGGTGGCGTTGCTAAACGAAAAACTGAACCAAAAATATTATCAAGCTAATTTAGCTGGTTTGCACTTTCACTTCTACCCTCATCAAGGGGGTTTTTCACTACAAACTAATGGGTTCAGCATAAATCAATTAGAATTTTGTACTGATCTTCTAACTCAAATTGTTGTTAATAAAGATTTTTCTAAGAGTTTTTCTCAGGTCAAAGCTAAGCAACAGCAAGGCTTATCGAATGCGTTATTGAATAAGCCCATTAACCGGCTTTTTTCAAAGCTTTCTGTGATTATGCAGCAGCAAAATTATGCCCCGTCAGAGGTGGCTAAAATAATGCAAAATTTAACTCTGGATGATGTAGCAGTAACTAAAAAAAAATTACTCAATCAATTTCATTTAGAAGGCTTAATGTTTGGCGATTGGACCACGCAGGATGCATACCACATTACTGATAAAATCAAAGCGTTTAGAATGATGCACGGTACCTGTGGCAAAATTCATAGGGGTGTGGCGGATATCAGGCACAGCAAAACGGTCACCTGTCAGATAGAGTGTCATCACAAAGATGCAGCAGTAGTCATTTACTTTCAGGCGCCTGATGCAAGTTTAAGAAATGTGGCACTGACCATATTGGCAGAGCAATTATTAGCGACACCATTTTTTAATCAACTTCGTACCCAACAACAACTGGGTTATCTAGTCGGAAGTGGTTACATTCCCTATAATCAACACCCAGGAATAGGCTTTTATATTCAATCACCTCAGCACTGTGCTGAGTACCTTATCGATGCAATCCACCTTTTTTTACAACAAATCGTCGAGAATATTAATCAGTTTAGTCATATATGGGATGCACTCAAAAAAGGAGTGATGAAACAGTTAATGGAAAAAGACACCAACTTAAGTATGAAAAGTCAGAGATTGTGGATGGCTATAGGTAATCAAGATAGTACATTTACTTACAGCTCGCGCATGACTCAAACTATCTTAGATATTAGTTTTTCTGAACTCAAAGCTTATTTAATTGCACTTGTGTCTCGACAAGGTTTTGGTGAAGCGATATTATTCAGCTCACAGCAAAGGGTGCCTGTTTTATTTCAAAGTGAAGTCATAACAGATATTCAAATATTTAAAGCTAATAGCCAATATCTTTGATACCTAGACAGATCAGCTAAAAAAGAGGCAATTAATCGCTTTTCTGGCTCAGTCGGGCGTTTTAACAAGATTAACACTTGAAGCTGTCCTACAAATTAGGCATATTTAAAGAATGGCGATATGGATATGCCGCCAAATAAATCCAACTATTATAAGGTAGATTACTACCACTAGGTGAAAAGTGCATATTCGCTATTTATTATCATTTCGCAGATGCTTTTTGTTTCTGCTATTAGGAATCTCTTCGATTCCTCACGCTCATACTGCTAACAAAGTTTTTGTTAAGTATTCTAAGTCTGAAGGTTTAGTACAAAATACAGTGACTAACAGTCTGGAAGATTCCCATGGTTTTATGTGGTTCTCTACCTTCGAAGGTCTGAGCCGTTTCGACGGCTACGAGTTCAAGAATTATAAGCATTCAAGTAAAGACCTTAATTCCTTACCACACAACTTCACTAAGAAATTACTCCTTGATTCTCAAAAAGAACTTTGGATCGCGACTAAAAACGGACTAGCTAGATACAATCAGTTGAAAGATAATTTCACTAATTACAATAAGAACAATAGCAATCTAGGTAGCAGTGAAATTTTTACTATGTCGCTCAATAAAGATGGGGAATTATTAGTATCCACGGCTTCAAATCTTTACCTTTACGATAATTTGACTGACTCGTTTTTGCCTTTTACGGTTAACGGTGAAAAAATACCTGCAGACATTAAAGTGATATTTAGTGAGTCAGATAAAACATGGTTAGGTAGTCTGGGTAGCGGTATTTTCATACTTGAACACTCCAGCAACACATTATTTAGTCTACAAAAGACTAATCCATGGGGTCTTGAAATAGATGCTAATTATTTATTTGATCTTAAGAAAATTGAAGATGACTACTGGCTTGCAACTGATAAAGGAGCATACAAGATTGATGCTAACTTATCTTCTATCGAACTTTTAAATACACAAAGCGTACCGTCGATTGTTGGTAATGAAGTGTGGAGTATTCTACAAGAGCAAAACGGTAATATCTGGGTCGGTACCACAATAGGGATCAGTATCTTATCTAGTGAAAATGAACTCCTATTTACATACGATGCTGAAAACAACATAAATTTTGGTCTGGAAAGTTCACATATATTAAGTTTGTTTAGAGATTCTAATAACTCAATCTGGTTAGGCACTTTTGCAGGTGGACTATATCGATACAACGCTGATAGCTCGGAAATAAAGATTTTTAACAGACCCTCTTATGAGCCTTCTGAAGTGCCTCAGCAGTCGGAAGTTTCCGGCCTATCTGGAAACATAATATGGGGATTGTCTGAAGATTCTAACCAGAAGATGTGGATAAGTACTCAATCTAAAGGACTAAACCAACTTGATGTTAAAAACTTTGTTTTTAAACAATTTTTAAGTGACTTCGAACATAATATATGGGCGCTTAAAATTGATGAATTTGACCAAATCTGGATTGCTTGCTCTAGCGGACTCTTCGTTTATAAACAGTTAGATGGCACTACATTAACTTTAATTAAAGTAATTTTTCCCGGTAAAGAAATCTTAAGTTTGTCCTATTTTTCTGGAAGAATGTGGCTGCGTACTGAAAATGGCATAGTCAATTGGATTGATCCAAAAAGCTTAAAAATTAATGAAATTGACTTAGCAAACCGTAAAATAAATTATATTAAACCCCTCTTTGTGGACCTTGAGCAAAATCTTTGGCTAGATACAAATTTAGGAATGGTGCTATACAACCTTGATAATAAAATGATTAGACAACTGATCATAGAATTGGAAACTTCTGTTAGAAACTTTAATTCGGTGATTGAAGTTAGTGATGGCTACTGGTTGTCATCCTTAAGCCAAGGCATTATTAAGTTAGAACGAGCAACATATCGAGTCACGAATCATTTAAGTGATGCTGATGGTTTAGCGAGTAATCAAATCCTTAAAACAATTAAATTTAAAGATAGTCTTTGGGTATCACACGGAAATGGTGGAATAGATGAAATATCGTTAAAAACAGGTGCGTTTTTGCAAAATATAGCACCTAGCCGTCTGGGTTACAATGAACTGAATGAGGACTCTGGAGTACTTTCAAGTAAAGGCAATATATTTTTTGGAGGCACAGATGGTTTCCTAATGTTTGATCCAAATAAACTTACTATCGAAACTAATAAACAGTCGAAAAATGATAAAGTACCTACTATTACTCAACTGCGTTTATTTAATTTGCCAATTTCTGTTCACTCAGATAAAACACCACTTCTAAAGCCAATAAATTTATCCAGTAGCATCGATTTACCTAATGAATCGTCAATGCTGAGCATCAAGTTTGCGCAACTCAATCCAATTAATCCCGAAGCAGTTAAATACCGTTATAGACTGCTAGGCCTATCAGAAAAGTGGATAGAGACTGACGTAGAATCTTTGAGACGTGCTGAGTTTTCATATTTAGATTTCGGTAACTATGAATTTGTTTTGCAAAGTAAAAGCCCTTTGGTGCCTTGGTCTGAGTCAAGGTCCCTTAAAATCAATATTGCCCCACCATTTTGGTTAAAGCAAAATGCTTTAATTTTATACGCTTTGTTTGCTTTTCTTATTTCATTTTATTGGATTAAACAAGTCCGTTCTAGAAATGCCATACGCCAGTCCATACTTGTGAATGAAGAACGTTTGAAGCTGACTCTTTGGAGTAGTGGCGATGAGCTATGGGATTGGGATATTAACCTAGGGCAAGTATTTCGTTCCAACACTTGGGGCACATTAGATTTTCCTCAGGATAACATTAGAGTAGACAGCTCTTACGAGGCGAATATTCACCCAAATGATATTCAAAGAGTCCAACAATCTTTAAATGAACATTTAAGCGAAAAAACTGAGCACTACGAGATTGCATATCGTGCTAAAACTTATCAGGGTGACTGGTTGTGGGTGCTGGATAGAGGAAAAGTAGTAGCTAGAGATAATAGCCATCAACCACGAAGAATGACAGGCACCTTAAAAAATATTCACCATCTAAAAGAAGCTGAAGAGCAACTCAAATTATTTAAGCGTTCTATCGAAACGATATCTGATGGTGTATTTATCGCTGATACTTCTTTTAAGTTTATCTCTGTAAATAATTCGTATTGTAAATACACTGGCGAAACTCAGGAACAAGCCTTAGCTAGCTATTTAACCTTTCATCAATATCCAGAAGCCTTTACTGAAAAAGTCAAAAAGTCATTACAGCAAAGAGGTAATTGGTTTGGTGAAGTAGAATCTCGTCGTGCTGCTGGAGAAAAGTATGAAATGGATCTAAACATCGATGCTATTACCGATGAGGATGGAAAAATCAGCCATTATGTGGGTGTTTTTTCAGATATAACGTCACGTAAAGTCACCGAAAAAGAACTTCTCAAATTATCAAATACTGATCCATTAACAGATTTACCTAACCGGTCTTTCTTTCAAGCTAGTCATAGTAACATCGTGCGTAGAGACACACAGCATGCACTGATATGTCTGGACATGGATAACTTCAAGAAGATCAATGATTCCTTGGGGCACCAAACAGGTGACGTACTGATTAAGCAAATCGCAAAGCGGCTGCAAAAACTAGCGGGAACGAAAGCAACGTGTTATCGGTTAGGCGGTGATGAGTTCAGCGTATTGATTGATAATTCTACTGATATCCACCACATCACTCATTTTGCACAAACCATATTAGATAATATGGCACGACCTTTTATCATTAATAAACATGAATTTGTACTGGGTGCTAGCTTAGGCATCGCTTTTTATCCAGAAGACGGCAGCAATCCACAAGAGTTACTTAAAAATGCTGACACAGCCATGTACTTTGCAAAAAATGCTGGTGGCAATAAGTATCAGTTTTTCAGCGGTGAGATGAACCAGAATGCGGTACGCCAGTTACAAATAGAAAATCTTATACGCCACGGTTTAAAAGAAGATTTATTTACTGTTTTTTACCAACCAAAAGTGGATATTGCTAGTGGTAAACTAGTGAGTATGGAAGCATTAGTGCGATATGAGCATCCTGAAAAGGGCTTGGTCAGCCCCGCCCAATTTATTCCTTTAGCCGAACAAACTGGACAAATTATTGAAATTGGCGAAGTGGTTCTCAAGAAAGCTTGCGAAGATACTAAACGCTGGGTGGACGCAGGGCTCTTCAGTGGTCGAGTTGCCGTCAATATAGCAGCCCGACAGTTTGAAATCCCTGATTTAGATGAGCGTATTATGAGTATTCTAAAAAAATCAGGTTTATCTGCTTTACACCTAGAGTGCGAAATAACCGAAGGCACATTGATGCAAAGCCCCGAGAACGCCCTCAGGATGATGCAGCGTCTGCGTGAACACGGTATTCACTTAGCGCTGGATGATTTTGGTACGGGTTACTCGTCCTTAGCATATTTAAAACGCTTCCCAATCAACACGTTAAAAATTGACAAAGCCTTTATCGACGATATAGCTACTAGTGCTGAAGATCGACATATGGCTCAAGCAATTATTACCATTGCCCACAACCTTGGCTTAAAAGTGGTCGCAGAGGGAGTGGAGCATGAGGACCAACTATCAATTTTAAGACGCTATAAGTGCGAGATGCTACAAGGCTATTTATATAGCAAACCATTAAATGCAGCCAAATTTGAGTGTTTACTCAAAGAAAATAACGAATTACAAAAGGTCATTCAAAATTCTAGTGAGTAAATTTACCTAAATTTAAGAGTTATTGACTTATATTGAGCAATACGCTCGAACGACTCATTTGATATGTAAAGCATACTTTTGTAATAAAGATTATACATCAACTCGGACTGTCAATTTTTCGACGCTATAAAGTCAAAATATCGCAGGTAAAACTCTGCAGTGGTAGTAAAGCACAGTAAAATTTAGTGAGTTCACTTAAAAAGTCATTTGCTGTAAAAAATAACTCTTGATTAAAATAAATAATGGATTTTAATCAATTGCTCTAAAATACAGTTTATATGGGGTGTTCAGGTCATTTTCTCATAGTAAGTATCTGCTCAAAATTTATTTTTATAGGGCACAATGTTATTTAGATATTAACGTTGGCATAGTTCTCGCATTGATTAGTTTGACCGGCAAAAAAATGTCGGTAAAAATGTTAACAAAATAATGAGGAAATTAACGATGCTAAAATCTTATGCAGTAGCCCTAGTATTAGCCACAACTACTCCGGTCGCCATTAAGTCTGAAGAAAGTGTACAAGCACCAGTAAAAAGTCAAGCTGCTGTTACTACAACTGCAGATACCAGTAAAAACGGTGCTAAAACTGGTAAAAATTGGTAAGTATTATCTAGCTTTAGGATAAAGCATCTAATTCAGTAGATTTACAACTGAGTTAACATGAAGACAAAAAGAGAGGTTACCCTCTCTTTTTTTTACCCCAAATAAAATATAATTTATTTACTAATCCTAAGGAATTCAGTTTTTCTAGACTTTAATAGCAAATAGATAATTAGACTTAAAAACAAAGAATTCAGTGTTCCCAGTCATTGAGTAAGCCTGCTTCATGAATATGAAATTAGCTCATCGACTATTAACCATTAACAATACATGACTTTATGTGGCTCGTTAAAAAAACAAAAAGTTGTATAAAAACCTAATTTTATACAAAAGTTAAGTTTTTATACAAACTGCTAAACACGTCAATTTTTAATAAAAAGAGCGTTTTTCCTCTACCATTTTTTTCAAGCTATCTGCTGGAGTAAACTTATTTCCAAGTAGTCCTTGGTAATGTTCTAACCTAGCAACGACGTGGGCGATACCTAAGGTATGCATATAACGAAAAGGCCCTCCTAAAAATGGAGGAAAGCCAATACCAAATATAGCACCAATATCCCCATCGCGAGCGTTACGCACAACCCCTTCATCAAGACACATGGCAGCTTCATTTAACATTAGCAACACGCAACGTTCGGCTATTTGTTCTTGGCTCATTTTGCTGGCGGGTTCGATGCTTAGCAATGTATACAAAGACTCATCGACTTCTTTACCAGGCTTTTTACCAGAATAGTCATAAAATCCACGCTTGTTTTTCTTACCTTTGCGGTTATCAGCTAGAATTTTGTCAAATCCAGGGTTAGATGCAAAACGCTCACCAAACTGAACCTGTAATATGGGACCAATTTTAGTACCGACATCAATACCTACCTCGTCTAATAATTTAACTGGCCCTACTGGAAAGCCAAATTTCACTAGAGATTTATCAATGTAATCAATAGGCTCTCCACTAAGAAGTACTTCTGCTGCTTCGTTCATATAAGGCGCCAAGATACGATTCACGTAAAACCCTGCGCCGTCTTTGACTACTATAGGCGTTTTACCTTGTTTTTTAGCCAACTCGACAATGGTCGAAATAGTTTGATCAGAAGTTTTATCATGGGCAATCACTTCAGCTAAAGGCATTTTATCCACGGGAGAAAAATAGTGCAGACCTATCACTTGTTCTGGTCTTTTGGCTTTTGCAGCGATTTGTGTAATGGGTATAGAAGAAGTGTTAGAAGCAAAAATAGTATGTTCAGCACAGTTTTCTTCAATTTCTGCGAGCATATTCTGTTTTAACGTTAAGTCTTCAAATACCGCTTCAATGACTACATCTGCATCACTAAAACCAGAGTAGTCGACCGAACCTGTTAATAACGCCATTTGTTTTTGCATTTCTGATTTATGCATAAAACCACGTTTAACTTTTTTATTCAGAATGTCAAAACTGTACTTAATCGCGTTAGCAATGCCATCACAGCGAATATCTTTGATACGTGCTGGTAGCCCAGCTTTAGTCGCAGTGACAAAGGCAATACCGCCGCCCATCAAACCACCACCTAATACGCCCACTTTTTTTAGACGCGCTGGTTGCACCCCTTGCACCCCTGTTTCTTTTTTCATGTCGGTGGTAGCAAAGAACAAACTTCTAAGTGCCGCAGATTCAGGGCTCATCACCAAATTGCCAAAATGTTTGGCTTCGACTTCTAAGCCCTTTTTAAATCCTTTACTCAGTCCAGTCTCAATACAATCGATGATTAGCTCAGGCGAAGGGTAATTGCCTTGAGTCTTGCTAGCCGTCTGTTTGTGCGCTTGCTTAAACATCAGATTTCGGCCAATCGAAGTATTTTCTAAGAATTTACCCATCACGCCTAACTTAGGACCTTTACGTTTAAGTTTAGGCTTTTTCGCCATTTCTATAGCCACATCTAGCAAAATAGATTGGGGAACCATCTCGTCCACAATGCCGTATTTTTTAGCTTGTTTGGCGCGTACTGAAGCGCCTGTCAACATCATTTTCATAGCTTGCTGCACACTAATGAGTTTGGGTAAACGTTGTGTACCACCACTTCCAGGCAAAAGCCCAAGCTGTACTTCAGGAAGACCCAATTGAGTTTTTGCATCGTCGCTACACACCCGATAATGACATGCCAGCGCTAGCTCTAAACCGCCACCCAAGGCAGGGCCATGAATAGCAGCAACGAAGGTCACCGGCATATCCTCGATACGCTGAAACATATCTTGACCCCCTTTAGCGATCGTTGTTGCATCTTGTGCATTTTCGCAAGCTGCCAACATGCTAATATCAGCACCCGCCACGAATGAATTAGCTTTACCACTTATAACCACGACACCTTTGATACTGCTATCTGCATTAATTTGCTGAAGTACCGTATCTATTTGTTCAGTAAATTCTACTTTAAGGGTGTTCATGCTCTCGCCAAGCACATCCATGGTTAAAATAGCGATACCGTCTTCACGCACATCTAGACTGAAGGCGCTTTTTGTTTCTTTTTCTAGCTTGTTCTCTAGCTCCAGTTCTTTTTTTAAGTCTGCTGATTGGTTATCTGTTGTCATGTCTTGCATACTATTCACCTTAATTCGTCTCCACTATCATAGCTGCGGCTAGGCCACCTGCGGCACAAGCCGTAAGTAAACCAGTTCCACCACCTCGGCGATTCAGTTCGTTTAACATTTGCGTGATCATACGAGTACCTGTGGCGGCAAATGGATGCCCGTAGGCTAGTGAGCTGCCCATAACATTGAATTTATCCATATCAATTTCACCCGTTGCTTTACTTCGACCTAATTTTTCTTGAGCAAATTTATCACTAGCGAACATTTTTATGTTTGCTAAGGTTTGCGCGGCAAATGCTTCGTGCATTTCAATCAACGTAATATCGTTGAGCGTCATACCGGCTCTGTCTAGCGCCATAGGAGTAGCATAAGAAGGCCCCATTAACATATCTTGATACACATCTATGGCCGCCCAAGCATAACTTTTAATATATCCAAGTGGAGTATAACCTAGTGCTTTGGCACGGCTTTCTGTCATCATTAACACCGCAGAGCCGCCGTCTGTCAAAGGGGTAGCAGTAGCCGCAGTGACTGTGCCGTGTTTTTTATCAAACACAGGGCGAAGTTTCGCGTAGCCCTCAATTGTTGAGTCGAATCGCACGTTATTATCTTTTTCTAATGCACCTTTAAAAGGTTCAGCGTAAGCCGTCATCACTTCGTTGGCCAACTTGCCATCATTCCAGCTTTGTGCAGCTAATGTATGTGAACGATGAGCTAGAGCGTCTTGAGCTTGACGGCTGATACTGTGAGTTTTAGCCATCTGCTCAGCGGTTTGTCCCATCGATAACCCCGTTGAATACTCAGCGACAGCTGGCGGTACGGGCATTAGATCTTTGAGGCCTAGTTTTTTAAGTACTTGCCATTTTTGCCCCACAGTTTTGGTTTTTTGCAGATCAGTTAAGGCTCTAGCTAATTTTTTGGAAACACCTATGGGTGAAACAGAGGTTGAATCAGCTCCCCCAGCCACGCCAACACTAATATTTCCAGCCATCATCGACTCAGCAATATTAACAGTGGATTGAAAACTGGTGGCGCAGGCTCTAGACACACTGTAAGCATCGGTGTGCACGTTCATACCTGTGCCTAATACTATTTCTCGGGCAATATTCGGTGCTTCAGGCATCTGCACAACTTGACCATAAACCAATTGCTCAATAATCATGGGGTCAACGTTATTGCGCACTAACATTTCGTTAACCACCATTTTGCCTAAATCGACAGCTGGCACGCCATGAAAGTAGGTAGCCATTTTGGCAAATGGCGTTCTTAGACCTGCGACAATGGCGATCCTATCGCCCTCTCTCGTTTTGACTATTTGCTTAGCTGTCATTTTATGCTCTTATTATAGATATTCAAACCCAGTGGTCTGACCTGTGAAGTATGATGGATTGTACCTAGTTACGATAATGAGTTCAAGGCGCCCTTAAATTGCCGCTCTTATTTAAACGATATTCTTATGTTTTGATCTCAGAAGTTACGTGTGTTCACACGCTTACCTAAGTCTAAATGACAGTTTAAAATCCCCTATTACAGACTATGTATTGTAAAGAATTAGTTACCCAAAATTATTAGAAACACTAATTCATCTAAAGTTAAGGTTTTTAAAGCTTTGTAACATTGTTTTTCTAAAGGGGAACCTTATATCGGTTAACATAGTCTGTAATCTGGGCTGCAAATTTATATTTCTTAGTTAGTCCGTTCCAATATTGATTCAACTTAATTTAAAAAGTTCTGAATATTCGTAAATTAGAAGGAAGTAGTTAACACTATGGCAGCCGCACAATTTAAACAGTTACAAACATATTTAGACAGCCAAGTCGTGGGTCAACACACACTGACACAAAATATTTTAGTTGCACTACTAGCAGATGGACATTTGTTAGTAGAAGGTCCTCCAGGTTTAGCAAAAACTCGTGCAGTCAATGCATTAGCCAATGGTTTAGAAGGCGATTTTCATCGCGTCCAGTTTACACCTGATTTACTGCCCGCTGATTTGACTGGAACGGATATCTATCGTCCAGAAAATGGTAGTTTTGTGTTTCAAAAAGGTCCACTTTTTCATAACCTAGTATTAGCAGATGAAATCAACCGTGCACCGGCTAAGGTACAATCTGCTTTGCTTGAAGCAATGGCAGAGCGACAAATCACTGTGGGTAATACCACTTACGCCCTACCTGAACTGTTTCTAGTCATGGCTACCCAAAACCCTATTGAGCAAGAAGGTACGTATCCGTTACCTGAAGCTCAACTTGATCGTTTTTTAATGCACTTAGAAATAGATTACCCAGGAGCTGAAACTGAACTGGAAATATTACGCTTAACTCGCAACGAAGCCATGCATGCAGAAGCAGTTAGCCCACCTAGCCTGAGTCAAGCTGATATCTTAAGCGCTCGTCAAGAGGTACTAAACATTCATTTGGATGAAGCTTTAGAACAATATATCGTGCAATTAATTATCGCTACTCGCCAACCAGAGCGCTACGACGCTAACTTAGCTAGTTGGATAGAATTCGGTGCCAGTCCTCGTGCCACTATTGCCTTAGATAAATGTGCTCGTGCCCATGCGTGGCTCATGGGCAGAGATTTTGTTGGACCTGACAATATTCAAGCAGTGTTTCATAACGTGTTGCGCCACAGGTTGTTGCTCAGTTATGAAGCAGAGGCAGAAGGGGTCAACAGTAATCAAGTGTTGGACAAAATTATGCAGCTAGTACCTGTTCCTTAGACTACGACGGTTAAAGGAAACAGTATGCAAGACATCGCAAAATGGTTATCTAGATACCACAGTGACGGCGTGAACCTCGGGATCAGGGAACTTATTCATTATCAAGGTAAAACAGCTTTATTAAACTTATCCCCTCGTAAAACAGTGCAGGCTAAACTCGCGGGGGCATACTTAGCGAAAACTAAAGGCCGTGGCATGGAGTTTGACGAAGCCCGGCACTATCAAGCAGGTGATGATATTCGAGCCATAGATTGGCGTGTGACTGCGCGTACTGGTAAAACTCACACCAAATTATATCGTGAAGAAAAAGAGCGCCCTGTATTTGTACTCACTGACTTGTCTTCGAGTATGCAGTTCGGTACCCAATTTTTGTTTAAGTCAGTACAAGCCGCACACCTCAGCGCCCTTATTGCATGGTCGGCCAGAAAACGTGGTGATCGTATCGGTGGGTTGGTATTTAATCAGCATCAACATCTAGAATGTAAACCTTACACTCGCCAAAAAGCGGTACTGTCACTGCTAAATAGTATGATGAAAATACAACATGGCTCGCAGACTTTAGAGCAGGATCGAAATACAAGTCAAGCTACAGGTAAGGGTGCAGGTAAAGGTACGGGTCAAAGACCAAATCAAAATCAAGAACAAATCACTCTTGCCAATGCATGTGCAAGGTTACGTAGACTTGCTCATCCAGGCAGTTTAATTTTTATATTGAGCGACTTTAGTCAATTAGACGAACTGGCGGTACAACATATCGCACAGCTAAGCAAACATTGTGAAGTAATTGCACACCCTATTAGTGACCCGTTTGAACATCAGTTACCTACAGTCAATATGAGTCAAAGAGTAACCTTAAGTGATGGACTCAACAGACAACAAATAGTGTTGGGTGAAAAAGATACAGAAACACAATACAGTAACCAACATCAGGCCCATTTTGATAACATTGAAAATACCCTCAAACAATGTAAAGCCCAAGTTTTCCCTATCGATGCTGGACAACCTTTAGAACTACAGTTAGCGCGTTTTTTGGGGAGTAAAAGCAAATGAATCCGCTACAAGATTTGAAAGATATTCGCACCCCTGCGCTTATAGAAAATTGGCCACCAGCTTATGGATGGTGGTTGCTTGCGGTGTTAATTATGTTGGGCGTATTACTACTGGTTTTATGGATAGTAAAATTTCGAGAGGTGAGGATGGCTAAACGCCAAGCTTTAAGCGCTCTACAACAAATAAATGGCTCAAATATCGATAGTACGTCACAGCTTAACCAATTATTAAAACGTGTGGCTATGGCGTATTTTCCTGAGCAAAACGTGCCACAAATGTACGGAGTAAAGTGGACACAATTTTTAGCCAGCGCACTGCCTAGCAGTAAGGCCAAGAATTTCTCTGAATCGTTTACATTGATGCAGCATAAACTGTATCAACCGCATACCTCAGAAAATGCTGAATATTCAAGATATGTTAAATCTGTTGAGACATGGATTAAACACGCCCTGCCCCCAAGCAAATATATATTTACCCAATCGGAGCAAGACCATGCTTGAATTTGAATGGTGGTGGGCCTTTTTTCTACTACCTTTACCGTTTTTGACATTATTGCTGCCCAGTAAAAAGCTAGGTCAAGAGGCGGCGTTACGTGTTCCTAGTCTAACGGCGGGTATCGAAGCAAAAAGCCAACGTAAGGGCACCAATAAACTAATTCTATTTTTAGCTGCTGTGGCATGGATTGCCCTTGTATCAGCAGCGGCTAGGCCTCAGTGGCTAGGCGAGCCAGTTAGCATACCCGCTGAGGGTCGAGATTTAATGATAGCGGTAGACTTATCTGGCAGTATGAAAATTGACGACATGCAAGTTAATGGGCGTCAGGTAGATCGACTTAAAATGATTAAGTTTGTACTCAGCGATTTTATTAAACGCAGAGTAGGCGACAGATTAGGACTTATTTTGTTTGCTGATACAGCTTATCTACAAGCACCGCTGACTTACGACAGAGAAACGGTAGAACAGCTGTTAAATGAGTCGTCCATAGGTTTGGTGGGCGAGCAAACAGCGATTGGTGATGCCATTGGATTGGCTATTAAGCGGTTTGAGACACGTATAGAGTCAAATAGAGTATTGGTATTACTGACAGACGGTCAAAATACGGCAGGAAATATTACCCCAGAACAAGCTAATGAGTTAGCTGTCAACAATGGCGTTACCATTTACACCATAGGTGTGGGTGCTGACAAAATGATGGTACAAAGCTTTTTTGGCAATCGACAGGTTAACCCTTCACAAGATTTAGACGAAGGTATGTTGACTGATATTGCGACATCAACCGGTGGGCGATATTTTAGAGCAAGAGATGCTGCGTCTCTCAGACAAATTTATGTCACGCTCGATCAACTTGAACCTATTACCAGAGAAAGCAAACAGATGCGGCCTTTAGAAGCCTTATACTTTTACCCACTGAGCCTAGCTTTACTGATTACGTTTTTAATGGGTTTATCACCTCTAATTAAACAGTTTTTATTAAATAGACAGCCAAAAGAACGACAAGAAAAGCAGGAAGGAGCCACAAAATGAGTGAATTTTTTTCTACCTTAAATGAATTTCATTTTATACGGCCTCTTTGGTTACAGGCAATTATTCCACTGTTAATAATTGTCGCGCTGTTGCGTTATGTGCATAAACGACAGTCTGGTTGGCAAGCCGTACTGGCGAGTCATCTTTATCAACATTTGATCACCACAACTGGCGTTAAAAAAGTTCGTCCTCCGCTATTTTTATTAGGGTTTTGCTGGATTTTAGCTGCTATTGCTTTGGCAGGGCCAACTTGGGAAAGACTGCCGCAACCGGTTTATCAGTTAAATACCGGCAAAGTAGTGCTCATTGATATGTCGCTATCTATGCGAGCCACTGATGTTAAACCTGATCGCCTCACTCGTGCTAAATACAAAGCCATTGATTTAGTTAATGCAATTACCGAAGGAGAGACTGGATTAGTGGCTTATGCAGGTGATGCATTCACTATTAGTCCATTGAGTTCAGATGCGCAAAATCTCACAACGCTGATCCCTAGTTTAACACCAGAAATCATGCCTATTGCTGGAAGTGACCCTGCTTTAGGTTTACAAGCCGCCATAGAGCTACTCACTAATGCTGGGTATCAACAAGGTGAAATCTTTTGGATAACTGATGGTGTTGCCAATCAACAAATGAAAGAGATCAGTGACATATTCAATGATTCTTCGTTTCGCTTATCTGTACTGGGTGTAGGCACAGAACAAGGGGCTCCTATCCAACTACCAAACGGTGAGTTGTTAAAAGATAATCGTGGGGCTATTGTCGTCCCAAAGCTAACGGTCAACAATTTAAAGTCTTTGACTCGTAACAGTGGTGGACGATATGCACCGATGCAAGCTGATGATAGCGATATTAATTATCTGATTGAACAAACTTTGATTGAACAAGAGCCTAACGAAGCTAACGAGGCTAACGAAGCTAAACAGCAAAAGTTTGGTGACAGATGGCAAGAGATGGGGCCTTATTTGTTGTTACTGATATTACCTTTTGCCGCTTACAGCTTTAGACGCGGTATTATAACGCTAGTGTGTGTTGGGGTATTACTGCCAATGTATTCTCCCCAAGCGCAAGCTGATTGGTGGCAAAACATGTGGAAAACAGCTGATCAGCAAGCTATGCAGGCTTACAGTAAAAACGAGTTTAAACAAGCAGCTGATACATTTGACAATAACTTGTGGCAAGGCACCGCTCATTATAAAAATGAAGATTATCAAGCCGCGTTACAATCTTTTACTCAAATTAAAGCGGCTGATGAAAACTATGCAGATGCCACATACAATGCTGGCAATGCTTTGGCACAACTAGGTGAGATAGACCAAGCAATCGCTGCTTATGAGCAAGTGTTAGCGTTGCAGCCAGAGCATCAAGAAGCCTTGGCAAACAAAGTATTGTTAGAAGAATTGAAAGAAGAACAACAAGAAAAACAAGAGCAAGAGAACCAAGACCAGTCTGGCGAACCATCTCAAGAGCAGCAAGACAAACAACAAGACGGCCAAGAGAGTGACCAGCAGCAAGAAGGCGAACAGTCTGAAGATCCCCAGCAAGGCGAAAAATCAGAACCAAACGATTCACAGTCTGAAGAATCTGAACAACAAAACGAAGCAGGAACAGAACAAGAAGGAAAGGAAGGAAAACAAGAAGAACAGCAGAGAGCTGATCAAGCCGAGGCTGAGAAACAAAGGGCAGAACAAGAACAACAGGCCCAAACCGTGCAACAAGGCGAAGAAGAAGAACTGACTGATGAACAACGAGAGCAAATGCAACGCATGCAAAACCTGCTTAATCGAGTACCTGATGATCCAGCATTTTTATTAAAACGTAAGATGCAAATTGAATCTCAACGGCGAAAAAGAGAAAGATTGCCAACAAATATACAAGGGAATTGGTAATAGTGATGATGTCTAAAATACCTAAATTAATTGTCTGCTTAAGTCTGCTTATGCTAACAAGTGTGGCCTACGCTCAGTCGATTGATGTTACCGCTTCTGTCGATAAAAATCCGGTGATGGTAAATGAGTCATTTATTCTTACTGTGGTTGCCAACGGTGATGTGGATAGAAGCGCATTCGACTCCTCTTTATTGATGCAAGACTTTGTGGTGGGTCGTACTTCCGTTAGCTCCCAGACTAAAATGATCAACTTTGACACCACTAGAAGCACCACTTGGTCAACTATACTGATCCCGCAAACGAAAGGCCGTTTTACTATACCTAGTTTTAACATAAGCGGGGCCATAACAAAACCGGTGGAAGTGTTAGTCATACCCGCCTCAGTGAGTGCCTCATCTAAAGGACGGGAGCTGTTTATTACGACTAACGTTGATGTAACAGAAGCCTATCTTCAACAACAAATTCGCTACACAGTTAAATTACACTTAGGTAGAGACTTGCAAAGAGGCAGCTTGTCTGCACCCACATTAGAAAATGCAGACATCAGACAAGTAGGCAAAGATAAAGAATATGATGAGATTGTCGAGGGTCGCCGATACCGTATTATCGAGCGATCGTTCGCTATTATTCCTCAGCAAAGTGGTGCGTTCACCATAACAGGCCCTTTGTTTGAAGGTGAAGTAATTGATAACGCTAAACAAAGCTTTGGTTTTTTTAACCGCAGTAAAGCAGTTAATAGAGTGGGGCCTAACCAGAATATTACTATTTTTCCTATCCCAAGTAATTACGCCTATCATTGGTTACCCAGTGACTTCGTGCGGCTAGACGACGAATGGCAAGGCAACGCCCGTGAGTTTACTGCTGGTGAGCCAATTACTCGCACTATGACCTTGACTGCAATTGGGGTGGTGGAAGAGCAATTACCTCAGATTAACGGTGCTTATCCTGATTCAGTAAAAACTTACCCAGATCAAGCCGAAACAACAACCGTTGAAAAAGATGATACCTTGATTGCTCAGCGTCGAGAAAGCATCGCAATTATACCCAGTCAAGCTGGCCAGCTGATCATCCCAGAGATTAAGATCCCTTGGTTCAATACTATGACCCAAAAAACTGAATTTGCAGTTTTAGCACAAAAAACATTACAAATATTGCCAGCAACATCACAGCCTACCAATGCTATTGTAGCAAAACCCATTACGCAAATGGGCTCTGAAATTAAGCTACAAACCTCACTCTCAAATGACTCAAATGACTCAAATAACCGAGATATTAATATACCTCAATATTGGATCTGGCTTACAGCTAGTTTATTAGTATTGTGGCTACTTACTTTAGTGTTTTGGTATAGGCACGTTAGTGCGTTAAAAACGGTAATTAAGCCTGTTATTTACTCGACAACAATGGAGCCACAAGATGAACAATCTTTATGGATAAATCTTGAAAAGGCATTACAGAACAACGCTACTATTGAGACACAGAGATACCTAACGTTATGGCTGGGGAATTTTGTTGAAGAACAACAAGCACCTTTGGCACAAAGTTTAAAAACCATCAATAATAAATCTCTAAATGAGGCATACAATATTCTGTTAGCCTCAAGATATGCAAAAAATCAAAGCGAATGGCAAAGTACACAATTACATCAAATATTGCGTAACATACGAAAAGACGGCAGTATCAAAAAAAATACAAAACATAACTTGTCACCGCTGTATCCAGCTTCCTAAAACGTAGGCTGTCAACTTTGATAAGTTTTGTTTAATTTATCCTTGTTGAGAGCCAGTCTTCGTTACGCATAGTGTTGCAAAAAATTCTCTAGGGTGTGCAGTAAAATATAATAAAAATCAAAGCTATGGTGGAATTAAACATGTTTTCGCGAAAGCAAAGTAGTCAAGCCTCGGTCTCTAGTGACATGATAAATAAACAAAAACGTTATGAAGTGTTAGTGCTAGCTCTTCACAGCGACATATTCCGTTACGCATATTGGCTGGTCAAAAATAAAGCGGTAGCGGAAGACATAGTACAGGAGACCTTTCTTCGCGCTTGGAAATCTTTAGATTCTCTTAAAGACGAAAAAGCCGCGAAGTCTTGGTTAATCACCATATTACGCCGAGAAAATGCTAGGCGTTTTGAACGCAAACAATTCGACTTAGTCGATATAGATGATGTCTCAGTGATCGATGAGCAGCTATCTAATGAAATTGAGATTGAACATAGAGAACTGCGCACTATTATGGCGTCGTTAAGTGAAGAGTATAGAGAACCACTTATGCTACAGATAGTATTTGGCTACAGCGGCGATGAGATTGCCCAACAGCTTGATTTAAACAAGAACACCGTGATGACTCGACTATTTAGAGCGCGCAACCAAGTCAAAGAAGCGTTAGACAAATCTAACGATAACAGGGGGCGTAAAAATGGATGAATTAGAATTTCGTCGCATCTTATATGCAGACCCTAACTGCACCGATGCAAAGATATTAGCTGCTATCGCCAGCGACCCTAAAAAACAGCAGTTTTGTAAAGAACTTAGGCAGCTTGATAAAAAAATACAGCAAGCTACACAAATAGAAATACCTGCTGACTTAGTACACAAATTGATGTTGCGGCAAACGATGGAGTCTCACAAATCAAGTAAAATACGCAATCGTATACAGCTTGCTACGGCAGCTTCAATAGCTTTTGTAATTGGTGTGAGTTTTACTATGTGGCAACAAAGTAATTTATTAGATTTATCTAAACAAGCTATTGCTCACGTACGTCAAGAAGGTGGCTATGCACTAGATGCTCAAGAAAATATATCATTGCAACAGGTCAATGCAAAGTTAGCCACATTTGGTGGTGAATTTTCTGAGGATATAGGACGAGTCTATTATGCTAACTTTTGTGATTTCGAAAATGTTAGAAGTCTTCATATGGTGCTTGAAGGAGAAAATGGAAAGGTAACAGTATTCGTTGTACCCCATAGTGACACTTACTTAACAGAAGGCTCATCTAGTGAGAAAGGATACAGCAGCCAAGCTATCGATTTGAAACGAGCTAGCATTATTGTAGTAGGTGAGGAAGGAGTCAATGTCAATGGGATCCAAGAGCGACTTAATCAGAAAATTCACTTTTCAGCCTAATGACTCTAAAAAAACGATAAACTAAGCTTGGATTCTTTACACCTAGAATACCCAAGATATCTAGGAAAGAAAACTTTATACAAAAATGCTTCCGTAAGGAAGCATTTTTATTGCTGATAAAACATATCGATATGCTCTATGCCGCCATCATCGTAAACTTCACCTTGAGTTATAAACCCCAAAGAACGATAAAATGAACATACGCCTGTCTGCGCTGACAAGACGATACATGATTTAGGGGAGCTAAAATTGATGTCGCTCAATATAGTCTGCATCAAACGTTTGCCCTGCCCTTTACCTCGAACACTCTTATCCAGCACCACCCTTTCAATTTTGACTTCGTCGATACTCTTGCCCTGTCTATATCTGGCATAGACTGTCAATTTGCCTGAGGGGGCGAAATCTAAATAGTGTATTGCCTTTTGATCATGGCCATCGAGGTCAATGTAGACGCTATTTTGTTCTACAATAAATACCTGCTGACGCAGCTTAGCCAAAGCATAAAGCTCATTTTTACTTAGTTCTTCAAACGTTTTACGGTACATACAACCACTTGATATTAGTAGCGAGTTAGTCTTCCAGCATCTGTCTATGATAACATAAATCTAAAAAAATCACTTATTCCCCCCTCACTTCTTAAGGAAGCATTAATGGAACCATTCACATTTGTATCCCTCGGTCTATACTTTTTGGTCATGCTCGGCATCGGTTTGTATTCATTTAAGCAATCTAGCACTGACGTTGAAGGCTATATGTTGGGGGGTCGTAGTTTAAGCCCAAAGGTCACAGCATTGTCAGCAGGAGCATCCGATATGAGCGGCTGGATGTTAATGGGGCTACCCGGTGCCATGTACGTGTCTGGTATTTCCAGCGCGTGGATTGCCGTGGGTTTAGTCACAGGTGCCTATCTAAACTATTTATGGGTTGCGCCACGACTCAGGGTGTATACCGAATTGGCAAAAAACGCCTTAACTATTCCTGACTATTTCGCAAATCGCTTTAATGATACCAGCCATAGTTTAAGACTAATTTCTTCTATTGTAATTGTTATCTTTTTTACTCTGTACACTTCATCTGGTGTAGTGGCTGGAGGTAAATTATTTGAGTCATCATTTGGTTTGAGCTATGAAATGGGCTTGTATGTCACTGCCGGTGTTGTCGTTGCCTACACCTTACTTGGTGGGTTTATGGCAGTGAGTATTACCGACTTTGTGCAAGGCTGTATCATGTTCGTGTCCTTGGTATTAGTGCCCGTTGTAGTACTTTTTGACCTAGATGGTTTTAGTGGCGCTGCTTCACAACTGGCTAGCTATGACGCTGACTTTTTGAATATGTTTATAGATGCTTCCACTGGGCAAGCATTGTCAGCGGTAGGCATCATATCTCTACTTTCTTGGGGATTGGGGTATTTTGGCCAACCTCATATTATTGTGCGGTTTATGGCAATCCGCTGTGTGACCGAAATCAAAACAGCGCGTAAAATAGGTATTAGCTGGATGCTGGTTTCTATAATAGGTTCACTAGCAACAGGCATACTGGGTCTAGCTTATGTCACCAAAACTCAAGGTGACATGCAAGACCCAGAAACTATCTTCATTTATCTGTCGCAAATTCTGTTTCATCCATTAATAAGTGGCTTTTTGTTGGGGGCTATTTTGGCAGCAATAATGAGTACCATATCCTCGCAGCTGCTAGTTACATCAAGTTCATTAACCGGTGATTTCTATCAAGCATTTTTCCGCAGAGACGCGAGCCAAAAAGAGCTGATTACCGTAGGTAGAATTTCTGTAGCACTAGTAGCATTGGTTTCCATCTATCTGGCTTATGATCGAGACAGCACCATATTAAATCTTGTTAGTAATGCTTGGGCGGGTTTTGGAGCGGCCTTTGGCCCAGTTGTTCTGATTAGTTTATTTTGGAAGAGAATGACACGTATGTCTGCTATTTTTGGCATGTTGTCTGGCGCTATTACTGTTTTAATCTGGATTTATGCACCGTTAACCGTTGACGGACAAGGCTTAAGTGATTGGCTATATGAAATAGTGCCTGGATTTATCATCTGTAGCGTCACAATTGTTAGTATCAGCTTATTAAGTAAGCAAGATGATAAGTTAGTATTGGATACTTTCGATGAAGTGAAGCACACCCTCGATCAACTTAAGTAGACTTTAAAATTGTCACAGCAGTGATTTACTGCGTAATAACCAGCCTAATTTCTGCTGTGATAATAAAATAATCATACAATTTAAAGTTGAATTTGTTATTGTTCTAACAATAGAACTTTTTAATATAAACAACTAACTTTGCGTGAGAAAGCCATGTCTAACTCGATCCCTACTGTGACCCATTTGAAGCAACTCGAAGCGGAAAGTATTCATATTTTTCGTGAAGTGGCAGCTGAATTTGACAACCCCGTGATGCTGTATTCTGTGGGCAAAGACTCTTCTGTTTTACTGCACCTCGCTCGTAAAGCCTTCGCGCCTGGTAAAATTCCTTTTCCGCTATTGCATGTGGATACCACTTGGAAATTCCATGAAATGATTTCATTTCGTGACGAAATAGCCAAAAAACATGATCTCAACCTGCTGGTACATATCAACCCAGAAGGTGTGAAGATGAATGTGGGTCCATTTAGCCATGGTAGTTCTACACATACCGATATCATGAAAACTCAAGCTTTAAAGCAAGCACTAAACCATCATAAGTTTGATGCGGCTTTTGGTGGCGCCAGACGCGATGAAGAAAAGTCTAGAGCCAAAGAGCGGGTGTATTCCTTTCGTGATGAAAATCACCGATGGGATCCTAAAAACCAACGTCCAGAATTGTGGAATGTATACAACGCACAAATTAATAAAGGTGAAAGTATTCGTGTATTCCCTATGTCTAACTGGACTGAGCTAGATATCTGGCAATATATCTACATGGAAAATATCGATATTCCTTCATTATATTTGGCAAAACCTCGCCCCGTAGTTAAACGTGACGGTGTGTACTTTATGGTTGATGATGACCGTATGCCGATGGAAAAAGGTGAAACGCCAGAAATGCGCTCCGTGCGTTTTAGAACACTTGGATGTTACCCATTAACCGGAGCCGTTGAGTCTACCGCGGCGACTTTACCTGAAGTGATCCAAGAAATGTTACTGACTAAAACGTCTGAACGTCAAGGCCGAGTCATTGACCATGATTCATCAGGTTCAATGGAAAAGAAAAAGATGGAAGGATATTTCTAATGGCAACTAACATAGTGTGGCATCAGCACGATGTCGATAAAGCTCGCAGAGCACAAGCTAAAAAACAGAAGCCTTGTGTGTTGTGGCTAACAGGCTTAAGCGGTTCAGGCAAATCGACTATTGCTAATTTGTTAGAAAAAAAGCTAGCAGAGCATGGCAAACATACTTATTTGCTGGATGGCGATAACGTACGCCACGGCCTGTGCGGTGATTTAACGTTTAGTGATAAAGACAGAGTTGAAAACATTAGGCGTATTGGAGAAGTATCTAAGCTTTTTGTGGATGCAGGTGCCATAGTGCTCACCGCTTTCATCTCCCCTTTTAAAGCGGAAAGAGATTTTTGCCGAAATTTGTTAGCCGCTGGCGAATTTATAGAAATATTTATCAATACACCTATAGAAGAATGTGAAAAACGTGATCCTAAAGGGCTGTATCAAAAGGCTAGACAAGGCGACATTAAAAACTTTACTGGTATCGATTCACCTTATGAAGCGCCAGAAAACCCAGAAATAGTCCTGAATTTTTCTGGTCAAACAGCCGAGCAATCTGCTGAAGAGCTTTTCGACTTGTTAATACAAAAAGAAATGGTGGCTTAATGTTAAACCAACAACTGATTGAAAACATCGTTGCTATCAGTCACCAAGCAGGTGACAAAATTATGGAAATCTATCAAAACGATTTTGCTATTTATGAAAAATCAGATAAAAGCCCATTAACTGAAGCCGACCTAGCCGCGCACAACTGCATTATCGAAGGTTTGAGTAAAGTATCTGATTTACCTATTTTGTCTGAAGAATCTGCGGATATTTCATGGCAAGAACGCAACACTTGGGATACATACTGGTTAGTTGACCCACTTGATGGCACTAAAGAATTTATTAAAAGAAACGATGAGTTTACAGTCAACATTGCACTGATTAAAGATGGTGTACCCATCTTCGGTGTGGTGTATGCGCCAGTTTTAGAACAAACCTACGTAGGTGTTTTAGGCCAAGGTGCTTATAAGATAACGGCAGGTGTAAAAACACCTATCTCCCCCAAAACTTGGAACAAAGGTGAAACCTGGAAAATAGTGGGTAGCCGTTCACATCAAACTCCAGAGATACAAGCCCTACTTGATTCTTTAGAAGGCGAAACCGAGTTAGTTGCCATGGGCAGTTCTCTTAAATTATGTTTAGTTGCAGAAGGTGTGGCGCATCTTTATCCACGCTTAAGCCCCACATGTGAGTGGGATACCGGCGCTGCGCAAGCCGTTGTAGAAGCGGCTGGCGGCAAGGTAACTATAATTGAAGATGCCACTGACGCATTACGAACAGATGCAGCCCCCCTTAGATACAATCAAAAAGACTCTGTCTTAAACCCTTATTTCTTGGTGAGTTGCTAATTATGAATGGCGAAAATGCATTATTACAGTCCGATATACTCGGCTACTTAGATCAACATGAAAAGAAAGACATGTTGCGCTTTTTGACTTGTGGCAGTGTTGATGATGGTAAAAGCACCCTAATAGGTCGCTTGTTACATGACTCCAAAATGATTTTTGAAGATCAGCTTGCTGCTATCACTAAAGATAGCAAAAAAGTGGGCACCACTGGCGACAAAGTTGATTTAGCGCTACTGGTTGATGGTCTGCAGTCTGAACGTGAACAAGGCATTACGATTGATGTAGCGTACCGTTATTACTCTACCGATAAACGTAAGTTTATTATTGCTGATACTCCAGGGCATGAACAGTACACTCGCAACATGGTCACAGGCGCATCTAATTGTGACGTAGCGATTATCTTAATTGATGCTCGCTCAGGGGTGAAAACTCAGACCCGCCGTCATTCTTTCTTGGTTTCTTTGTTAGGTATCAAACACGTTATTGTGGCTGTCAACAAAATGGATTTAAAAGACTACAGCGAAACAATTTATGAAGAAATCAAAGCTGACTATTTAGAGTTTTCTAAACAGTTAGAGATCCCAGATATCCAGTTTATTCCTTTGTCGGCGTTAGATGGCGATAATGTGGTTAATGTGAGTGGAAACACACCATGGTACAAAGGTGAAACTTTGATGACCATGTTGGAACAAGTCGAAATTAATGATGATATTAATGCTGACGACTTCCGTTTCCCCGTGCAATACGTGAACCGCCCAGATCTAAATTTTCGCGGTTTTGCAGGCACAGTAGTGTCTGGTCAAATTAAGCCCGGCGATAGTATTACCGCCCTGCCCTCAGGTAAGCAGTCAAAAGTGAAAGCACTGGTTAATTTTGAAGGAGAGCAAGATAGGGTTTATGCCCCTCTAACTACCACTATCACTTTAGAAGATGAGATTGATATCTCGCGCGGTGACATGATAGTTAAAAGCGACAATTTGCCGCTGCATAGCAACACTTATAAAACAAATTTAGTGTGGATGGATGAAGAACCGATGATGCCCAATAAGCAATATGGTTTTAAATTTGCAACTAAATTTGTACCCGGCAGTGTCACCGAAGTCGAATATCAAATTGATGTAAACTCGATGCAGCACAAAAGCTCAGTTCGCTTAGCGTTAAACGAAATCGCGGTAGTTAAAATAAAACTGACGCAGCCTGTTGCTTGCGACCCTTACACCAAAAATCGTACCACTGGCGCTTTTATCATTATTGATAGAGTCACTAATGGCACAGTGGGTGCAGGCATGATCATCGATGTGGCTGAAGATAATAACGTAGGTAATTTTTCTGAGTTCGAATTAGAATTTAATGATCTGGTTAGAAGACATTTCCCTCATTGGAATGCAACTGACATCAGCAAACTATAGTTTATAGCCAAGCGAAATAAGAATAAGACAATATGGATATTAATCAGTATCTGGTATTAGCTATTTTTGCCAGTACCATATTGGCGCTTGTTACCACTAACGAGCGCCCGTCTTTAATCTTCTCATGTTCACTTTTAGCCTTGATTGCCAGTCAACAGCTGGTCATTGCTGATGTTATTAATAACTTCACCAATCAAGGTTTGATCACTCTAGTACTATTACTGCTAGTGAGTTCAGCCGTGGACAAAACCTCGTTGATCAAACGTTTAGGCAGAACCTTAGTCACCGCGAGTTTTAATGCCAGTTACTGGCGGCTATTCACTTTGACCTTTTTTTCTTCTGCACTTTTGAACAATACCGCCATAGTGGCTAGTTTAATTGGCCCAGTAAAACAAAATCAATATCATCATGCTTCACGGCTACTGATCCCATTATCATATTCTGCCATTCTAGGCGGCACCGTTACACTAATTGGTACCTCAACTAATTTAATTGTTGATAGTTTTTTAATTGAACACGGTCATCCTGGTTTTAATTTTTGGGATTTCACATTATATGGTTTAGTGGCAGGGTTAAGTTGTGGGTTGTTAATGTTTTTGATGACCCCTTTATTACCAGAAATAGCCAATAAGAATACCCAATACAATAGCTACTTTATCGAAGCTGATGTGGATGAGGGATGCGAGTTAATTGGTAAAAGTGTTGAAGAAAATCATCTTAGAAATTTACCCGAACTATTTTTAATTGAAATTGCACGAGACAGAAAATTGATCACCCCCGTTACGCCCGATGTAGTTATTCAGTCTGGCGACAAGTTAATATTTTCGGGTAATATTCAACATGTTGGCAACTTAGACCATATCAAAGGCTTGCACCTGTTTGCTGAGTCTAACGGTCTAGAGCGTGAAAACCTTACAGAAGTGATCATCTCTAATCGTGCCCAAATCATTGGGCAAACCTTAAAAGCATTGGGGTTTAGGGCGCTATTTGATGCTGCGGTGGTGGCCATAAGACGAGATGGCGAATCCTTATCGGGTAAATTAGGCGAAATAAGACTCCAATCAGGTGATTTTTTATTACTGGCTACTGGTCCAGATTTTATGCAAAGGCACAACCTCACCAAAAACTTTTTTATTGTGTCCGAAAAAAAGATGGAAATAAAACTCAGCCGTATTCAGGACTGGATTACGCTGGGAGGCTTTTTGCTCACGGTGGCTTTAGCGGCGACTTCAGTTTTAAGTTTAGCTACCGGCTTGTTATTTTTTATTGCCACACTGGTTTTAGCTGGTGTGACAAGCAACAATGAAATAAAACGTAATATTCCACTTAACTTAATAGTAGTCATAGTGGGTGCGTTGAGTCTTGCCACCGCCCTTGAAAAATCAGGGGTTATTCAACAAATAATGCAGTTAATCGGCCCGTGGGCCACAAGTGTTAGCCCAATATGGGCTTTAGTAATGGTGTATTTAATGACGCTTATACTCACCGAACTGGTCACTAACAATGCCGCCGCTGCGTTAATGTTCCCCTTGGCTTATGGACTGGTGCAAACCCTAGGGGTTCCAATTATGCCTTTCGCACTGGCCGTCGCTTTTGCCGCCAGTGCCAGCTTTATTTCACCTTATGGCTATCAAACTAACCTACTCGTATTTAGCGCGAGTAACTATAAATTTAAACACTTTATTAAGTTTGGTTTACCCATATCCATTTGTTACTCAAGTATAGTGCTAACGTTGTTGGCTTATACTTATGAGCTTTAAGCGATATACAGACACATAACATAGCCTTATTTGTATCCTAAATTGGATTGGTGCAGCTAAGTCACAATACAGCGCTGTATTTACGATAGCGTGTTAATAACTCATCTAGAAAATACTCAGCAACAAGGTGCCCAAAAATATAAGTATTGGCATAGATAATTGTTGATGTTGCTCTATTCAGTGATTTGAATATCAAACTCAGGCATGCTTATTAGAAAGCAATCGAAGGGTTTTAAATGTGACTGACCACTGTCCAACGATTCAAACGCGTGTTGCAAATAAGGATCCCATCGCAAGTCTTATTTTTCGCAGGTAATGCTTAAGGCTACATCAAATGTGTCAGGCGTGTGAGGCGTGTAAAATGTATCCACATAAAATGATAATAATTGTTCTAGCACATAGCAAAAAATAAAAGTTAGAAAGCCACTGAAGAAATGAATTAAATGACTGATGAAAGAACTGCTGAAAGAACTGCTGAAAGAACTGCTGAAAGAAGTGAGTGAAATAGAAATCTATATCTACTTCGCAACGCATTCTACTTAGTTTACTATGCGCACCTCTAAATAATTCATCCAAGATAATTAGGGTAGTATGTCTGCCAACACACTGTATACCGATCTTTCAGATTATTACGACTTGATGTGTGTCGATATCGATTATCAAGCTCAAAGTAGCTGCATTCATAGGCTACAGCAAATTTTTGGTAACGACGGGAACACATATCTTGATTTAGCTTGTGGAACGGGTCCTCACGTGCGCCACTTTATTGATTTTGGCTACCACAGTTCTGGCCTTGATATTAATCAACCCATGTTAGATATAGCGAAAAATCGCTGTCCTGAAGCACATTTTTCTCTACAAAACATGAGTGCGTTTAGTGTGGCTAAACCACTCGATTTGATCACCTGCTTGTTGTATTCCATACATTACAACGATGGTATTGAAAAATTAAGAAACTGTATCGTGAGTGTTCACCAAGCGTTAACCACAGGGGGGATGTTTTGCTTTAACGTGGTCGACAAAACAAAAATCAATAATCAGCTATTCGTCAAGCATACGGCTAAACGAGGGCACGACTTATTCACTTTCAGCTCTGGCTGGTTTTACTCCGGAATGGGCGATAAACAATCATTGAAATTGAGTATCGAAAAAACAGACACTAAACAAACTCAGATATGGAATGACGAACATGCGATGGTTGCATTTTGCTTTGATGAGTTAATAGATATGTTAAAACCCTACTTTGAAGTTCATGTCTTTGAACATGATTATGAGAAACTGCTGCCTTATGACAATACTTCTGGAAACGCTATTTTTACCTGTGTGAAGATTTAAAATCTGACTTATGTTCTCAAAATAAACATTAAATAATACCTGAAATCCACATTTCTAAAGGTAATTAGCTAAATTCAGCAGGTACTATTAATAGCCCACTGAATTTAGTAGTTGTTGATTTGTGGTTATATCAACTCTCTTAGGACAAAACAGCTTAACTATAAAAAGCTTCAACTGTTCCTTTTAGCGTCATCAGAAGTGGCTGTCCTCGACGGTCTAAAGCCTTAGGGGAAGGAACTTTTACCCAGCCTTCACTAATACAATATTCTTCAACATTAGTGCGCTCTTTACCATTTAATAAAATACCAATATTGTTCTCAAAAATTTCTTCCACATAGTGTGGACTTTTAGGATTACTCGAAAGGCGATCCGGTAAAGCCGGTAGTGATGTAGTATCGTTCATGTTAGGTGACCTAGTTTAAATAAAAGTGCGCTATTGTAGACAAAATAGAATTAACGCTCAAGATCTGCAGTAGAGTTTAAAGGCGTTGTTTTTTCAGTTATGAATGCTACTTATAAACGATGCTTATAAATGGCACTTGTAAGCACCACTTATAAATTTTGATGACTGATTGAATAATTCTTGAGGGTTTCAATTTATCTAAAATCGAATATAAGCGTGTATTCTGCACCACATGTTGCCTCACTAAAATTTAAGGTGGCAATTTTCAGGAGGTACAGCTGTCGAGTATGATTTGAGTTTATCGGTGATGGTTTTTGGCTGTTGGTTGTTGGTTGTTGTAAAAAAATACATATTCAGCAACATTTTTTGCGTCATAGCATAAGAACGTAAATACGTTACTGGCGTGCGATACCTTTTACTTAATCTTTTACTTATATGTGCAACAGTAAGACACACACAAAAATTAGTTTCCAGCATTCTAGCCAGACATTACCTTCACAGCAATGCCTACTAGAATATATAAAGTGTCAATATTGTAAGACAATCTATATCGCGGTTTTAGAAGAGCCCTCTACCGCACCATTAATCTGAGCCATTTCTTCAATACTTAGGTCTCGCCACTCACCTATTTTTAGACCAGCTAACCTTACTGACATAATCCGAGTACGTTTCAACTTGACTACTTCATACCCTAAGTATTCACACATTCTACGTATTTGCCGGTTTAGTCCTTGGGTCAACACTATACGAAACACCATTTTACTTTGCATAGTCACCGGACATGGTTTAGTAATAGTGTCTAGTATAGGAAGGCCATTAGCCATCTTGTGGATAAAATTGTCAGTTAAAGGCCGGTTAACTGTTACCACATATTCCTTATCATGGGCATTTTCAGCTCGTAGAATTTTATTGACAATATCACCATCACTGGTCAAGAAAATTAATCCTTCAGACGGCTTATCTAAGCGCCCGATAGGAAAAATTCTATGCTTATGACCTATAGCATCCACAATATTACCTTTAATGTGTCTCTCAGTAGTACAAGTGATGCCTTCAGGCTTATGATACGCAATATACACACGGTCAGCTTTATCGTCAGCGCTGGCTTGAATATGTTGACCATCAACGGTCACCACATCTCCTATTGCTACCTTAGTGCCTAACTCAGGAATATTATTATTTATTCTAACTCTTTGCTGTTCAATTAATTTGTCAGCTTCACGACGAGAGCTAAAGCCTGAATCACTAATAAATTTATTAAGACGGATTAACATTTAACTCTCAGCTAGCAAATAAAGGTTCAATTCGCTTAAGTAAAGTGATGTCACTTTTACTCAATGCGCCTGCTCGGATCCAATCTTTAAGTAATGACAACAGATCAACACTATCTCCTGATTGTAGTTTCTGCGCCATCAACTGCATTTGAATAGATTGACGTTTTTCTATGTCTTCTTTAGGTGAATCTTGTTGTGCCACTATCTCCATTTTGATGGTCAAATTATGGCGTTCGGTATCATTACTCAGTTCACGGAAGCATTGTTGCCACTGTTTACTCAAACTAGTCACAGCTTCAGGTACTTCGTTATCCGTTTGCCACATTTCTAATACTTTGAATAAATCTTGATAAGCCTGACCTTCAGCAGATTTTTCCAACTTTGTTAATTTTAAATGCTGCTGCTCAATAATAGTTTGCACTTGTTGTTCCAAAGCACGGCGCTCACGTACTGGTAAAGCAGTTATCGCATCAACAACAACATCTGTATGTTGCAACGCAACTTGCACACTGCTCTTATCATCTGCGTTATCCAGTGATGTCTTGAGCTGTACAACCTGCTCTTTGACTGATGCGACTTGTTGCTTAAACTGTGTTTGCTGTTGTTGACTCGCTTCTGCCTTTTTAGCGAATAAACTATCATTCACTTTTCTAAAGGCTGGCCATAATTCCGCTTCAGCTCTTTTACCTGCATGCTCAATCGTTTTCCATACCTGCTGTAGTTTTTTCGCTTGTTCTATCGCATCGCTGACCGATTCAAGTTCTAAAAGTTCTTCAGCCTTGGTTAAAAGTGCCTGCTTTTGCTCCGCGTTAACTTGATAAAAAGCTGATACTTTGTCCCTCAATGGATTGAGTAATTGTTGATAACTGTCATACAAGGCATTGCGTTGTTTGAAGTCTACCTCACCGATGTTTTTCCATTTTTGTTGCACACTTCTCAATGTTTTAGTCAGGTCAATAACACCACTGTCTTGTTCGTTTAGAGCTTTAATCTCAGCCAAAATTTGTTGTTTAGCCAACATATTTTGCTCACGTTGCTTTTGTTGTTGTTCGTAAAACTCTCGGCATGGCGCAAAGGCTTTTTCAATTTCACTTTCAAAAGTAACATTCAAAGCATTGTCGGACTCGGTATCTATTTTGCCTAAACTATTCCATTGATATCGCAAAGACTTAACGGCAGTAGCGTGCTTATCCATTTCTAAGGGAGTTGTGATCAAAGCTTGCACTTCAGCTAATAGTGCCGGTTTACGCGGACCAGCAATATAGTCTTGCCAATCTTTTAAATTTTCAATTTGCTCTTTGACAGAAGTAAAGTTGCGTTGTAATTGCTCTTTTTGTTTTTCTGGTAAAATATCGAACCAGTTTTGTACCTTCTGATACACCACCATAGCCGTCTTATATTTACCTTGATTAATCAAACTCTCAACAGCTCTTAACTTGTTTCTACAACGTGAGGCTTCGCCATCCAATTGCTCTTGAAATACCTTTATTGCCTGTTGCCAACGTTTTAAGCACTCGTTCCACTGCTGTAACAAAGTACCAGGAATATGTGCCTGATAGCGAACAACTGTGGTGCGCCACACTTGTTTTTGTTCTTTAAGGTACGCTTGAGAAGCATCAATCTGACTTACATCATCGGGTAATGACGAGCTCTCAAACTCCTCTAGTAAAGCCTGACCTAAGTGGATGGCTTGTTGAAAATCAGTAAGGTTAGTTAAAGTATTCAAGCTAGATAGTAAGTGATTATTTACTTTTTCTAACTGTCTGTGAGCAGCTTGGTTAGTAGCTGGCAACTGTCTAGTTAGCTTGTTTACGCTCTCAAGGTGCTGCTTGATAACAAGTGTAAATTCGTCTGCTTCCGACGAACTAATTTCGCTGAATCGCGTTGTTAGTTGTGTGGACAGTTGCGATAAGCTTTGCGTGGCATTGAACAGCAGTGTGTCAGTGCTCTGCTTTAGAGCCAATTCAGCTTGTTGCGCTTGCCATTTAGGTTTTAATAACGCGACAGTGCGTTCGACACGTAACATTATATCTGAATATTTTTTCTCGATTTCGACACGCTTCAGCTCTGGTAAACAAATAAAGAGCTCTGCAATTTGTGCGTACTGTTGGGTTAGCTCGGCTTGTTGTTTTTGGATATGCAGTAAGTCGTTATTATCTTTTAGAGCAAGCAGGCGAGATAATACCATTTTCACTTGCAGCTCAACCTCAACTGGCTTTTGTTCTGCTATTAACCAGTTTTGAAGTATTTCGTTGGCCAATTTTGCTAATATGCTGGAAGCAGTCTTTTTGCGTATTTTGTTAAGCAATTTACGCGCTGGCACACTGTCTATTAAGGTTTGTAAAATAGCGGTTTGCAGTTCTTCATTTTGTGTGTCAAATAAAATTTTCTCTTGTAACTGCGACTTGTCTGCTTTTTGCAGTAACCTCATCGCTAGTTCAGTATCTTCTTGTATCCATTGCTGTCCAAGCAGTTTCTCAATTAAGCGCATATCACGGGTTTCAATGATAAAGACCCGCTTTTCTTGCTGCGTTAATGCTGCGTTTTGCTGCTCGAACAAGGTATTTTCAACAAACTGTTGAGACTTTCTTTGCACCTTCTCATTTTTGGCAATCTCCGACATTTTGTACCACAACACAAAACTATCAAGTTTTTGTAGGGCAGCTAGACTGACGCCTGTATCTGCGTCGTTAAAAGCTAATTCATGCAGCACAGATTTTTGTTGGGGATCTTCTTTACTTAGGTTTTCTATTGCTTGGATACGTACCTGAGGATCAGGGTTTTGATGTTTGGAACGAAAAAGGTGCTTAAAAATCATCCTACTTAAACCGCGCTATTGTTTGAATGTTATTGGAATCTTGTTTGAGTTCTTGCAGAAGGGATTCACGACTTCGATGAACAATTTCACCATCTGCACCCACTGTCATATGCTGGTCTGATTTAAGGACTTTTGCCTGATAAATCATTACCGCTTGCATAGATGTTTCTCGTTGCTGCTCTGTTAGCGGCGAACCGTCTAGCCATTTACCTGTTTCTACTGCTTGCAGTAATTTCTGATAAATAGGCTCAGACATCGAGGTTAATAACGCTGTACTATCCATTTTTAATCCGACCTTTTTAAAAATACCAAACGAACTCGATTAATGATGTACCAAACAAACCCAACCACTGTCAGGCCAATTGCAATGTTATATTGCAAGCCACCCGTTACTGCACCGCCCCAATACATAAAACCAAAACCTGCCACAAATAGCAGCATAGCCAGCATGGATTGCATTTGAACACTTTGATTTTTTAGATATTTATTCAAGTTTTCCTTACGTGCAATATCTTCAACATCAGCGGTACCTAGAGATAGGCCACAGTGCTGACAGCTTGGTGTTTTATCTGATATTTTTTTACTACAAGAAGGGCAATTTACTAATGCCATATCTTTTACTCCAAACTTACATAATCTATATTCGAATTAAAACACAAAAGCGCGGCAAATAGCCGCGCTTTAAAAAACACCAAAAGATTATTTATGTTCTTTATTAAATTTGACCCAATATTGTGCAACCGACTCTTTCATTTCTTTACGCAACAAGAAAATACCAAAAAGGTTGGGTAATGTCATTACCACTATGGCTACCGCAGATAATGTCCACACCAAAGTTGTATCTGAAACTGCAGCCCAAACAAACGCTGCCACGTATACCACGCGGTAAGGCATAACTGAGCGCGGCCCTAACAAATACGTCATGGCTCTATCGCCATAATAAGACCACGCGATAGCAGTAGAAAACGCGAATAATAATAACCCAACTGAAACAATATATTTACCTGATTCACCAAAAAAACCTTTGGTGAAGGCTAGTGCTGTAAGGCTGGCTGAGTGAATTAGTGACTCACCTCTTACAATAATATTATTTTTAAGCAAACTGCCATCTACTACCTTTAATGTACCTGTGTAGCTATCATCTAGATCACCCAGTGAAAAAACAACGTTATCAGCAAATGAACGAGCATTGAAAATAGTAAAGCCTTGACTTACCGCCTTGCCGTTAACAACTTGTATCTCACCATTAAATTGAGTAACGCCATGGCCTTCAACATCATTGATGTATGCATAAAGAGTTTGTTTATCTGATTCATCTGATTCCACATAATCGCCGGCTAATATATACATGTCGGTACGGTCAAAAGTATTAACATGTTTATCTTTCCAAACCCCAGAAGACAAGATCACCAAACCCGTTATAGTGCAGATAAGAATAGTATCGATGAACGGCTCAAGAATAGACACCATACCTTCAGCTACAGGCTCATCAGTTTTTGCAGCAGCATGAGCTATAGGTGCAGACCCCTGCCCTGCCTCATTTGAAAATAGACCTCGGTTAACGCCACGGTTAAAGGCATAAGCGATGGTGGCACCTAAAAATCCACCCGTAGCGGCTGAACCGGTAAACACATCTGCGAACACAGACACAAAGGCAGGTCCAACATTTTCTAGATTAGCAAAAATAACCGTAAAAGCACCGATAATATAAATTAAGGCCATAATAGGCACTATTTTTGAGGTAACTGCAGCAATGCGCGTGATACCACCTAAGATGACTAGCGCTAACAGTATACCCAACACACTGCCTACTATTAATGGGTCAAAACCAAAAGTGGCTTCAATGCTAGTAGCAATGCTGTTACTTTGCGGAAGGTTGCCGGTACCAAATGAGCTAATAACAGTGGCAATAGCAAACGCTACAGCTAACCATTTCATGTTTAAACGTTTGTCCATGTAATACATGGGACCACCAGCCATAGTACCGTCTGGGGTTTTATCACGATATTTGTGCGACAGCGTGACTTCAACAAACTTGGTGGTCATACCAAAAAAAGCCGTAGCCCACATCCAAAATAAAGCGGCAGGGCCACCTAAAAACAACGCGAATGCAACCCCACCAATATTACCGGTACCCACTGTTCCCGAAAGCGCGGTAGTTAGGGCTCTAAAATGCGTGGTATCACCTGGCGCATCGGCTTTATCATATTTACCGGTGACGACCTTCCAAGCGTGTTTGAAGTAACGGACTTGTGGAAATTTTAAGTAGATAGTAAAAAATAAGCCTGTACCCAACAACACATAAGGGAACCACCAAGCGCCCCCTAACATGCCATCCATTGATTTCAGTAAATTATGAAAAGCTTCCAACTGTTTTCCCCTTAATTATTATTGTGTTTATTATTAGTATTATTTTTTTCTAATTTTTTTATGGCTAAGAGTCTCAACTGGCTAAGAGTCTTAACTAACTATCAACTAGTAAAACATCTCAACTGATCATCAATTAACGAAGGTTATCCACCACTGCACGCATCGCAATCAATACATCTTCACCTAACTGTTTACAACGAGCGGGTGACCAACCGTAGACCGGATCTGGTAACTCAATATTATCTTTAAATGGCATTTCTAAGGTATAAGACAAACAATCAAACTCGTGACCAATCGCGTTTGCCGCAACAGTTAAATTTGCCTCTCCAAGCTCATCTTTGTCATAGCCAAATTCTTCTTGAAATTCCGGTGTTGCTGTTTTTAAAGCTGCTTTAAATGCATCTTCTAGGTTTTTTAAACGCTCATTATAATGTGGATTACCTTCGCAGCCCGCGACAAAATTATAGGGTAAAGCTTCATCACCGTGGGCGTCTAACAGCATATCGACGCCTACCGCTTGCATTTTTTGTTTTACCAAAAATACTTCAGGGCTGTTTTCCATACTGGGCGATTGCCATTCACGATTTAAATTGACACCTTTGGCGTTGGTCCGCAAATGACCACGTACTGAACCATCTGGATTCATATTAGGCACGACATAAAACACTGCCTTGCTTAGCAACAAACGCGATAACCCATCGTCTTTATCTAACAGTCGCTCTAAGAATCCTTCAATTAGCCATTCAGCCATAGTTTCGCCTGGATGCTGTCGAGCTGTCACCCAAATCGCTTTTTTACCTTTTTCTGGTTGACCTACCACCAGCAAAGACATATCTCGGCCATCTAAGGTTGCGCCTAGATACTCTTGACGACAATCGGGCGATTTTTGAGCCCAGCTGAGTAAGTCCAAATGACGCTCGTAGCTGTAAGGAGCAAAATAAGCATAGTAAATGTGCTCAAATTCAGGCGTGTGCGCAATAGTTAGAGTATCACCGTCGAATTCACTGTCTACTCGAAACCATTCTTGCCTGTCATAAGAAGCGACAGCTTGGTAGTTTTGCCATCCTTTAGGATAAGCTGAATTTTTAAGATGGGTAATATTTATCTGGTGGGATATAAAACTTTGGGTTTCTAATTTAAAGTGAAACCACTGGTAAAAATCTGCTTGGTTGTCGCTCTGAATACTGAGTTGAATATTTAATGGATCTTCTGCGCGGATGACATGGATATTTCCGCCATCAAAATTGCTACTGATTCTCACTTTTGATTCCTATGGGCATTTGCTTTAAGTAATTTATCACAGTCATTATAAAAAAGGACTACGTATGCACATTTATCCCGAAAAAATTTGCCTTAGTTTTAATCCCAGAGCAGTTGAATAGCCGTACGACTTGGCCAACACTTTGTGTTGCTTGTTCATAAATTGCTCATCCACAATATAGTATGTGGGATATCCTCGGATCTTAAATTGTTGTTTCAAACTCTCATGTCCCAGTAAAATCTGACTAGATATATTGTGCTGCTCAGCAAAGCGTTGGACTTGTTCCACATTTGAATAATCTAATGCCACTCTAACAATATTAATTTTGTCTAGGTTGAGATATTCAAGATTTCCAATACTCAATGCACACACTTGACACCAAGGTGCAAAAAAATAAATGAGTGTCGGCTTGTCAGGTTTTAGTAAAGTACTCATTTGCCCATCAAGCCCCACTAGTAATTTTTTTTCAATTACGATATTACTGTCAATATCAAGCATATTACGTGATTGCCAAACACTTATAACAAAAAAAACAGCACACCAAAGGGCTATATCTCTAAGCCAAATATACCATCTGACCTGTTTGAGTTTGTTAATAATTCTACTCAAAAGTGAGCTCTCTTGTTCTTTTTATAATGGAAGTTTACCAAGTCATAATAAAAATCTACCGAGATAATAAAAACCCGCAAAAGCGGGATTTCATTATTTGGATATTTGAATTGTTACTCTACGTCTAGGTTTTAATCGGCAAAGACTCAGGCAGTGTTGGGTACACCAATCCAGACATATGCTGCAATACCTTCATCACCTGACAGCTGTAACCGAACTCATTGTCATACCACACATATAATGTGGCCCTATTACCAGCAACTATTGTTGCTTGAGAATCGACAACCGAAGGTGCACGTGTGCCTACCAAGTCGGATGATACAATCTCTTTTGAGGCAGTAAAATTGATTTGATGTTGCAACGGCGAAAATAAAGCAATATCTCGTAAGTATTCATTAACGGACGTCTTGTCAGTGGGTTCACCTAAATGTAAGTTTAATATTGCCAAGGAAACATTGGGTGTCGGTACACGAATAGAGCTACCGGTCAGTTTACCCTCTAATTGTGGATAAGCTTTGGCAACAGCTGTAGCGGCACCTGTTTCAGTGATCACCATATTTAACGGCGCACTACGTCCGCGGCGATCACCTTTATGAAAGTTATCAATCAGGTTTTGATCATTGGTGTAAGAATGTACTGTTTCAACATGTCCGCTCTCAATCACATATTTTTCATCTAACGCTTTTAATACAGGTGTGATGGCGTTAGTGGTACAACTAGCTGCAGACAAGATAGTATCTGTTGGTAATATATCTTTATCATTGACACCGTATACAATATTTTTAATATCACCTTTGCCTGGTGCAGTTAACAATACTTTTTTCACTCCTTTGGATTGTAGGTGCTGACCAAGTCCTTCCTCATCACGCCACATGCCCGTGTTGTCGACTACTATGGCTTGGTCAATCCCGTACTTAGTGTAATCAACTTCATTGGGGCTATTGGCATAAATAACTTGAATATAAGAGCCATTGGCTTTGATAGCGTTTTTTTCTATATCAATGGTGATGCTGCCATTAAAAGGACCATGTACAGAATCACGGCGCAATAAACTGGCGCGTTTTTCTAGGTCTCCTTCTTTACCCCCTCGCACCACTATGGCTTTTAGACGTAACTTGTTATTGGTGCCTTGTCTTTCGATAAGCAACCTAGCTAACAATCGACCAATGCGTCCAAATCCATATAACACCACATCTTGAGCTTGCTGTTGGTCTTTTACATCAACAATACTGTGCAATTGTTGTGTCAAGTAATCTTCAACCGATACATTTTTAAATGCTGGGTCGTAATGATAGGTATAAGCTAACTTACCTAAATCAATATGCGCAGGCGCTAGCTCCATTTTGTTTAAGGCTTCAAGTAACGGCCAACTTTCTCTAAGACGCAATTTTTGCTTTTCTTTGAGCCTAACTGTGCGGTGAGCCTTGATTATTTCTATCGCACTGGCGCCTAATAAAGGGCGTCCATAAACGGATATTTCAATTGCTCTGTTTCGATACAACTTACCTAAGATCGGCTGCATTTGCTCAGCGAATTCTTGCCTTTCTTGCCAACTTGCTAATAGTGCCTGCTCTAATTGCTGATTCATAAATTAGTATCCGATTTCCAAGAGTCATCCCAAATCTGCGGGCATTCTAATCAAGGAAGCCAAAAGAACCAAATTGTTGAAAATTTACAGGTTGTTTAAAAAACGACTAGAAAACCTCTTTTTATACGTAATTTGTTTACCGTTTCAGCTAACTGGTGACTATAAACCGTGATAGTTGCCACCTATTGAGCTAACTAAATATAAAAAAGGCAAGTTGTAGTTAAAATATGAAATTAACTTTCATCAAAATAAACAAAATAAGTAAAAATAAAGCTAAATCGGTAACCCTACTAACACACACAAAAAAGCGATGTATGCAAAACCGCATACATCGCTACTGATTACTGATTACTGATTACTAGTTATAAATCGTGTACGTGAAATTAATCAAATACTGAGACTTCAGCTATATATCTAGAAGCTTACACTGACCTTGCCATAGACATACCGTCCTGTGAAACCAAACGGGGAGAAGCCTGAATAAGAAAATAAACGCGAGAAGGTAGTAACATCCTCAACTGACTCTCGGGTTGGATCAGGATAGACATCAAGTAAATTATTTGCCCCAAGACTAACAGTAACATTCTCAGTCATAGAGTAATTAATATCTAAATCTGTCACCCACTTTTCAGATAGCACTTCATTTCTAGCTGGATTACTAGAAGAATCTTGAGTTTCACCATAGCGCGTAGTACGTAATGTTGCATACCATTTATCTAATGACCATACCGCACTTAGATTTAGTTTGTTTTTGGGTGAGCCAACCTCAAAGCGACGTAACTCATTGCCAGAGAATAGATTTTCTTGGTCAAAACCGGCAGCCTGAAGAACCGCTGGAGGCGCAATAATGTTTGTCACTTCGTTATCATTAACATTCAGCCCCGCGTTAAATACAACATTTCCCATATCCTGTGTATCTAAGGAGTAAGTGGCAATAATATCGACTCCTTTGGTCTTACTGTCGATGGCATTTAAGAAGAATCGTCCACGGTTAGCGCCTGTGCCTTCAAGTAACCCTGAGACTGCGTCTCCAGATAGGTTGTTTGAAAGTACGATACGGTCTTTTAATTTAATCTGATAATAATCTACTGATAAGCTAAATTCAGATACAGGCGTCCAAGTAAAGCCATTACTGAAACTGACTGAGTCTTCTGCATCCAAACCTGGCGAACCTAAAGCCAAAGCTACATCGCTACTAGGTGAAAATGTTCCCGTTTCTGTTGGCACTGCATCTACAAAGACAGTAGCAATAGAAGTAAAGAATTGTTGCTGTAAAGATGGTGCTCTAAATCCTGTAGACACTGAGCCGCGTATAGCAAACTCATCGGTTAGACTAAGACGGTGCGCAAATTTACTATTAAAAGTTGAGCCGAAGTCTGAATAGTCTTCGAATCGACCGGCTACTGTAATATTCCATATATCAGTAACATCTGCTTCTAAGTCCACATACAAACTAACATTGTGGCGACTATTATCACTGGCTGAAGCCGGTGAAAATCCTGGAAATACCTGTGAACCAGATGCACCAAAGGGTCCATCAACGGGATCAGTTATATTGCCACCTGGGCCAAAGGTTCCTCTTGCATAAGAAGCAGGCTCACCCGCTTTAATCTCGTAGCCTTCACGCCTATATTCTGCACCGAATGCAACATTTAAACCATTAGGTAAAAAATCCACGTCCACTTCACGACTCAAATCTGCATTTAAGGTGAGTTGGTCATAAATCAAACTACCGGCATCAAACTCAGTTTGGCTAGATGGCCCAAACGAAGTATTTAAGCTATTAATAACGCCAAAACTAAAGTCGTCACTTCCATAAACGGCTGACGTGTCATAATTCCAGCCACCTGCATAACCGCGTACACCGACAGCGACAGAAAAGTCATTAATATTTGAAGTAATTACCGGTAAAAATCCATCTGGATAAATAGCTGATACGTTTCGACTATCTTTCGCTCTACGATAAAACCCGCCACTTTCACCTTCTCTAGCACTGTATGAACCAAAAGCGTACAACTCAACAGCGTCTGTTAAGTAATATCCTGCGTTGGTGAACAAAGCAAAATCTTCGACTTCACCATTACCAAAATTGTGATTGTAACGATTGACGGTTAATTCTTGTGGATCCAAAGAGCCATCATCTGCTCGCGCGTAGTTCTCACGATTATCATAATCAGCACGATTTGCAGCGCCTCTGTCACGGTACTCGGCAGAAACGTTAACAAATCCTTTATCACTTAATGCAAAACCCTTATTAAGTCTCAACGTTAACGTTTGTCCATCAGTAATGGTTCTGTCGTCGCCTTCAGCAAAAACCAAGTTGCCATCAGCACCCACCGATACGTTTTCCAGTTGCGCGACACCATTCATGCTTGTTGCATTTGCACCATAGGTAATGGATGCTGAACCACCGGAGTCAGCGTTTTTTAAAACAATGTTGATTACCCCTGCGATAGCGTCAGAGCCATATTGCGCTGCAGCACCGTCGCGTAGTACTTCGATTCTTTCAATAGCATTGGCCGGGATCGCATTGAGGTCAACAGCCGACGAACCGCGTCCAGATGAACCGTTTAAATTAAGTAAGGCGCTACTGTGGCGGCGTTTTCCGTTCACAAGCACAAGCGTATGATCAGGGGCTAAGCCTCTTAATTGAGCCGGTCTTACGTGATCAGTTCCATCGGTAATGGACGGCTGAGGAAAGTTAAAACTAGGTAACAGTGCGCCTAAAAGCATATTAGTTTCAGTTAGACCGGAGCTGCTTAATGTATCTGCACCAATAATATCGATTGGTACTGGGCTGTCTTCAATAGAACGGCCTAAGCGTCTTGAACCCAAGATACTAATTTTTTCTATGGCTCTATCTGGCGCAACAGCCTGCTGGGCTGAAGCATCTTGGGCAATGATATCTTGCGCGAAAACAGACTGACTGTTAATCGTTAGATAAGAAGCGCTCAAAACAGAAGCAATTTTTAATAATTTAAAGGGAAGTGTGTTTTTAAGCGTGTGTCTCATTTTTATAGATTCCTTTTCAAGCAGTGTCGAATGTATTAACTTTCATGGTAGAAAATTGATATTTCATTTTGTGGTGTTCATATTATATTTTAAGGGTAACAGTAAGTACGGCTGCACTTTTTAAAGTAAGGCTACACCTTTTTCTCCTATGACTTGAGCTACACAGCGCGCCTCCAAGGTATTATTAGCGATACTAATAATATCTTAGAGGCCAGCATTGCTGGCCAAAGACTAAGGTTTTCACTAAGAATAAAAGACGTTTTCACTGGGTACACAAGCCACAAGCTATAGCGTTTTAACACTAAGCGCTTTATGTTGAAATACACACAGCTATAGCAAAATACGGTGCAAGAGCATTTTTTGTCTTTGCTGGCACACTTAATATCTCTAAACCGATATTTTGGCTAATATTTTAATGGTTATTTTATTAAAACATCCGCTAGCAATTTTTCTTACGCAGCTACATACGTAGATTAATAATAAAAGTATATAACATTTAAAAAATCAGTCATTAGCACAGCATTTAAATACACAAATGCTTCTGTAAGCCTGCACGTGCGAATGTCTGATAAGTGCATCAGGTTGCTCAGACCATTTAGCATATCGCGTATCTAGCATGACTTTCCAAGCTGTATCTGCACCTAAATCTGGTAACCGAAAACGTACATCATGCTCACTAGCATTAAACACTAACAACCAATGCTCATGCTGTGTAGCAGTATCGTCGTTAGGTCCACAGAGCTCCACAGCAAAGGCTTGGTTATTGTGATCTCGCCAGTCATCATCTAATTTTTGCTCACCATCTGGTCGATACCAATTAATTTTTTCAACGTTATGACCCAGCGAATAGTGATCATCTTTTAAATTAAGGTGATTCAGCATCACACTGCTTTTACGTAATGCTATCGCCTGCTGACAAAAAGTTAAGAAATCTTGTTTTTGTTGATCCAACGTCCAGTCAAGCCAACTTATCTCGTTGTCTTGGCAGTAGGCGTTATTGTTACCTTGCTGGGTTCGACTCAGCTCATCACCACCCAGAATATGCGGGATCCCTTGAGACAACATCAAAGTGGCAAACATATTGCGTTTTTGTCGTTCACGCACAGCGAGTATTTCTATATCAGTAGTGACACCTTCAATCCCATAGTTAGCCGACACGTTATGGCCATGGCCATCACGATTTTGTTCACCATTTGCTTCGTTGTGGCGTTCGGCGTAACTGACTAAGTCTTGTAAAGTAAAGCCGTCGTGATAACTCACATTGTTGACTGATGTGAGAATAGAACGAGCCTCTTTAGGAAACACATCGCGTGAGCCTAGTAAACGGGTGGCAAAATCACTAATATGGCCTTTATCACCGCGCCAAAATGACCTTACCGTATCTCGATACTTATCATTACACTCAAGCCAATTGGAGGGGAACTGCCCAAGACGATAACCGCCATACCCGATATCCCAAGGCTCAGCAATTAACTTAGCGTTGATTAATACAGGATCTTGTCGAATGGTTCGGAAAAAACCAGACATACTTGAAAACTCATAAGGGTCACGACCTAAGCTGGCGGCTAGATCAAAACGAAAACCGTCCACCCCCATCTCGGTGGTCCAATAACGTAGCGCATCCATGACCATTTTAAGTACATAAGGAAAGGCCGTATTTACACTGTTGCCACAGCCTGAATTATTCACATATTTGTTATAATCAACCACGCCATATTCGTTGCGCTCAAACAAATAACATGAAGAATTATCGAACCCTTTAAATGATAATATTTGACCGTCGAGGCCGCCTTCAGCAGTGTGGTTAAACACTACGTCTAAAATCACTTCAATACCCGCTTCATGTAAGGTGTTCAGCATCGTCTTAAATTCAGCTACGCCATCATCAACAACATATCTTGGATCAGGACAAAAATAGTTAACTGGATTGTAGCCCCAGTAATTGGTTAAACCTTTATTGGTGATGTAAGGCTCCGGCATAAAAGCAGCCACAGGCATCAGTTGAATAGCGGTAATACCCAATGACTTTAAATGCTTAACGATGGCTGGTTGGCACACACCTAAGAATTTACCCTGGTATTGCTTGGGTACATCAGGATGTAGCTGAGTTAGCCCTTTAACATGAGCTTCATAGATGACGGTTTGATCTAAAGGTATCTTAGGCTTTAGACTTTTTGGTAAGTAAGTATCAGGATTTTGAACGATGCCCTTAGGGATCATTACTTGGCTATCATCAGCGTACTGGGTTTGCTCCCACACAGCGGGTTTATTGAGTGCTTTTGCATATGGGTCAATAAGTAGTTTCTGATGATCAAATTTTAACCCCATATGTGGGTGATTTTTTCCTATCACTCTATAGGCGTATAATTGCCCAGCCTGCACATTATCAAGTTGGCAGTGCCAAATTTTACCTGTTTTTGCCGGCATAGCGATAACTGCAAGCTGTTGTTCGCTGTCTTTGTCAAACAAGCATAATTCAACACCATCAGCACTGGGGCAATGCACAGCAAAATTACAGCCATTTTCCATAATATTGGCACCAAGGGGATGCGGTTGCCCGTTTGAAACACAAAAATTGGCCATGGTTCAGCCCTTAAATAAAATAAATAAACTTGCTAAAGGAGGTAATTTAACACTGATAGAATGAGGCTGCTCATTCCAAGGCTCTGCAACTGACTGCATTTTTTTATCCGTTTTATAGGCACTGCCCCAGTATTTTTTGTCATCAGAGTTCAAGATCAACTGGTAAGCACCTTCATCTTGTACCTCTAACTTAAAGTTTTCATACGCAATAGGCGTAAAATTAAGCAGCACATACATCTTTTGCTTTGCACCAGTAGACTTACGTAATACAGACAAAATGCTTTGATCCGCATTACCATGGTCAATCCATTCAAACCCTTCTTGGTTATGGTCTAACTCATACAGTGCTGGATATTTGCGATACGCATGGTTTAAATCACGATATAAGTTTTGAATACCTTGATGTTTTTTATACTCAAGCAGATGCCAATTAATCGAGCTGTCATGATTCCACTCAGCAGCTTGACCAATTTCATTCCCCATAAAATTAAGTTTTTTACCTGGATGCGCATACATAAAACTTGCATAAGCGCGAAGATTAGCCGCTTGTTGCCATTCGTCACCGGGCATTTTGCGCAATAATGAACCTTTGCCATGTACCACTTCGTCATGAGAAATAGGTAACACAAAACTTTCATCAAATGCATACACCATAGAAAAGGTAATTTCATGATGGTGATAACGTCTATAAGAGGGATCTTTGGCTATATAATGCAATGAATCATGCATCCAGCCCATATTCCATTTAAAACCAAAACCCAATCCACCTTCAAACACAGGGCGTGATACTTTAGGAAATGAAGTCGACTCTTCTGCGATAGTCATCGCATGGGGAAACTTTTCATAAACCTCTTTGTTCATCCATTGAAGTAAGCTGATAGCTTCATAATTATGATTGCCCCCGTCTACGTTAGGGATCCACTCCCCCTCATCTCGGGAATAATCCAGATATAGCATAGACGCCACAGCATCCACTCTTAATCCATCAATATGATATTTATCTACCCAAAATAACGCATTAGCTACTAAAAACTGACGTACGGTGTCTTTGCCAAAATCGTAAATACATGAGTTCCAATCTGGATGCCAGCCTTTACGCGGATCTTCATACTCATATACGTGAGTACCATCAAACCTAGCTAATCCATGACCATCTTCTGGGAAATGCGCCGGTACCCAATCAATGATCACGCCAATGTTATGTTGGTGACATTGGTCGACAAAGAATTTGAAATCATCAGGCGTTCCAAATCGACTACTTGGCGCAAATAATCCCACCGGTTGGTAACCCCAAGAGCCATCAAAAGGAAACTCGGAAACAGGTAACATTTCAATATGGGTGTAACCCATGTCTTTGATATAGGGAATTAATTGTTTTGCTAGCTCACGATAGCTTAGATAGGTCTGTACGGAATCAGCCGCTGGTCTTTTCCATGAAGCCAGATGCAGTTCATAGATACTCATAGGCTGATGATATTTATCTTGCTTGGCTTTTTTTAGCCATGCTTTATCTTGCCACTGATATTGCTGGTGATCGTATACGACAGAGGTATGTGAAGGATATTGCTCAGCATAAAAGCCAACAGGATCAGCTTTGTGAGGCAAGTCGTTACCCGCAGCATCTTTAATTTGGTATTTGTATTTAGCTCCTACCTCAATGCCGGGTACCACTAAAACCCAATAACCAAAGTCAGTTTTTTGCATCGGTAAACATGAACCATCCCAATAATTAAACTCACCGATTAAGGAGACAGCACTGGCGTTAGGTGCAAACACCGCAAAACGTGTTGCTTGTATGGGCGCTTCTAAACCTACGTTTAACTCAACCAGTTGCGCACCCAGTTGCTGATAGACGTTTTGTGCGCTGTGATCAATAAAATGCACAGCGTGATAAGCTTCTTCTTGAAATTGATAAGGGTCAACAACTTGATAGTGCCCTTGTTTATTAGCGACTTCGAATGCGTAAAATTGTGGGGCTTGTTTCACTTTAAACTCACCACGAAATAAATAACTGTTATCAACTTTTTTTAAGGTACCGATCGGCTTACCCGATGTTAAGTCAATAACGTTTACCTTTTCAGCATTAGGCAACCACGTTGTAACAGTAAATAGACTGTTTTCGGGCTGAAAATGGGCACCTAGGTGAGTAAAAGGAAATGTACATTTGGCTTGTTTGAGGGTGTTTTCTAGCTGCATTTTTTCGCCTTAATTAAGGGTGGCTCACAAGGTCAGTGAGCCACAGTCTATTTTACTTAGAAGCGTGCTTTCTTGCTTCTGTTAAATTAGCCGCAAGCTCATTTAATGAACGGTCATTAAAAATGTCCTGCAAATTACGCGTTAACTTACGTCGCCAATTAGGATATTCATTGGATGTACCGGGAATATTAACTGGTTTATCCATTTCTAACCAATCTTCCAATTGTAAACTCAGTAATGCACTTGAACCATTTGCCATATGTAGCTGCATTCCAAAATTGAGGGCTTTACTCATACCCACATTATGCACATCGCGACCTACCTCGTCATTAACCGAATGATGAGCATGCAAGGTGTCTAAAATGGATTGCTTATTTTCATGTCTGCTGCTGTATAAATCACTTAAAATATCTTCAGTAGGGTACAGCCCTAACTCTTTACCCAACGCCAAGTCATCACAATGCCAGTAACCTGTTAAAGTGGGCATATCATGAGTGGTCAACGTCGACATTGATTGCTCTGGATAATGTTGAGGTGAGAAAAATCCACCGTCTTCAGCTTGTTCAAAAAAGAATACACGATAAGAATACACACCATTGTCTGCTAATTTGGCTCTTATTTCATCTGGAACTGTACCTAAGTCTTCTCCAATGACTAAGCTTTGATGTCTGTGACTTTCTAATGCCAAAATAGCCAATAAGTCATCTACTGGATAATAAACATACCCCCCTTTTTTAGCGTCATCCCCTTTCACTACCCACCATAATCTCAATAGCGCCATTACATGATCAATCCGCAAAGCACCAGTGGCTCGCATGTTGGCATCAAACATTTCAATAATTGGCTGATATTGCTGCTCAAAGAGTTTTTCTGGATCCATTGGCGGCAACCCCCAATTTTGTCCTAGCGGACCTAATACATCGGGGGGCGCACCGACACTTGCTTCAGTACAATATAATGCTTTGTTACCCCATATTTCAGCACTGCCTTCACTCACTCCTACTGCCAAATCGCGGTATAAACCAATCAACATATTATTTTTTTGTGCCACTTGATTAGCTGACTCAAGCTGTAATGCTGCTTGCCATTGTAGCCATAAAAAGAACTTGACTCTTTTAGCGTGCTTTTTGGTGAAGGTTTTCACCGCTGGATTGTGAAAGTCTGAAAATTCTTTTGGAAAAACAGGCCAGCCCCAAGCAGGTTTGTGTTGTGCTGCTAGGCTTTCTTGTAGTGCATCGTAAATAGCCAAGGTCTGTAAGCTGTCGCCACCTTCAGCGATAAACGCTTTAAATACTTTATTTAGCTTAGTATTTTTTGATAAGTACTGGCTATTTTGATACTCAAATACCTTTTCCAAGGCTTTTAATTTAAGCTCAGTTACCAATTGATAATCGACCAAATCAGCAGCCCTAGCCTGTTGTAATTTTTGCTGAAAAGCAACGGTGTTTACTACTGCTTGAGTACTCGCTTGCTGATAACCATCTAGTGTCGTCACATCAATATAAATAAAATTTAACCAGCGACGTGAAGAAGGTCCATATGGACTACAAGCATCTGCATTAGCGGGATACAAAGCATGGATAGGATTCAGCCCAACAAACTGTGCACCTTGTTTAGCTAATTTTTCAACTAGAAATGATAGATCTGAAAAATCGCCTACCCCCCAGTTATGTTCACTACGCAAACAATACAACTGAACACTTAATCCCCACACTTTTTCACCTTGAGCCAATGCTTTAGGTTTGAAGCATGAAGATGGCGCAACGATAAGTCGCATACTACCTAGTACATCATCATCTATAACAATGGTTAACGTGTGGTACCCCAATGGTAATTTTATTGGAATATCAATGATATATTCTTGAAATTCAATATCTTCAAGATGCGCCATGTTTGCTAATTGACCGTCTATAGGTACAAATTGATGTTCAAAAATATCACCTAGTTCGGTACTGATCTGTGCGACATATTCATCCGTCACCAATTCAATGGGCAGACGCACTACAATTTGTAGATCTGCTTCAATACGTAACACCTGTACTGGGTTTAACACCGATAACCAGGTTTGATGACTACTGTCTTGCACTTTTTTTAGTAACAGCTCAGGGTCGTCTACTGGATAACCCATTGCAGACAACAGCTTACTTTTTGTGGCCGGCTCTATGGTTGTTGGCCGACCCCAAGCATTGTTATAGTTAGATTCAATTCCACGATATTCTACTAACTGCTCAAGTAACGAAGACGTCATAAAAGATTTATTCCTATACAATTTGACTTTTGACTATGGCCGATTGACCTTTCATATATACCGCTTAAAGCACGGATATATATTTAACAATAGTATATTGCTATGCGCGGTAGATCATCATCAGTGAAAACGCACCGATTGTAGCAATGAATGCGCTTGCAATAACAATTTTGTAATTTAATAACATATTATCCTGAATATTTTGCCTTATTCGGCTAATTAGTCCATAATTTTGTAATAATATTTCAGAAGGGTGTTGTCACCTTTCGTAATAACCTTATTTGAACAATTAGTTTAAAAAGCTCAGAGGATTAATATATGACAATAAAAGTAGGTATCAATGGTTTTGGCCGAATAGGTCGGTTTGTATTTCGCGCTGCATGTGAACGTGACGACATTGAAGTAGTCGGTATTAACGACCTATTAGATGCAGACTACATGGCGTATATGCTTAAGTATGATTCCACACATGGCAAATTTAACGGTACTGTTGAAGTGACAGACGGACAATTAGTTGTTAATGGTAAAATTGTCAGGGTAACTGCTGAGCGTAATCCTGCAGATTTAGCTTGGGATGCAATCGGTGTTGATGTAGTCGTTGAAGCTACGGGTCTATTTTTGACTGACGAAACAGCACGTAAGCATATTCAAGCCGGTGCTAAAAAAGTAGTACTTTCTGCTCCTTCTAAAGATGCAATACCCATGTTTGTTATGGGTGTTAATCATAATGAGTATGCTGGCCAAGATATAGTATCCAATGCATCGTGTACTACTAACTGCCTAGCGCCTTTAGCTAAAGTGCTCAATGACAACTTCGGTATTGTTGATGGCTTAATGACAACAGTACATGCCACTACCGCGACGCAAAAAACAGTTGATAGCCCGTCTTCAAAAGACTGGCGCGGTGGACGTGGTGCTTCGCAGAACATTATTCCATCTTCAACAGGTGCGGCTAAGGCCGTCGGTAAAGTTATTCCAGAATTAAACGGCAAATTAACGGGGATGGCATTTCGCGTACCTACCGCTAATGTGTCAGTGGTTGATTTGACTGTTAATTTAGCTAAACCCGCCACATACGCAGAAATATGTGCAGCCATGAAAGCCGCTTCTGAAGGCGATATGAAGGGTGTGATGGGCTACACTGAGGATGCAGTGGTATCACAAGACTTTATCGGTGATGTACGCACCTCAATATTTGATGCTACAGCAGGTATCGCATTAACCGATACATTCGTAAAATTAGTTGCTTGGTATGACAACGAAATCGGTTACTCGAATAAGGTGTTAGATTTAGTTACTCACATCAGTAAGTAAGTAATTAGGTGAATAAATAAGTAAGTAATCAAAAAACTCAAATAAATACATTAAAAAGGCGACTACTTCCTTTATCCTAGTCGCCTTTTTTGATCCCTTTTTATAGAGAATCGACATGCTATTGACTGCCGCAACAAACATTATTATTCGAGATAATATTCAAGTACTACAAATCAATAATGCCTTCGCCACTGCTGAAATATCTTTATTTGGTGGGCATGTTTTAAGTTTTAAACCAAAACATGATGACAAAGAACGCTTATGGCTCAGTAAAAATTCTCTATTTGATGGTAAAAAAGCGATCCGTGGCGGTATACCTATCTGCTGGCCTTGGTTTGGCGATCATTCATCTAATACTGACGTGGCAGCTCACGGCTATGTGCGAACACAAACATGGCAAATACTCAATACCGAAGAAACAGAGCTAGGAACGACCCTCACCTTAAAACCAGCTACTAGTGTAGGTGATGGATTTGAATATGACGCACAACTTGTTTTAATAGTACATATAGGGCAGCAGTTAAGCATACAACTACACACCACAAACCTTGGTAACACAGCTTTCACTTATAACTGCGCTTTGCATACTTATTTCACTATTTCAAATATCCATCAGTGTGAATTACAAGGCTTATCTGAACAATACGCAGATAAAACCCTCGGTTATCAAGTGTTTGAGACACCACAACCCTACCGATTTATTGAAGAAACAGATAGAGTGCATTTGCAACAGCCAAGCACACTCACGATCATCGATGCTGAGCACAGCAAAACCGAGATACTATCTTCGGGTCACGACAGCATCGTAGTATGGAACCCATGGCAGCATAAATCCATCAGCATGGGAGATATGGCTGATGATGGTTACCTAAACATGTTATGTGTTGAAACGGCGATTACTCAAGGACAAAACATTGCCCCTAGAGCCACACATGTACTTCAGCAGGTTATTAAATAAACTCGTTTAATAACGAACTTCATATGCATTACCACCAATAAACGCTCCATTAATGCCTTACAGCAAAGCTTGTAGGGCACTCCTTCAAGTAATTTTTTTTAGACAGACACCGCCCACCTAAACACTCACCTAACTGCTCATCTAACCACTATATAAAATAACGCCATACGCCACCTTTAAAGCAAATAATATATTGAAGAGGGTATAATCTTGCCCTACTTGATTGTTGAGTTAATTATTAAGCCACCCATGATAAAAGTTAATTATTAAGCTGATAAATATTTTAGTAAGTAACAAGATATTACTTCAGTTTGCAGTTGAATTGTTTCAGGTCGATATGAAGGGGGTAATTCCGGTAATTATTAAGCCACCCATAGTAAATACTTTGGTAAGTAACAGGATATAATTTCAGTCTGTGGTTTGTGGCTAAATTATCTCAGGTCGACATTAGGAGGGTAGTAATTCTAAGAAGATGAACAACACTATGAATGACTGTTTGTATTTTAGGCACGGTTGTGCGATTTGAATAAGTAGCGGGCTGAATTCATTTACTTTCTGAAACTACGCACAACAAAGAAGTATTTTCGCTTTACCCATACCTCGAATGCGTTGATGACCTGTGTGCTTTTTAAACTGGCTCATCATCATTTCAGCCCCTGCTGCATAGCTAAAGTGTTTTTCAAACTCCGTGGTTAAGGTGAGCCATTGCTCATCTGATAACCCTAACTGTTGTAATATAGGGGTACTTTGATGGCCAATGTCTTTCGTTTTATTGTTTTTGATGATACTTGCTGTCTTGTCGACTAACTCACAATAGTCCTTGAGTGAAAAGGCGATACCTTTGGGCATGTCTTGTCTTGAGTTGCCTACAAAAGGCATCAGCGAGTGGGTAGTCGTGGGATGCTTTATTGATATTAAGCGTTGTTTGATGCTGGTGTGCTCTGATGTTTCTGGCGTATCTGCTATCTTGGCGCGAATAGGGTTAAGGTCAACGTAAGCCATACAAGAAAGTACCGCGGCTTCATCCAATAATGCTTGTGACTTGAACCTTCCTTCCCAAAATCTACCTGTACAGTCGTCTTCTTTGTTCGCCTCTCGGGCTATATTCTCATTTAGGTCACGCATCAGCCAGCTAATGTCATGTAAGCGTCTGCGGTACTCAGTAAGGGTGTTATCTAGTGTCAGTTGTTGGCTTTGGCT
>Ga0222645_100076_pt1 | contig 62661 bp, 54 predicted proteins | sample AntAcemetagen292_FD_179881 | JGI IMG/M metagenome (GOLD analysis project Ga0222645, IMG submission 179881) | Saline water microbial communities from Ace Lake, Antarctica - #292 | ecosystem: Environmental > Aquatic > Non-marine Saline and Alkaline > Saline | place: Antarctica: Ace Lake | collected...
GTTTTTGGAATTGAGGCATTCTTGCCAGGTTCTCAAATTGACGTGAAACCAATTAGAGACTACGACCAATACGTTGGAAAAACTATGGAATTCAAGGTGGTTAAAATTAACCATGAGTTTAAAAACGTAGTTGTTTCTCATAAGGCCCTTATAGAGGCCGATATTGAAGAGCAGAAAAAAGAAATCATTGGCCAATTAGAAAAAGGACAAGTATTAGAAGGCGTGGTTAAAAACATTACTTCCTATGGTGTGTTTATTGATCTTGGTGGTGTAGATGGTTTGGTTCACATTACAGATCTTTCTTGGTCAAGAATTAACCATCCAAATGAGGTGGTAGAATTAGATCAGAAATTAAATGTGGTGATCTTAGATTTTGATGACAACAAATCAAGAATCCAGTTAGGTCTTAAGCAGTTAGAGAAGCACCCATGGGAGGCGCTAAACGATACTATTAAAGTGGGAGACAAAGTAAAAGGTAAAGTAGTTGTTATTGCAGATTACGGTGCGTTTATCGAAGTTGAAGAAGGTGTTGAAGGTTTAATTCACGTTTCTGAAATGTCTTGGTCTACACACTTGCGTTCTGCACAAGACTTTGTAAAAGTAGGTGACGCTTTAGAAGCAGTTGTTCTAACACTAGACCGTGAGGACCGTAAAATGTCATTGGGTATTAAGCAATTAACGCAAGATCCTTGGACAGACATTACTACTAAATACCCTGTAGCTTCTAAGCATAAAGGTATTGTGAGAAACTTCACTAACTTTGGTGTATTTGTAGAATTAGAAGAGGGAATAGACGGATTAATTTATATTTCTGACCTTTCTTGGACTAAGAAAATTAAGCATCCATCTGAGTTTGTTGCAGTTGGTGACACACTAGAGGTAGAGGTATTAGAATTAGATGTTACCGGTAGGAAATTAAGTCTCGGACACAAGCAAACTACTGATAATCCCTGGGATAAATACGAAACTGAATTTGCTTTAGATTCTTTACATACCGCTTCTATTGCTGAGATTGTAGACAAAGGTGCTACTATTAACTTCAATGAAGACATTGTAGCTTTTGTACCCACTAGACACTTAGAAAAAGAGGATGGTAGTAAATTAGGCAAAGGAGACCAAGCCCAATTTAAAATCATTGAATTCAATAAAGAATTTAAGCGTGTTGTGGCTAGCCACACTGCTATCTTTAGAGAAGAAGAGCAACGCAATGTGCGTACAGCTGTTAAAAAAGCGACAGCCAGTGCAGAAGAGGCAAAACCAACTCTAGGTGACGCTAACGGAGCATTACAAGCGTTAAAAGACAAAATGGAAGGAAAAGGAAATTAATTCCCCCTTTTTTTGAATTATAAAAGCCCGAGCAATTGCTTGGGCTTTTTTTTTTACCTAAATCATAATAGAAATGAATCTGTATAAATTAAAAAAAATGTCTATTTTTGTCAATAAATTGCACTGTGTTGGATTCTATGAGCCAAAAAGTACTACTTTCTGAAAAAGAAATTCACATCATCCTTCACAGATTGGCTTGCCAACTTTTAGAGAGGCATTTAGATTTTTCCAAAACCGTTTTAATAGGATTGCAACCCAGGGGTATTTATTTGGCAGAACGCCTATGTAAAATTTTAAAAGAAGATTACAAAGTCTCAAATATTGCGTTGGGCGTTTTAGATATTACTTTTTTTAGAGATGACTTTAGAATGGTTGGCAAAACGCTCACAGCAAATAAGACCCAGATAGACTTTCTAATAGATAATAAAAATGTAGTCCTCATAGATGACGTTTTATACACAGGAAGAAGTATACGTGCAGCGTTAACAGCCTTACAATCATTTGGAAGACCAGAAGAAATAGAACTCCTAACCCTTATAGATAGAAGGTTTAGTAGGCACTTACCTATACAGCCCAATTACAGAGGAAGGCAGGTAGATGTCATTAACCAGGAAAAGGTAAAGGTGTGTTGGAAAGAGCAAGATGGAGAAGACACCGTTTACCTAATTAATGAATGAAAACCTTTAAAAGTAAAAGTAGCTTATGAGCCAATTAAGTGTGCCACACTTACTAGGGATTAAATATCTCAATGAAAAAGATATTCAACTTATCATTGAGACGGCAGATCATTTTAAGGAAGTGATTAACCGCCCCATTAAAAAAGTACCATCGCTCAGAGACATAACCATCGCCAATATATTTTTTGAAAATTCTACCCGAACCAAGCTATCTTTTGAGCTTGCAGAAAAAAGACTCTCTGCAGATGTTATTAATTTTTCTGCTGCTCAATCTTCTTTAAAAAAAGGGGAAACCCTTATAGATACCGTTAATAATATACTGTCCATGAAAGTAGATATGTTGGTCATGCGCCACCCCAACCCAGGCGCTGGTGTTTTGCTGTCCAAGCATATTAAAGCAGCCATTATCAACGCTGGAGACGGCACCCATGAACACCCCACACAAGCCCTTTTAGATTCTTACTCTATCAGAGAACGATTGGGAGACGTTGCAGGTAAAAAAGTGGTTATTGTTGGAGATGTACTTCACTCAAGGGTAGCACTATCAAATATTTTTGCTTTAAAATTGCAGGGAGCAGAAGTGAAAGTTTGTGGTCCAAAAACACTAATCCCCAAATATATTGAGTCTTTAGGAGTGACTGTAGAAACAGACCTTAGAAAAGCATTAAACTGGTGTGATGTAGCCAATATGCTCCGCGTTCAAAATGAACGTATGGATATTAGCTATTTTCCAAGCACCAGAGAATACACCCAATTGTACGGAGTGAATAAAGAGCTACTGTCCACTTTAGACAAAGAAATTGTGATTATGCACCCTGGCCCTATAAACAGAGGGGTAGAAATTACCTCTGAAGTTGCAGACTCCGGGCAGTCCATTATCTTAAACCAAGTAGAAAACGGAGTGGCTATTAGAATGGCTGTTATTTACTTATTAGCAGCAAAAATTAAATAGTCATGATTGTTAATACTATTGGGCAAACGGCTATTATTTCACAAGAGGTCAAAACTTTAGATGTCTTTTTAGACCATGTAATGGCTACGTATAAAGACTATGAAATGCTACACATAGTCTTGCATTTATTAACAGATAAAATGATTAATAATACAGAAATAGACCGCTTGGTAGCACTTGCCGCCACACATAAAGCAGCTGGTAAATCTTTTGTGGTAGTCACAGATATGCTCACTTATGACCAGGTGCCAGACGGCTTGGAATTAGTGCCTACATTGCAAGAGGCAAAAGACGTGATAGAGATGGAAGATATTGAAAGAGATTTAGGAATTTGAAGTTAACAGTCTTAGGTTGTTACGCAGCCACCCCCAGAACCCTTACCAATCCTACTTCTCAAGTACTAGAAGTTAAAAGCCACCTTTTTTTAATAGATTGTGGGGAAGGTACCCAAGTACAACTCAGAAAACTAAAGCTTAGGTTTTCTAAAATCAATCATATTTTTATTTCTCACCTTCACGGAGATCATTTTTTTGGTCTTCCTGGATTGGTGGCCACCTTTAGGCTATTGGGTAGGATAAATCCCTTGCATATTTATGGCCCAAAAGGCATAAAAGAAGCCGTGACTTTACTGTTAAAATTAGGAGATTCCTGGACCAATTATCCCTTGCATTTTTATGAATTGACAGATAAAAATTCTGTAGTGGTTTTTGAAGACCAGCAGGTTCAGGTGACCACTATTCCCCTAGACCACAGGATTTATACCAACGGTTTTTTAATTCAAGAAAAAATAGGGCCTAGAACGCTCAACGCAATAGCTGTAGAAGCCCACGGTATAGACAGGTGTTACTTTCAGAACATTAAAGATGGAAAAGACGCACCAAATGCAGCGGGTACTCTCATTGCTAATTCTTTATTAAGTTTTGACCCTACAGGGCCTAAAAGCTATGCCTATTGTAGTGACACAGCTTATTTTCCAGCCATTATATCACAAATTAAAGGGGTAAATGCCCTTTATCATGAAAGTACTTTCTTAGAACCTGAGGCAGCCTTGGCTACTAAAACAAAACATGCTACAGCCAAACAAGCAGCACAAATAGCTCTAGAGGCCGGAGTTGGGAAACTGATACTTGGCCATTATTCTACTAGATATGTGGGCTTAGAAGCTTTTAAAGAAGAGGCAGAAACTATTTTTTCTCCTGTAGTCTTAGCAGACGATGGTCTTAGCTTTGAATGGTAGTTTGGCCTCCCGGCCGATTTTTTAAATGACTCTTATTTATTTAATTAATACTTCCTTTTTCATTTTCCTATATTTGTTTAAAATTTTGAGATGGAAAAAGACTTAGGGAACTACAGAAAATCTTATGATAAACAGGTATTAGATGAGGCGCATATTTCTAAAAATCCTTTACATCAGTTTCAGACTTGGTTTTATGAGGTAGAGCAGTCAGGGGGAGTAGAGGAGGCCAATGCCATGAGTGTGGCCGCTATAGGAGTAGACGGTTTTCCAAAAACTAGGGTGGTATTGCTCAAAAAATACAATGATGACGGCTTTATTTTTTATACCAATTACAAGTCTGAAAAAGGAAAAGCTATAGAGATTAATCCAAAAGTTTGTTTGTCTTTTTTTTGGCCTAGTATGGAGCGTCAAGTTATCATAAAAGGCTTAGCAGAAAAAGTCACTTCGCTTACTTCTGATAATTATTTTGACTCCCGTCCTTTGGGTTCAAGACTTGGAGCTATTGTCTCTAATCAGAGTGCTGTAATTTTTTCTAGAGAGGAATTGGAGACTTCCCTGAAAATATTAGAGGCATCAGCTACAGAGGAAAATACTAAAAGACCGCAAAATTGGGGTGGTTTTTTAGTGCGGCCACATAGTATAGAATTTTGGCAGGGGCGTCCAAACCGCTTGCATGACAGAATTCGCTACACACTCCAAGACAATTTAGATTGGTCTGTGGAGCGTTTGGCACCATAATTTCACAAAATACCGCACAGACTTATATTAATTTTAACTTTAAAATCTATAAAGTATGCTACTTTTGTTTTTTCACTAGTTTAAGGCATTATTTATGACAAAGAATCAATATATCAACAGGGAAATTAGCTGGTTGCGTTTTAACGAACGCGTATTACAAGAGAGTGCAGATCCCAATGTACCCCTGATTGAAAGGTTCCGTTTTTTAGGTATTTTCTCCAATAACTTAGATGAATTTTTTAAGGTGCGTTACGCTACGGTTAAAAGAGTGGTTGACGCTGGAGCTAAGCTTAAAAATGTGCTTGGCGATGAAAAGCCAAAAGCTTTGTTAGATGAAATCACTAAAATTGTAATTGCTCAGCAGAAACAATCTTTAGAAATACTTAAGACTATTGAAGATGAGCTAGAGGAAAAGAATATATACTTAATTAATGAAAAGGAAGTAACCCCTTCTCAAGCTGCTTTCATTTCAGATTATTTTACACATAAAGTGAGTCCGGTACTCATGACTATTATCTTAAATGATTTAGCAGATTTCCCTATACTAAAAGATACAGCCGCCTATTTAGCTATTAAAATGTCTATGTCTGAAACGGCTGTAAAAAATAATTCAATAAATAGCTTTAGAAGAAAAAAAGACATTCGCTATGCGCTTATTGAAATCCCTAGAAGTGTAGACCGCTTTGTGGTATTGCCAAATGAGGGAGACAAGCAGTATATTATGATGTTAGATGACATTATTCGCTTTAATTTAGGGAAAATTTTTAATATGTTTTCCTATTCTAAGATTGCCGCCCATATGATTAAGATCACTAGGGACGCAGAATTAGATATGGACAATGACCTGAGTAAAAGTTTTATTGAAAAAATTTACGAGAGCGTAGAGGAGAGAAAAATTAGCGACCCAGTACGTTTTGTTTATGATATGAATATTGAGAAAGACACTCTCAAATTTTTGAGGGACAAAATGAAAATAGAAGATACAGATTCTGTAATTCCTGGGGGTAGATACCACAATAGAAGGGATTATATGAGTTTTCCTAGTCTAGGTAGACCAGATCTTTTGTATTCTAAAACCACACCGCTTTTAGTGAAAGGGGTTCCAGTTGAGGGGAGTTTACTAAACCATATTGCACAGAAAGACATTTTGCAATATACGCCTTACCACACTTTCTCTTATATTACTAGATTTTTAAAAGAAGCAGCCTTAGACCCAAAGGTTAAGACCATTAAAATCACGGTATATAGATTGGCTAATAATTCTCAAATTGCAGCTTCTCTCATTAATGCTGTAAAGAACGGAAAACAAGTGACGGTTCAAATTGAACTGCAGGCTCGTTTTGACGAACATGCCAATATTGAATACGCAGAGCAATTACAAGCAGAAGGCGTTAAGCTTATTTTTGGAGTACGGGGTTTAAAAGTACACTCAAAAATTTGCATTATAGAAAGAGAAGAGTTGTTAGGTCTTAAACGTTATGGTTTTGTAAGTACAGGAAACTTTAATGAATCTACTGCTAGAATTTATACAGACTATACTTTGTTTACCGCATATGATCCCATCTTAAAAGAATTAGATAAGGTCTTTGATTTTTTTGAAACTACTTATAAAATTCACAAATACAAACATTTAATAGTATCTCCTCATTATACCAAAAATGTGTTTAAAAAGCTAATAGATATTGAGATAGCCAATGCTAAATCAGGCAAAGATGCTTACTTAAAAATTAAGATGAATAGCATTACATCTTATAAAATGATAGACAAGCTTTACGAGGCTTCTAGGGCAGGTGTTAAAGTTCAAATGATTATTAGAGGGATTTGCTGTTTGGTGCCGGGTGTAGTTGGAATGAGTGAAAATATAGAGGTGATTAGTGTGATAGACAAGTTTTTAGAACACACTAGGCTCTTTATTTTTGGCAATGACAACCATCCTAAAATATATATTTCTTCTGCAGATTGGATGACTAGAAACCTAGACTATAGGGTAGAAGTAGGTTGTCCCATTTATGATCCAGAAATACAGCTCGAACTTACAGACACTTTTAATATGGCTTGGAATGACAACGTAAAAGCAAGAATTTTATCAGATCAGCAAGAAAGTCCGTATCGGATAAATTTAGAAATTCCGGTGCGGTCTCAGTTTGATATGTATGCCTATTATCAGAAAAAGCTAACTGAGTAATTTACTGATTTTTTAACCGTGAATGAGCTGCTGATTGCCTAGGTTTTTCATAATCTGGGCTTCAAATTCTAATAATGAATTCCATTTTTGGTCTACCTCTGTCCGTTCTCCATACTGCCTTGCAAGTCTTAAAAACATGGTATAGTGTCCTGCCTCGCTAATCATGAGCTTTTTATAGAATTCTCTTAAACTTGGGTCTTCAAGCGCCTCTGATAGCAGTCTAAAGCGTTCACAGCTCCTAGCCTCAATAAGAGCCGCTAGTAAAAGTCTGTGCACCAACTGAGTAGTTCTACTGCCCCCTTTAGGAAAAAAACCTAAGAGTGCTATTACATAATCATCTTTTCTATCTCTTCCTAATACTTGCCCTCTAGAGATAATAATATCATGGACCATTTTAAAATGACTCATTTCCTCTCTTACTAGGGCTGTCATTTCTTTAACAAGATCTGTATATTCTGGGAAGCTTACAATTAGAGAAATAGCAGTACTGGCCGCTTTTTGCTCACAAAAAGCATGATCCGTTAGAATGGCATCAATATTTTTTTCTACTATATTCACCCATCTTGGGTCTGTGGGAAGTTTAAGGCCTAACATACTCGTGGTTTTATTGTAAATCTAGATCAAAGCTGGCTCTCAGTAAATCTACTGCGGGGTTCATCTCTCTTATTTTTTCATATTTCTCCTCTGGAGTAAAAGCGTATTTGGTGTCTATGGTTTCACTCACTCCTACCTCTAAGGTAATGCTGTAATTATTGAGCTTTTGTTTTAAATAATCCAAAACTCCTGACTGTGCCCTTTCTACCTCTTTTTTCATAGTGTCATTAGGCAATGTAATAGCTATTACATGGCCTTCTAACAGTTTTGGAAGGTCTGCGTTTAAATTAGAGGCAATAATTTTCTGGCCTTCTTTTTCAATCACTTCAATAAAGTCATGCCAATGTTTTTGCATGTCTACCTCTGTGAAAGCGTCTTCAATGATAGGGCCGTCTCCCTTTATTTGGTTTTTTTGTTCTTCTTTATGTGCTTTCTTAGCTTTTAGACTGGCTATTGAAAAACCTGAAACGCCTTCTTTTCGCTCAATATTAATAGTCGGGTGTATTGGAGCCAAACTAATTTGATTTATTGGTTCAGGATCAATGGGTATTAGAGCTGACATTATTGGCTCTTGAACTTCTGCTAGATTTGGAGTGATAATAGTGGCTTCTTGCGGCTGTACTATTTTTGTCACTACTGGCTCTTGATTTTTAAATTCAGAGGCAGCTATAATAGTTACTGCTTGTGGGGCAAGCTTATTGTTTTTTTTTTCTCCATCACTTGAGATAGAGGCCAGCTTCATAAGGGTTATCTCTACAAGCAAGCGTTGGTTTTTCGCATTTTTGTACTGTAAGTCACAGTGGTTTGCAAGATCCATAGCATTCATTAAAAAAGAAGCTGTTGTTTGCTTAGTTTGGTCTAGATAGCGTCTTTGTGTTTCTTCTCCTACCTCCATCAGTGTAATGGTAGCAGGATAGAGACCTAAGGTGAGGTCTCTAAAATGGGAAGCCAGACCTTGAATAAAGTGGTGGCCGTCAAAGCCCAATGACATACAGTCGTTAAAAAGCAACAAAAGACTAGGAATGTCTCCTGCCACTATAAAGTCTGTGGCTGTAAAGTAAGTGTCGTAATCTAAAATATTTAGATTTTCACTCACTGCTTTTCGGCTTAATTCAGTTCCAGTATAACTGACAATTCTGTCAAAAATTGAAAGTGCATCACGTAGCGCGCCATCGGCTTTTTGGGCTATGAGATTTAGGGCGTCTGGATCTGCAATAATTCCCTGATCCTCAGCAATGACTCCTAAATGTAAAGCGATATCTTTTACAGTAATGCGTTTAAAATCATAGATCTGACACCTAGAGAGTATGGTAGGAATAATCTTGTGTTTTTCTGTAGTGGCTAATATAAAAATAGCGTGTTTTGGTGGCTCTTCTAATGTCTTTAGAAATGCGTTAAATGCATTGGTAGATAACATATGAACCTCATCTATAATATAGACTTTATAGGCTCCTTTTTGGGGAGGGATGCGTACTTGGTCAACTAGATTTCTAATATCGTCTACAGAGTTGTTAGAGGCGGCGTCTAATTCAAAAACATTAAATGCGTAATCTTCTTCAGATGAGACCCCCAGCTGCTGCTCGTTAATTTTTTTTGCTAATATTCTAGCACAACTTGTTTTACCTACGCCTCTAGGACCACAAAACAATAATGCCTGAGCCAAATGATTGCTTTCTATAGCCTTTTCTAGTGTACTGGTAATGGCAGATTGTCCCACAACGTCTTGAAAACTTAGGGGGCGGTATTTTCTGGCAGATACAAGGAAGGGTTCCAATAGTGTGTGATTTAGATATAGGAGTTACAAATATAAAAATAGCGGTACTTAAAAAGTAGTCTTCTTTGGTATAATATTCTGTATTTATCAACAAATAGCAGCGTTTTCTTAAAGGCTTCTGACTATATTTGCCACAAAGCAGGCTTCCTTATCGCTGGGTAGTTTACTACCGAGAGGAAAGTCCGGACACCAAATTGCAGCATAGCGGGTAACGCCCGTCCGTTGTAAAACGAGGACAAGTGCAACAGAAAGAATGTACAGGTAATGCTGTAGTGAAACCAGGTAAACTCTATGCGGTGCAACGCCATGTAAACTAACGTTTGAGAGCGGCAAGTTCAAGTTAGAGGGTAGGCGGTTAGAGCCTTTGGGTAACTAAAGGCCTAGATAAATGATAAGGACACTCTAGGGTGTTACAGAATCCGGCTTATGGCCTGCTTTTTTTATTTCTTAAAAAATCCAAAAACACTAGATCCATATTTTCTAGCTTCTTTAAATTGAGGCTTCTTAGATAGGTCTGTGTGTTTTTCGTGTTCAATAATAAGCACACCACCTTCTGCAAGCAAGTTTTTCTCAAACACTATAGTGGCTATTTGTTCAAATTCCTCTTGAGGGAGTGCATAAGGTGGATCTGCAAAAATAATATCAAATTGGTCGCTTGTTTTTTGTAAAAATGGAAATACGTCAGATTTTATGGCTTGAATAGGGAGGCTTAAGTCTGTAGCTGTTTTAGTGATAAAATCAATACAACCACTGTGAAGTTCTACCGCTATAATTTTTTTACAACCCCTTGATGCAAATTCATAACTGATATTTCCACTTCCTGAAAAAAGGTCTAACACCCTTATTTCGTCAAAGTAATAACCGTTGTTAAGAATATTAAACAAAGCTTCTTTAGCCATGTCTGTGGTGGGTCTAATAGGTAAATTTTTTGGTGCTGAAATTTTACGGCCTTTGTGAAGGCCTGAAATAATGCGCATGAATTAAGCGTTTAAGTTGATCATATCAAAATGATGATCCAGAATGTGTTCAGGTATTTTTTGTACAAAGCTAGGCCTATAAATAGTGCAATGGGCTATATATTGAGCCGCTTTTTTAAAATAGGGATCTATTGCTGTGGTCTCACCGTAAAACAAGGCTTGTACCTCATGAAGATCTACATGTAATTGTTCTAAGCTAAAGAGTATAAAATACAGAAGATCTTCTGTGGTATGTACCGTAAATTGATTAAAGAAAAGTAGTTTTTTTTCTTTGATCACGGTCATGCTAAGAATGCCCTGGTCTAAGTGCAAGTAGCAGGCAGTTTCTTTTTGATCGTGTTGTATAGGCAGGAGCTCTTCTAAATGAAGACCACTGTGATGTTTAAAGTCAAAGGGGCCAAAGTGTTCAAATATATAGTTGTTTACGCTTGTAAAAGGAATATACACCACTGCCATTTCCTGATGTTCAATAAGATCATAGGCCACTTCATCTGAGGGGAGCACTTGGGTATTAAACTTTACATAGTCTGCTAGTTGGTCTTTATTAAAAAGGGGTAGTGGGACTATATTAAAAAGTGGGTTGGTGTGAACTACCACTACAGATTCATAGCTATGGTTAAGAACCTGATGTAATTCTAAAAAATTTGATATGGCATTTTTTAGTTCGCCCTCATTAATAGCAACAGGAAACCTGAGTCTTTTGGCTTCAATTAGATTTTGGTTTACAGTGTCTGTGATACAAAAAGAAAGTCCATTCAAACTCAATTGAATGGACAGTCTAGAATTTTCGTATGAACGATTTTTCTGGTTCAAATTCTATATTAATTTTTTCTTTTCTTGTCGTAAATTGGTGGCCAGTTTCCATTAGAGCTCACATCTTCTAATGAGCCAACTATTATCTGGGGTCCATTTACTTCTTCCACATTTATTTGAGTATTTTCAGTAGCCATAAGATCCGCAGCCTGGTCATATAATATTACAGTTTTATCTACGCTAATTCTGAAAACAGGTACTCTGTAATCATTTTTACGAATGACCTTTGCCTCCATTTTAAATTGCTCCCCATTTTGACCAAAAGGAACATTCATCATGTTTTTGTAGCGGGTATCTTTTTTAAATAAAGAATCTTTGATAGAGATAAAACCTAAAGTATCTACTATTTTAACTTCTTTTAACATATCAATCTTATACACTTTATTGAATTCGTAAAATGAAGAATCACGTTGCTGAGTAATCGTGTAACGAGCGGTGTCAATAAATTGAATCAAAGAATTAAAATCTTTTGCAAATTCACCTTTTACTGTTTTGTAGGCCTCTTGTGAATTGCGGATGTCTTTCATAACAGAAATTACCTCAGCAAAGCGCTCTTGTTTTATTTTCTTAAATTCAATAGGTGCATTTACGGAAAGATAAATCAGGTAAGCAAAAACAATTGAAAGAACCCAAAGTCCAAGTTTTAATACAGTCTTCATTATAATAGTCTTATTTAAAATTTAGTGGTTTCACAAATCTACAATTTTTTTTTAATCGCAAAAGTATTTGCCCTTAATTTTACGTATTATCTTTGGAGCTATGACAACTGTTTCATCACAAGAATTTATAAAGCACCTAAAGACTAAGTTTCCACACCAACCAACCCTTAAGCAAGAGCAGGCCTTAGAGGCTTTGGCAACCTTTGTTTGTAGTAAGGAAAAAGACTCTTTGTTGCTTTTAAAAGGATACGCAGGAACAGGAAAAACAACTCTTGTAGGGACACTAGTAAATCAATTGTGGCAAATTAAACACAAAGCAGTGCTTATGGCGCCCACTGGAAGGGCTGCTAAAGTGATGTCTCAGTACGCGAATACACAAGCTTACACCATTCATAGAAAAATTTATTTTCCTAAAAAAGTATCAGGGGGAGGTATAGAATTTACAAAAGCACCCAATAAACACAGGCATACTATTTTTATTGTAGACGAGGCTTCCATGATTCCAGACACTACAGATACAGGAGGTTTAAAAGGAGTGGGATCTTTATTAGATGACCTTATCTCTTATGTGTATTCAGGCCATGAGTGTAAGCTTATTTTAGTTGGAGACGTAGCACAATTACCCCCAGTTCACTTAAGTTTAAGCCCTGCTTTAGATCAAGACCGCTTAATTTTAAACTATTCTAAGACCGTACCCCTAATTAGTTTAGATGAAGTAGTAAGACAGGCAGCAGATTCCGGAATCTTATTTAATGCAACTCTGCTTAGGGACCAGTTGGAAAGTGAATATCACGATTCATTTAAATTTTCTCTAAACGGATTTAAAGATATTGTAAGACTTATAGAGGGGCATGACATACAAGAGGCTATTGAAGAGGCATATACTGAGGGAGGCAAAGAAGAAACTGCTTTTATAGTGCGGTCTAACAAAAGGGCCAATCAGTACAATGAGAGTATTAGAAATAAAATTTTATTTCTAGAGCACGAATTGGCTACTGGAGATTATATGATGGTAGTCAAGAATAATTATTTTTGGTTAGATGACACTTCAGAAGCAGGATTTATTGCCAATGGAGATATTATAGAGGTTCTTGAAATATTTGCTATTAAAGAGTTGTACGGATTTAGATTTGCAGAGGTAAAGGTTAGAATGGTAGATTACTCCAATCAAAAATCCTTTGAAACGGTTCTTTTACTAGACACCATAGCTGCAGAATCCCCATCTCTTTCATATGAAGACGGCAATAAATTATACCAAGCGGTGTCAGAAGATTACGCAGCTGAGAAATCTAATTATAAACGATTTTTAGGTGTCAAAAACAATAAATTCTTTAATGCCCTTCAGGTAAAATTTTCTTACGCAATTACCTGTCATAAGTCACAGGGAGGTCAGTGGGACACTGTTTTTGTAGAACAACCTTATTTGCCTAACGGAATAGATAAAGAGTATATGAGGTGGCTGTATACCGCTATTACTAGGGCTAAAAAGAAATTATACCTCATAGGCTTTAAAGGAGATTTTTTTGAGGAAAATTAAATCAAGACCTCTTATATTTGATCTTATAGAAGTTAATTCTATCTCACATCATTTAAATTATTATGAACATGAATGCCATTGCCATGATTCCTGCCCGCTTTGCGGCCACTAGATTTCCTGCCAAACTTATGCAAGACCTAGGGGGTAAGCCTGTCATTCTTAGAACTTATGAGGCCACCAAGGCTACCGATTTATTTTCTGAGGTCTATGTGGTGACAGATCATTTGGGTATATTTGACCTTATTGTAAATAGTGGAGGGAAAGCCATTATGAGTACTCAGGATTATGAATGCGGCTCAGATAGAATTGCTGCTGCAGCAACACCTATAGAAGCAGATATCATTGTAAATGTACAAGGAGATGAGCCTTTTATAGAAGTCAATAGTTTACAGGCTTTGTTGGCGGTTTTCAAGGCCGATACTGCTCACAAAATCTCTCTAGCATCACTCATGTACCCTATCTCAGACCTACAAGAAATTCAAAATCCAAACGCAGTAAAGGTGGTAGTGAATTTTCAAAACCATGCCTTATACTTTTCTAGAGCCCCCATTCCTTTTCCAAGAGACCTATCTGGGCTTCAGTATTTTAGACATAAAGGAGTATACGCTTTTAGGAAAGCCGCTTTATTGGCATTCCCAAAAATGCAAATGGGCCCATTAGAAAAAGCAGAAAAAATTGAGGCCATTCGTTATTTAGAACACGGACATCAAATTAAAATGGTCCTTACCTCAGAGGCTGGAATTGGCATAGATGTACCAGAAGATTTAGAAAAGGCCAGAGCGGAGTGGAAATTAAATTAATGACCAGACATGCAGTTTATAGCTAAATTTATTTTTTTTAAAATCATGGGATGGCGTTTTAATGGACATTTCCCTGATGTAGACAAATGTGTCATTATAGTGGTTCCCCATACCTCTAATTGGGATTTTGCTTTAGGCCTTCTCATCAGAAAAATTTGGAATAAGGAGATTAACTATATAGGAAAGAAAAGTTTGTTTAAATGGCCTTATGGTTGGTTTTTTAGATGGGTAGGAGGGACGCCCATAGACAGAACTAAAAATTCAGATACAGTTCAGGCTAGTGCAGCTATTTTTAAAGAGCGAAAAATATTTAGGCTTTCTCTATCTCCAGAAGGCACTAGGAAAAGAGTGACTAGTTGGAAAACTGGCTTTTATTTTATAGCTAAAACGGCTCAAGTACCTATTTTACTCATTAGTTTTGATTACGGTAGAAAAGAAATAAAAGTGAGTAAACCGTTACTGACCACAGAAAACAAAGACGAAGATTTTAAAGTTTATGAAGATTTTTTTGAGGGTTCTAGCGGCAAAAATTATTCAGAAGGGTTTTTTAAACAGTCAGATCATACGCATTAAAAGCGGGGCCACTGGTCCTGCTTTTAATGCGTAAATATTTTTTTTATTCCTGCATGGTGTGGTAGACGTTTTGAACATCGTCATCTTCCTCAATTTTTTCTAATAATTTTTCTACATCTGCTACCTCTTCTTCTGTAAGTGCTTTAGTAAGCTGTGGAATTCTTTCAAAGCCTGAAGATAAAATTTCAATACCTCTAGTTTCTAATTCTTTTTGTAGCGATCCAAAGCTTTCAAATGAGGCGTATATAAGTATGCCATCTTCATCCATAAAGACCTCTTCTGCTCCAAAATCTATAAGTTCTAATTCTAGTTGTTCTGGGTCTAGGCCCTCTGAAGGAATTCTAAAATTACAAGTATGATCAAACATGAATTCCACAGAACCAGAAGTTCCCATACTTCCATTACATTTATTAAAATAGCTTCTTATATTGGCTACAGTTCTAGTATTGTTGTCTGTAGCTGTTTCTACTAAAACAGCAATGCCGTGAGGGGCATAACCTTCAAAAAGAATTTCTTTAAAATCCCCAAGACTTTTGTCTGAGGCTTTTTTTATGGCTCTTTCTACATTGTCTTTAGGCATGTTTACAGCCTTTGCGTTTTGAATGACCGCACGCAGCCTTGAATTAGAAGAGGGATCTGGTCCACTTTCTTTTACAGCCATTACTATGTCTTTGCCAATTCTAGTAAACGCTTTAGACATGGCAGACCAACGTTTCATTTTACGGGCTTTTCTAAATTCAAAAGCTCTTCCCATAGTACTTGTATTATGCTTATTACAGCGTCAAATTTAATATTTTATATCATTTTTCAAAGTGCCTACGACTATCCTTTGCTAATCATGCAGTCTTCTATATTGGCTGCTAAATCAAAATCTTTCTGAGTAATTCCTTTGGCGTCATGAGTGGCTAATTTTATAAGTAACCTATTGTATCGGTTGCTCCAATCTGGATGGTGGCCTGCCAATTCACATTCAAATGCAATTCTTGTCATGGCAGAAAAACACTCTTTAAAGTCGTTAAATTGGAAGGTACTCACTAAAAACCCATCTGCGTAAGTCCAATGTGGTAATCCTTTTATTTTTTCTTCTATCTGGTCATTTGTTAATTTTTCCATATAATCTATAAGGTTTTTGTAAAGGTAGGATTCTAAACCTAATTTATGAAAGGCCTATTAAAAATGATCTTCTAAACAGTCTTGATACCCAAAATTATGGGCAGCATCCAAAGGATTTTCCTTTGGTAAGACCGCTAAATATCGGTCTTCATTGGTGGTGTAAATTCTTTTATAAATGGGATTTCCTAAACGCAGGCGGCGCACAAGTTCCTGAATGAAATCTTCATGCGGCACCAAATCTACACTGCCCAAGTGATAAACCCCACAGGCATTTTGGTTAATTAATAAGAGCAGCTGCTTGGATAATTTTTCACTGCTACTTACATTGACAATTAGATTAGGGAAGACCTCAATAGGAATCCTTTCTAATATAGCTATTTTAAGATCTTTAATTCTAGGAGATCTCTGACCAAAAACCATGGGAACCCTCACTAACAAAACTTTTGTTTTAGGTAGGCGGAGTAAGCTATTTTCTATTTTTATTTGAAAACGCCCATAAACACTTTCAGATAGGGTTTTATCATATTCATAAGAAGGATATTTACTGTAGGCGTCAAATACATTGGTAGAAGATATAAATACCAGTTTACAAGGATTGTGCAATATATATTCACTCATATGTGCATGGGCCGTAATAAGTGAGTTAAAGGGTCCTCTGAGAGCAGAAATAATAAGATCTGGCTGAAAGGTATTTAACAGTTCAAAAGCGTCATCTTCTTCAACATTAAAACGAATAAATCGCTTGTTGTTGCTATAGGTTTTGACTTGATGGCAGTAGGTGCCAAAAGTATTATAAAAGCGGCTAAGCTCCTTGTAGAGCGTGCCTCCAATAAAGCCACTGGCGCCTAGAATAAGTACTTTGTTTAGCTTCAAAAAAAGTTTGATTATTTAAAAAATTATTGCTCTGTAGTCAAATATATTATTAAATTACCAAAAGTAATAAAATGGCTATCCTTTGTAAAAAGGAAGTTTTACTATCTTAGCAGCTACGGTATTTTTTCTAATTTGAATGAATATATCTGAATCTATTTGTGTGAAGTCTTTTTTTACATAACCCAACCCAATGCCTATGCCTAGAGAAGGTGACATAGTTCCAGAACTCACCACTCCAATTTCATTTCCCTCTGCGTCTAAAATAGGATAATCATGTCTTGGAATACTTCTTTCTGTCATTATAAAAGCTACGAGTTTCTGAGACACTCCTATTTCTTTTTGTTTCTTTAAAGCTGCTGCATTTACAAAGTCCTTAGTGAATTTAGTAATCCAACTCAAACCAGCTTCTATGGGAGAGGTGGTGTCACTTAGGTCATTGCCGTACAAACAATAGCCCATTTCTAGTCTTAGGGTGTCTCTTGCTGCCAAGCCAATAGGTTTAATGCCAAAAGAAGCTCCGGCCTCAAACACTTTATCCCATAACTGTATGGCAAATTCATTTTTACAATAGATTTCAAAACCTCCAGAACCAGTATAGCCAGTGGCAGAAATAATAATGTTTTCAATACCGGCAAAAGTACTTACTTCAAAATGATAAAATGGAATATCTTTTAATGATACCGCTGTTAAAGACTGCATGGCTGCTACAGCATAAGGTCCTTGTATGGCTAATAAAGAATAATCATCTGACATATTTCTTAAGCTAGCTCCAAAGTCTTTGTTGTACTTGCTAATATGTGCCCAATCCTTATCTATATTAGAAGCATTTACTACTAACATGTACTTTTCTGGAGCAAACATATAGACTATAAGATCGTCTACCACTCCACCGCTCTCATTTGGAAAACAGCTGTATTGTGCTTTTCCAGGAACCAGACTAGCCACATCATTTGAGGTTACTTTTTGCAGTAACTCTAGGGCTGCTGGGCCTTCTACCGAAAATTCCCCCATATGAGAAACATCAAAGACTCCTAAAGACTTCCTTACTGTTTCATGCTCTACATTTATACCCTCATAAGAAACAGGCATGTTGTAGCCAGCAAACGGAACCATTTTGGCCCCTAAGGATTTATGAATAGAAGTTAAAGTGGTATTTTTCATAGTAGCTAATTTTTTGTAAATGTATTTATTTCTAAAATAATAGCCCACCGAAAACGGGGGAATCTCTTTTTTTTGACTTAAATTAATTGCTTACTTTTAGTTTTTAAACACTGCTTCTTATGAAAACCAATATAATCTTGTTATTTACTTTTTTAAGTTTTGCATTGAACGCACAAGAAACTCCAACAGACTTCCTTTCTTCGGATTTTCACAAAGGCAGAAGAGATGCATTTAGGGCAGAAATGCCTGCAAATTCTGTAGCAGTATTATTTGCTAATCCGGTGAGGAACAGGGCTAATGATGTTGATTATATATATCACCAAGATCCTGATTTTCAATATCTCACTGGTTATAATGAGCCCCATGCGGTCTTATTGCTTTTTTCAGACCTGCAAACTGATAAAACGGGAACTTCTTATAATGAAATGATCTATGTGCAAAAGAGAGATGCTAGGGCAGAGCAGTGGAACGGCCGAAGACTTGGAGTAGAAGGTGTTATTGCTACTTTAGGTTTTGAAATTGCTTATAATGGCATAGATTTTATTTCTTTACAATTAGACTTTAAAAATTTCAATAAAGTTTTGTTTTATAATTTTAAGAATGATTATAGAGACGGTAATGACGGGGCAGATCTATTTAATTTGGTAGCAGCCTTTAAAGAAAAGGTAGGATATCCTGTTAACTTTATTCCTACCAAGCAGTCTGAATCATTAGATATGACAAATAATTTAGACTTAAAAAGTCTAGGAGTGATTATGAGTGGGCTTAGAGAAACTAAATTGCCAGAAGAAATGGAACTACTAAAAAAGGCTGTAGAAATATCGGCCGTAGGCCAATTAGAAGTCATGAAAGCCATGCACCCCGGCATGTCAGAAACAGAAGTACAGGGTATTCATGAGTATGTATACAAAAAGTACGGGGCAGAATACGAAGGCTATCCTTCTATTGTTGGTGGTGGCAATAACGGTTGTATTTTACATTATATAGAAAACAACAAGCCGGAATTAGGGAATGATTTAGTGCTTATGGATTTAGGAGCGGAATACCATGGCTATACTGCAGATGTGACTAGAACCATTCCTGCAAACGGTGTTTTTAGTCCCGCTCAGAAAGCTATTTATGAAATTGTTTATAAGGCCCAAGAGGCAGGGATAGCCGCTAGTGTAGTGGGAGCACCTTTTAATACTCCAGGACTTGTTGCTGCTCAGGTAGTGGCTCAGGGGCTTTTAGATTTAGGAATTATAAAAGAGGCAGCAGAGGCTAAAAGATACTTTCCGCACGGCACTTCTCATTATTTAGGTTTGGACGTGCATGACAAAGGGACTTATGGCCCATTTAAAGCCAACACAGTCATTACAGTAGAACCTGGTATCTATATTCCTAAAGGCAGTGATTGTGATTCAAAATGGTGGGGCATTGCAGTGAGAATTGAAGACGATATTCTTATTTCTGAAAATGGCCCTGTATTACTTTCTTTTATGGCGCCACGTTCCGTGGCCGATATTGAAGCAGCTATGAAGTTAGCAAGCCCACTAAACAGTTTTAGCCTCCCAAGCTTGAATTAAAAAACAAAGTTTTTAATGCCATAGATTTTCAATAAAAAAAAGAGTTATTGTTTCTCTATCACTGAAGCATGATAGCGTTCACTGGCTTTTTTAAGGTTTTCGGAAAGGGATTTTAACCAGCTCATATGATTGGCTATTAAAAATGCTTCTTGAAGGCCATGAAGTGTTTCTGTGTCTAATGCTGTATTTCCTAGTCTGATATTTTCATCTCGTAAATTTGATAATTGCTGGTATTTATTCAATAACTTCTCATCTGCATTATTAATCAGCGCTTCATCTACTTTTTCTTTTGTAATAACGCCTTCTAAACTCTGGTAAGATATTTCTAGGGTGTTGGATATTTTTTTAATGAGTGCGTTAAATTCTTCAGACGCAGGGGTCGTTTTATGATGGGTAATGAAGTTACCTATAGAAGCTATGGCAGAAATCATGGTTTGGTTTAGGGTTACAATTTCATAAATGAGTTCGAATTCCTTTTGTTTTGATTTTGGGTCTTGAGTTAATCTTTGGAAAGCAGCATTTATATTACTGACGGCAAGAAAGGCTTCTTTCCTAGCCAAATTATAGGAATGTTTGTACTTTGAACTGTCCTCATATAATTCTTGGGTGGCTAATAAATACTTTTGGTTCATTTTTAAAGCATTTAAAAGCACTTGTTTTAAGTTGTTTGCTTCCCAACTAGGTAAGAGTAAATAATTAGCAAGTATAGCAATAGTAGCTCCAATAAGGGTGTCTATGACTCTGTATTGAATGACTTCAAAAGCATTTGGATTAATTAATGAGTACAAAAAAATAACACTAATGGTGATTAATGCAGCGGCAGACTTATAGTTCTGTTGTACTAGAGAAAACGCAAAAATTAATGAAACAAATGCCAGTAAGGAATAAACCACTATATTTTGAGTAATCATCACTATACCAACAGCCACAGCAGCTCCTATGAGTGTGCCAATAATTCTATCTTTAGAGCGTTCTTTAGTGAGCCCATAGCTAGGCCGCATGATCACAATAATGGTAAGCAAAATCCAATAGGTATTTTGAATGTCCAAAATTAAACCCAACAGATAGGCAAATACAATTGTTATTGCTAGGCGTAATGAATGTCTAAATAGGGTAGCGCTCATGCTAAAATTTTCTATCAGCACATTGAGTTTGTATTCCTGGAGTGTTAAAAACTCTCTTGAATCTTGTTTTTTTAACGAAATCTTAGAAGCGTTTTGAACATTGGCCATTAAGCGTCTAATAACCCTAATTTCTTGTAGCAATTGCTCTTGGTAATCATAGAGGTTTCTTAATATTAAAGCACCTTCTCGCGCTTGTGGTAATCTTATGGTTTCAATATAATTTGTAATAGATTTATCGGCCTTTGACAAAGCTTGTAAAAGCGTTTCTTTATTTGGTAATTTTCGATTTTGAATTAACAATTCAGATAAAAGTATGAGGTGGCTACCCATACTTGTATTGAGATCTTTAGATGCTTTAAGAAATTCTTTGCGCTGGCCAAAAATATCATCGATCATTCTATAATCTAAATGTTTTGCCTCTATTAATTCAAAAATTTTAATAGAAGAAATTAAAATCAATAATTGTTTTTCTTCATAATGGGAATGTCCAGAGCGTTTGCGAGCGGTAAGCAGCGCTTCTCTTAGAGTTTCATGTTTGTCATTTATTTGATTTTGAAGGACAAAAACTTTTTTAAGACGTTCATCGCGTTTGGCTTCTTTTGTCAGTAATTTGGCACGTAATTTTAAATAGGTGCCAATGAGATAAAGCGTGTCTGATAATAATTGATTTTGATCTTTTTTAGGTGCAAGTTTTTGAAAAATAAAGGACACCGCTAAATACCAAAGACCTCCTAGCGCCATTAAGCTTAGCTGAACCAAAATTTCATATGGGGTTTCTTTTGTAATGGCAAAGGCTATTACCATAGCTAGCAATCCAGAGAAAGACACCAAAGAAGCCCTAAAACCATAAACAGAAAGAAGTGAAACAGCAAAAGAAATGACTGCAAGTGCTAATATTAAAAGGGGTAGGTATGGTTTTGAAAATAGGATAATCCCTGCAATAGCCGTAGTGAGTAAAATACTAATTAAAATAGCGTAAACCTTGCGCTTCACGCTTCCAGGAATATCACTAGGCGCATTTAAAAAAGTACCCACTACAACTGCTGGAGCGTACACTAAATGTCCTAAAAAATACAATATAGCAATGGGCACAGCAATTCCCACTCCTATGCGAATTCCTCTGTCAAAGTTTGAACTTTTTACAAATAATTCTAGTTGCTTTAGTTTTTCTTTCAAGTAGGTTTTTAGTTTAACAGCAAAGTTAGTTTATTAGATGTGCTCAATTTTTAATTTATCAATTGTTTATTATGCTGTTTTATGTTTTATAGTAAAAACATTCCTTAATTTAGATCTTTTAAAAAACATTTTTTTAACAGTGTATTACAAACAAAATCATTGAAAAAAAATGTCTTTTTAATAAATTTAATTTTTACTACTATATTAAATGAGCCAACAAATTACCACCATTAGCTTCTTTAAATTTTCTTCTTTAAGTAATAAAATTTGGGGTTTTAAAATGATGCAGTTTTCCAATTCAGAACTGATTGCAACAAGCGGCTTAAGTTTTTATAAACTTATGGGCAGTGGTAAAGGAAAAGGTTTTAATCCCTTCCCAGATTGGTCGGTTTACAGCCTCCTACAAGTATGGGAGTCTGAAGACGACGCCCATGTTTTTTTTAATTCTTCTCATTTAATGAAACAGTATGCAAAGCATACCACAGAGTTGTATACGCTTTACATGAAAAACATTGCCTCTAGTGGTACTTGGAGTGGTAAAATGCCTTTCCAAAAGGGTACAGACTTAGACCCTACATTGCCTATAGCTGTAATTACTAGAGCTACAATTAAGTGGAATTGGCTGCTGCGTTTCTGGAAATATGTACCTACGTCACAAGAGGCTTTAGAGGGTAACGAAGGGCTTATTTACACAAAAGGAGTGGGTGAAGTTCCTGTAGTTCAGATGGCTACATTTAGCTTGTGGAAAAACTTTGAGTCTGTAAAAAGGTTTGCTTACAATAGCAAACAACACCAAGAAGCCATAAAAAAAACACGTAAAAATGAATGGTATAGTGAAGAGCAATTTTCAAGATTTCATCCATATAAATTTACTGGTACTTGGCAAGGAACAGATCTTTTAACCTTTTAAAAGTCTAAGTCTGGTGAAGCAACCACTGTCATAATTCCAAGAGAAGACTGCTTCTCTATCCATTTTTTTGGTGTAAATAAAACCTTTCCCAAAACAAAATTCCAAAATTCATCTTCCATGTTTTTATCCCACTGAATTCCTTTTTGCTCCATCTCACTCATCCAATAAAGTAAATAATGATCTATGGTTCCATAAGTGAGTAAGTGGGTGACTTTCCAACCACTTTTTTTAAGTAGTAGTTTGACGTTGTCTGGAGAGAACAATGAAGTGTGGCGTGGCGTGTGCCATCCTGCCCAATTTTCTGCGTATTTTTTTCTACTGGCTGAACTGAAATTAGGAATTTCAATAATCAACGATGTTGTAGGTTTAGCAATTGTTTTTAAATAACGCAAATTTTCTAAGGGACTGTAATCATGTTCTAAATAGTGCCACATGGTGATGACATCTGGCTTCAGGTTACTAGAGAGCTCTTTAATTTCTGCCACTTGCAGGTCAAGACCTTTAAAATGATTGGGCTGGTCTTTCCATCCCTCATCACTAAAGTCAATACCCATACTGTGACAATGCAAATCAGCCAGACAGGCTTCTAAAAAACTAGGCTTGCCACAGCCAATGTCTAGAATTAAAGATTCCGATGACAACTTTTGGGTTTCTTTAATACGTTTAAGCCGTTTTAAATCTAACTTTCTTTGACTGCCTTCTACCAATCTCTCAAATTTACCCCACGCTTTTGAGCCTCTATAAGGCAAATAATGTGACGTATAGTAATTTTTTAGTTGGTCTAAGGGCACTCTAGGGTTTAAAAAGACCAATTGACAATCTGCGCATTGGTCAAAATTAAATAACTCTTTGCTAGAGTGCATTTGAGCTGTTGTTTTAATAAAAGAACTAATGGAGGTAGTATCACAAATAGGGCAATGGTTGAGGGTATGCATAAGTTTTATATAGGAGCTCTTTTTAACCTAATAGAAATAAATTTTTTGGTGTAAAAAATTCTAATATTCAAAGTTAATCTAAAGCAATCTTTTTATATATATCTTTTAAGAAGAAAGTTTATCCTTAAAATTATTTATTAGGCCACCCTTCAGCAAAACCTCTATTTGCCTTTTACTAAGATTGTGCTTTGTGAAAATTTCAATTGTATTATTTTGGTTTTCTACCTCAACTCTTATGCTTCGATTATTTATAATATCTTCCCTTAAGTTTTTAAATTCAACTATAGCTCCTTGCTCTATTTGGTCATAATTTTTGGGATTTTCAAATTCTAAAGGAAGAATGCCAAAATTTATTAGGTTTTGCCAAGCAATTCTAGCGTAATCTTTTGCAATTACAGCTACTTGCCCTAAATATTTAGGAGCTAAGGCAGCATGCTCTCTACTACTACCTTGTGCATAGTTTTCTCCAGCTACCACTACATGTCCACCGTATTTTTCTTTTGCAAGAATGGCTTTGCTATAAAATTTTTCATCTATTACGGTATATGAGAATTTACTTATTTCAGGAATATTACTTCTAAATGGAAGCACTTCTGCTCCTGCTTTCAATATTTCATCAGTAGAGACATTATCTCCAATTTTTAGTAAAACTGGAACTTTGTATTCAGATTTTAGCGCTTTCATCTCTGGAAGAGATTTAATATTAGGACCTTTTACTAACTTGGTGTTAGATGTTTTACTACTTGGCGGTACTAGCATATCTATATTGATGATTTCCTTATCTGGGAATTCGTATTTAGGATATTTCATTCCAAATATTTTTTCAAGATCTCTTGGGTCTGTTATTTTTCCTGTTAAAGCAGACGCGGCTGCAGTTTCAGGACTGCAAAGATAGACTTGGTCATCCTTTGTCCCTGAACGGTCAGGAAAATTACGAGGCATTGTTCTAAGACTTATGGTGCCGCTTGCAGGGGCTTGTCCCATGCCAATACAACCCATGCATCCTGATTGGTGGTATCGGGCCCCTGCCTTTATTAGATTAGCAAAAGTTCCATTCTCAATCATATTTTGTATGAGCTGTCTTGAAGTAGGATTGATATCTAAGGACACTTCATTATTTATGTTTCTATCCTTTACAATAGCACCCGCCATCCAAAAATCTCTAAGCCCAGGATTTGCAGAAGAACCAATAACAACCTGACTGATTTTTTTATTCTCAACATTGCGCACTGGAACAACATTTCCGGGACTAGTAGGTAGGGCAATTAGAGGAACCAACTTGTCTAGAATAATTTCATGCTCTATATCATATGAAGCACCTTGATCTGCTATAATTTCTGTCCAATCATTTACTCTTCCTTGTAATTCAAGAAAGCGTTTGGTTTCTGCATCACTTGGAAATACAGTAGTTGTAGCACCAAGCTCAGCTCCCATATTTGCTATTACATGCCTGTCCATGGCGCTTAAACACTCTAACCCACTACCATAATACTCTATGATATAACCCACACCCCCTTTTACCCCAAAACGACGTAACATTTCTAGTATAACATCTTTAGCGCTAACCCAATTAGGAAGGATACCAGTCAATTTAACACCCATAATCTTTGGCATTTTAACAAAATAAGGTTGACCAGCTATGGCAGCAGCCACATCTAATCCTCCTGTACCGATAGCCAGCATTCCTAAAGATCCTGCTGCACAACTATGACTGTCAGAGCCTACTAAAGACTTCCCTGGAATACCAAAACGTTCCATATGTATTGGGTGGCTTACTCCATTTCCAGGTCTACTGTACCACAATCCAAATTTTTGAGCAGCAGAATACAGAAAAAGATGGTCATCTGCATTTTTATAATCAGTCTGCAATAAATTATGATCTACGTATTGTACAGCTACTTCTGTCTTTGCTACATCTAGACCCATTGCTTCTAATTCTAATTGCACTAAAGTACCTGTAGCATCTTGTAATAATGCCTGATCTATCTTGAGTCCAATTTCATTTCCTGGAGATGCTTCCCCCATTATCAAATGAGAGTGTATTAACTTCTGCGATACATTCATTAAGGTCATATTTGTTTTTTTAAAAATGATATAAAGTAAAAATACACAACAGATAAATTGGTAGAAAGCTCTTTTTAATTATGATGTCGCTTTTTATTTAAATTTCACAGCTGTTTATTTATTTTACCTAGAGAAATATTAATGATTTTGCATTTTACCAATGATGGTACTTATTGCAGTTTTCATTTTTTCAATGGCACCAAATACAGCAATCTCAGTGGCATTTGCTTGGCATGTAACAGCAATTGGTTGTTTGCCTTCTAGCCTAGCTTCTAACATACACAAGACATCTTTTAACCCTTCTTTTTTTCCATTTTCATGTTTTAAATGAAGCTCAATTCTGGTGATATGAGATTCGTATATTTTCAATGATTTTACAATCTGAGCCTTAAAATATTCTTGCTGCTTTTCATCACCATCTATGGAGTTTTGGGTATTTATTAGAATTGTCATCATTCTATTATTTTTTAGTTTCTATTATTTATTTTCAATGCGAATTATAACTTGCCGATTATAACCTTTTAGTCTTTATTATTAAAACCATTGACTACTTGCATAAGGATGTGTACATCCAATTTCTCTTTTCTAAGGCTCTCATAAACTCAGATATCATTAGTTCTGTAGCATTATCTCCAGTCTCTAGTGCTGCATTCAGTACATCTAGCATTTTACTGTGTAGAATTTCAAAGTCCTTAAGTACTTCTCTCACCATTTCTAATGCAGAAATTGTCAGTTTTGTTTCTTTAATTTCTGATAGTTCTAAGTTGTCTACAATACTTAAGCGGGCCTTTATTCCAAAAACTCGAATCCTTTCTGCAACTTCATCTATATTCTTCTCTGTTAGTTTATAGTCTTCTTCAAATGTCCCGTGTAATTCAAAAAAATCTGGTCCTTCTACATTCCAGTGGTAATTTCTTAATTTGTGGTAATGCACTTGGTAATTGGCAAGTAAGTGGTTTAGGGCTATGACAATTTCAGATGTTTCTAAGTAGGTGAAGCCAAGTTTTTGATATGATTTTTCAGTTTGTTTTTTCATCTTTTTTTCCATGATTAGTTAATGTTTAATCTATTTAAATTTTAAAATATAATTTTTTTATTACTCATTTAAGCGTGAGATTGTTAGCTGCTTAAAATATTGTGAAAAACACGGAGGCAAAATTCACAACCACCGAAGAAAAGTAGAGTCAGTTGTGAAAACAGTGAAGATTTTAAAGAGTCTTAACTTAAATTAAATCCTATTATTATAATATAGGCATAATTTTGTCAAAATCCAAGTATTAGGTTGGTTTTAACGCAACAAAGCACTAATGAGTAAATAATATTTTGAATGTTCTAACTAGATATTATTTTTCATTAATATAGATAGGTAATTCTGATTTATCTATTAGAACTCCTATTGGTTCAGCATAAAGATTTTTACTTTTAAGAATGGCAGCTACTTTTTCAGAGGCTTCCTTTTTAACGGCTATTAATAAGCCACCACTGGTTTGTGGATCACATAAAATATACTGTTGTTTTTTATCCTCAATATGTAACTTGTAGCCGTAACTTTCCCAATTTCTTATGGTTCCTCCTGGAATGCATTTTTTATCTAAATAGCCTTCAATTTCATTAAAAACGGGTACTTTGTTATAGTTTATAATGGCAGACACATGGCTTCCTTCACAGACTTCTAGTAAATGGCCTAAAAGTCCAAATCCAGTGACGTCTGTCAAAGCCGTTACTTCTTTAATTTTTGAAAGTTCTATGCCAACATCATTTAAAATCACCATTGAATTGGCTGCAATATCTTTGTGTGATTCTTCTAAAAGACCTTTCTTTTGAGCTGTTGTTAAAACACCAATACCTAATGGTTTTGTTAAGTACAGGACACTTCCGGATACTGCCTTATCATTGCGTTTTAAATTAGAAATGGCAACGGACCCCGTAACCGCAAGCCCAAAAATAGGTTCTGGATTGTCAATACTGTGACCACCAGCAAGTATTATTCCTGCATCAGTACATGCTTTTCTTCCACCCTCCATGACCTCTGCAGCCACTTCAGGAGCTAATTTGTCTATGGGCCAACCCAAAATGGCTATTGCCATTAATGGCTTGCCTCCCATAGCGTATACATCACTAATAGCATTTGTTGCTGCAATCCTTCCAAATGTAAAAGGGTCATCTACTATCGGTAAGAAAAAATCTGTAGTACTAATAATACCTAATCCATTTCCCATATCGTATACTGCTGCATCATCTCTTGTATCATTACCTACTAAAAGATTCTTGTCTTCAATTTTTGGTGAATTAGACGCTAAAATGGTGGTTAATACCTTTGGTGATATTTTGCAACCACAACCAGCACCATGGCTATAGCTTGTTAATTTTATAGTAGTATCCATTTTTTTATTTTTTTATTTTTATTAAAAAACTTGCTGTTTCTTCTGGATTTACTGAAGAAACCTCAAATTTTAGTATGGTAGACGGGTCACGCTTTTCTAATCCTTTTAAATAGTATTTGTCGTAATAAAAAAGCACCATCTCTACCACCTTATTATAATTTTTTGCTTCTAGAGCTTCTAAAGCGAGTTTTGCTTTGTCATTACCAAGCCTTTTAGTTATTTTGCTAATGGCGTCTGCCAATTTATTATGACTTAGACATGCATAAGTAGTGACTAGGTGGTTAGTCCTTTCCTGAAAAGGAACCTCTAAGAAGTAGACAGGCATCTCCATCATTTTATAATAAAATGCGTTAGGAATAGACACTTTTCCAATAGACTTACTTTCATCTTCTACCCATATTGGCAAATGAATATTAAGAGAATGAAGTGCTAAGAAAAAATTGTTTTCAAATTGTTCGGTGGTTGGCTGGGGTGGTAAATCTATACCTCCAAAAGCAGAACCTCTGTGGTTGGCCAATCCCTCTAAGTCTATGACTTGTTGTCCTTTATTTTTTAAAGAATGTAGTACTTCTGTTTTACCAGCACCGGTGAAACCGCCTAAAATATTAAGATTAAATGATTGATCAAAAAAATCTAATACATAATTTCTAAAAGCTTTGTATCCTTTTTCTAAAAGGTATACTTCTTTAAACCCATTCTGAAAAAGATAATTAGCAAAAGCATTACTTCTCATTCCGCCACGCCAGCAATGTATGACCACTTTTTTTTGTGGCGCAACCTCAAGAGACTTTATAATAAAATTTTTTAGTTTGGGCTGTACAAATTCATACCCAATTGCAATGGCTCTTTCTTTTGACTCTTTTTTATAAGCAGTACCCACAACAGCTCGCTCCTCATCTGTAAATAGTTCAATATTATAAGCATTTGGAATATGTCCTTTTACAAATTCTCCTGGAGAACGAACATCAATAATGGGTATATTATTTAAATTTTTAAAGTAAAAGTCTATAGAAATAATTTGTGTCATTTATAAGTATGTAAGATGTGTCAAAGGTAAGCTTATTGATCATAGGGGCTCCAATACAAAATAGCAAAAAACAAGGCTTAATACTACATACACCAGTACGTTTAGCCCTACGTTGTGCTTCATTGAATAATAAACCCGATTGTCGAATTAACCAACTACTTCTCCAATATTCACCCTATAGAAGCAATATTTGCAATAATAGATAGTTTTAAATCTATTTATTTTTGTATATTTGCTATGTTAAGATGAAAATATGGCAATGCTAAACCTTATTCCAACAGAAAAGATTATTGAACGTCTTCGATATGAAAATCCATGGTGGATCACCAAAGAGATACCGAACACATATAGCTCAATGTCCAAGAGACTATATTTTGATCTCTTTTATCCATTAGTCCTTGAAAGGAGCATTAAAAGAGCTTTAGTTCTCATGGGTCCTAGAAGGGTTGGTAAAACAGTAATGCTATTTCATTGCATTGAAAACTTACTGAAAGAAGGAACAAACCCTCATAAACTATTCTTTATCGGAATTGACAACCCGATTTACGTCAATTTAAGCTTAGAGGACGTTTTAACTCTATGCAAAGATTCTTTAAACCTTGAAAACCTTAATGGTTGTTATGTCTTTTTTGATGAAATACAATACTTGAAAGATTGGGAAAGACATTTAAAAATATTGGTTGACTCATACCCTGAAACTAAATTCATTGTTTCTGGCTCAGCAGCCGCAGCTTTGAAATGGCACAGTACGGAAAGCGGAGCAGGTAGATTTACTGACTTCTTGTTACCTCCATTAACATTTCAAGAATATATCCATTTGAAAAAATTAGACCACTTAATTTTTGAAGGTGATATTCAATATGGAGACAAGGATATAAAGTATTGCTTAACTCATGATTCAAAAGCATTAAATAAAGAATTTCTCCATTATTTAAATTTTGGAGGATACCCAGAGGTTGTATTATCTGAAAAAATACAAGGCGATATGGGTAGATATGTGAAAAACGATATTGTAGACAAAGTTCTTCTTAGAGATTTGCCAAGCTTGTATGGAATCAAAGATGTTCAAGAGTTAAACAGATTTTTTACATACATAGCGTATAATACCGGAAACGAATTCTCATATGAGACAATGTCTAGGGAGAGTGGAATTCAAAAAGATACATTAAAAAAATATTTAGAATATTTAGAAGCGGCATTCCTAATTAAGGTATTAAATAAGGTTGGAGTCAATGCAAAAAGATTAAAAAGAATAACAAGCTTCAAAGTATATCTTACCAACCCATCACTTCGCACTGCTTTATTTTCCCCGATAAGTGAAACAGACCAAGAAATGGGAAATATGGTAGAAACAGCAATTCTTTCACAATGGATGCATCGAGAGCAACTAGATTTAACATACGCTAGATGGAAAGACGGTAGAAATGAAGGTGAAGTAGATCTTGTTTTAGTAGATGATAAAAATTATAAACCTGTATGGGGAGTGGAAATTAAATGGAGTAACCGATATTTTGATAAACCCCAAGAATTGAAAAGTTTAATTAAATTTTGTGAAGAAAATAAATTTGAAGCTGCTGTTGTCACTTCAATTGATAAAATAGGAATGAAAGAAATACAAGGTTTGAAATTCACTTTTCTTCCTGCTTCGATATATGCTTACAATATTGGAGAAATCACACTAAAAATGAAAACTAATATTTAAATTATACACGAAATGTACCCCATTGACTTACAATAAATTTTTAAAAAATATGTTATCCGTTGTTTTCAACTAGTAAAATTCCATAACATTACCATTATCAGGAGTATTGTCTGTAAAGTCCGAGTTCCATCTTTTAAGGTCATTCGATGATAACGCCTCAATACTATTTCTTACCTTGTTATTTTATATAGTTGGTAAATTCATAGATTGTTTTGTTTTAAAGTAAAAAAAAACTTGATTACCCTAAAGCAATCAAGTTCATTAAAATTGGTATAATTAACTATACAGATTGTTAGCTGCTGGCTTTATTAGTTAAGCAAATCCGCCATTTGCTCCGATATTTTGTCCTGTTATCCATTTTGAATCATCATCTACAAGAAATAAGATGATTTTTGCAATGTCTTCAGGTTCGCCAATTCGATTAAAAGCAGACATTGAAGCCAAACGTTTTATAACCTCCTCATTTTTCCCTTGTTTGAAAAGTTCCGTATTAACTGGACCTGGTGAAATAGAATTTACTGTAATTCCTTTAATTCCTACTTCTTTTGCAAACACTCTAGTTAGCTGCTCAACTGCCGATTTAGTGGCGGAATATGTTCCGTAAGTCGGCAACATTAATCGTGTTACAGAACTCGAAAAATTTATTATCCTTCCATTATCAGCTAAAAGTGTTGATGCCTCTCTCATTGTGTTGAACACTCCCTTTACATTTATATCAAAAATTCTATCAAACTCTTCGTCCGTTGTATCTTTGATCAATTTATAAATTGCTATTCCAGCATTATTTATTAAGATATCAATTTTTTTAAACTTCTCGATGGTTTTTTGAAATAGTCTTTTTACGTCTTCCGATTTACTAACGTCAGCTTGGATAGCAATAGCTTGTCCACCACTTTGTAAAATTTCATTTACGACACGTTTAGCCGTTTCTTCACTGCCTGAAAAATTTACTACAACTTTTGCGCCATTTTTGGCAAGAGTTTTGGCAATGGTCAATCCAATACCTCTTGAAGAACCTGTTATGATTATTACTTTGTCTTTTAAATTAATCTTTGCCATTATTTCTAAATTTTATAATTATTTGATGAGGCAAAGGTGCAACCAGATTTATACTATTATGTTGTGTGTTTTTTAGGTTGTGTTGTAAATTTTCTAGATTGGTAGTTATTGGTCTAATTTTTTAAAGGATGTAGGCGTTTTCCTTGTATGTTTTTTAAAATAATTGCTAAAGTGAGCCGTTTCAGAGAATCCTAGTTGAAAAGCAATTTCCTTAACTGGTTTAGAGGAATGCAATAACAATGCTTTTGCTTGTCCAATTGTTTTGTCGGCAATCCAGTGTGAAATAGATTTTCCAGTTTTACTTTTTATAACTTGACTTAAATAACTAGCATTTAAATTTTGCATATTGGCATAATCTTGCGGTTGGTGTAAAAGTTCGATTTTGCCGTTAGAAAGGTCTTTGTAATGCTGCTCTAATGCTTGTTTAAATTTTTTTACAATCTGACTACTTCTATTGCCTTCTTCTCTTGGTTGGTAGTTTGCCCAAAATTGTGATTTAATTTTAAGTAATAATACCACTAATAAGCTCGCAATGATTTTGTTTTTATATATTGATTTGGATTGATATTCCTTTAGAATTTGAAGATAGAGTATTTCTAATTCTTGAAATTCGTTTCCAGTAAGTGGTTGTGGCGGAACTGTTTATGCTAATAAGAAGGGGAAGTCTTCAAAAATGTTTTGATGAATGTTTTCCTTTAAAAACGTTTCGCTAAAAGTGATTAAATAAGCTTCTTTTAATTCCCAAAACTCAAAAGCCTTTAAATGCCCAGGGTTCGTAAAATATAACACGCTAGAGTCATATTCAAATGTTTGTTCATCTGTTGTGTAATTGCCTTTTCCATTTTTAATAAAAACAAATGAGTAGTAGTTGGTTCTGAAAACTGGTGATTTATAGGGAATTTTATTGTGTAGTTCTAGTAAACTATTCATTGAAAATTCACTGTCTTGTTCCATAGTAATATTCAAGGAATTATACAAGTCAACAACTTTATCAAAAAGGATTATATCGTTTTTTTCTTTCATTATACTCGAATTCAGGGACAAGTTTTTGCATGTTCGTTAAGGCACATAGTTTACACAGTTAAAGTCACATCCTTTACACAAGATTCTGACTTAGCCTAATTGATACTTGTTTGTCTCTTATTTTATTTTCATTAAAGTAACCTAAAAATACGTCTCTATAAAATACCCTCCAAATTCCATTTCCTTGATCTTCAGCACCAACATATTTTCCCTTAAGAGCTGCAGTTAAATATACCCAATAATATGATTTCCATCGCATGGATCCATTTTGGCATACTTTCATCACTTTCATGGTTGATGGATAATCATATTTTGGGATTTTTTCAGGCTAAGGTCTATTGGAAAAATCATAGCAATCCGCAGGTGTTTTCATTCCTAAAGCTTCATGGGGTCTAATGTGGTTATATTCTTTTACAAACCTATTTAGACTGCGTTGTTGGGCCTTTAAATTGAATGACGAGGGTTTGGCGCATGCGTTCGTGTCGTCCGTTTTGGTCTGGTCGTGCCGGGTCGGAGTAAACCGGGTCTATCCCCAATTCAATAAACCAATAAGATAGCCTGGTATATCTTTGAATAGCGGCTACAGAACCAAACGGACTCCCGTTGTCGGTATGTATTTGTTTTGGTATGCCATACTTTCTGAAAACCTTAGTAAACTCTTGCTTTGCAGAGATAAGATTCTCTTTATAATGTCCTTTTGCTGTGAACAGAAACCTGCTTTTGGAGTCGGCAATTGTAAGGGGGTGACAGTATATTTTATTTCCCATTAAAAACTTTCCCTTATAGTCAGCACTCCAAACTTCATTGCACTTCTTAGGGTCGAAAATTGGAAATACTGGCTTGACCCTTCTGCTTCGCTTTTGAGGTTTAACTAGACCATTTTTAGAAAGGATGTTGTGAACAGTAACCACACTTGGGATAAGTTCTTCAGGATGCTGTTTAAACAACAATATGCGTATTTTCTTCGCACCCCAAAGCATGTGTTTGTTTTTTAATTTTAAAATTGAATCTTCAACTTTATGATTGGTTCTGTTGGGGTGATTAATTGGAGCTCTTTCTTGCTCAATTAATCCCAATAGTCCCATTTTTTCATACCGAGAAATTAACTTGTAAGCGGTAGGTCGGGATATATTAAATGACCTACAAAGTTCTGTGATGGCGTACTTCTGAGTTAACCATTCATGAATAAATTCTACTTTTTGTTCCATTTTAGTTTTTGCTTTCCAGACCATGATAAATCACTTTTTTAAGTAATTTATGAATCTAAAAGTGTAAACTATGTGACTTTAACTTTGTAAAGGAAGTCCCTTTACCGTACCCTTTAGGAAATATAAATCGCTTTTTAGAAGTAACTGTTTTAAAATCAGAAATTTCCAAAAAAGAAAAGGATAGCTCTAAAGTTTTAACAAATAAATTTTAGATATTACTAATTTTAATCATAACAACTATTGCAATTTCTTCATTCTTATTTTTAAACTTTAAAAATATAGATTCAGATCCTAGTCTAATAGATTATAGTAAAAAGACTAAATACGATATGCTGCAATGGGGATTTGAAAACAATTACGTGAAGCCCTATTTGAAACTAAAAGAACTGCCGGAAGATTGTTATTATCCCCGTTATAAATACCAGGGAAAGTGGAAACTAAAAGAAGAGTATAAGGTTCCTTTTTACCGTGAGAGAAATGGATTTGATTATGTAGCTAAAGAGGTAGTAATGTATTCAAGATGCATGGATGAGAAAAAAGAAAGAGGTGAATCATTTGAAGGCTATGAGTATCAAAAACATGAAATTTGGTATGACAAAAGAGAAACACCCATAGACTCTTTTTTATCTGTTGAAATTTCACACAAGCTAAAAGAAAGCTATGCTAAAATGGATTTTGAAGATAATTCGGAATTCATTAAAATAGCCTATGTTCATACTTTCTTTAGAACTGAATTTACAATTGACGGAGATAAAGTGTATAGATCCGGAAAGGCTATTGGTAGAGATATTGAATTTGTGTCTATGGATATTTTAAAGGAGCAATCTATAACTGCAGACCTTTTAAATGAATTAAAAAGTGAAACCAGCACTATAGCCAAAAATCTTTTGAAGGATTTTTCTAAACCAATAAATTGTATTCCATCAGCTCCTCCTAGTATTGACTTTAATAAAATTAAGCAAGGAGACGAATTAATTTTTGACTGTCAATTTTCAATAGGGCGTTTTGTTGTAGATTATACAAAATCTTATCTTTTAGAAGACCAATACATCAGTACTATTTGTAGATAAAGACAAATCTTTATCTGTTTTGGCATTACTATTAATAAAAAAAAGGAAATGCACTTTTTTACACATCCTTTTTTTTAAAAACTAATTTGATTATTTTGAATTTTGATATTTAAAATATCCTTCCACAGGAATCATTAAATGATCATAGCCTGTTCCCTTAAGCATAATTTAAGGAGCTCCGGAGTTAAAGTCAGTAGTATTTCCATCTAGAGTAGAAGGATCTTTTGGGAATAACATTAAATGAGAGCCAGATTCAATCTGTATGTCGTCAAATGAATTTGAACTTTCAGGTCAAAAAATAAAAGAGTGTTTAGCTAATTTAGGTTAATTTTTTTATATTGTTTTTTTGGTTTTGTCGCATCTTTGAATTGGCTTATATATCATCTTACGAGTAGGACTCCTAAAAGAAAACCGATTCTATTTTACCCAGGGGGTCCCGCATAGCACAAAACACTACCAAAAGTTTTAGGTTTTTATAGCTGGTCGTACGATTATCGTACAAATAAAGTAGCATAAAACAATAAACCCTTGAAAATCAGATAATTAACAAGGGTTCTTGTACTCGAGGCGGGAATCGAACCCTAAGTGCTTAATTTTCTGATTGAGTTAAGTAATCTTTTAGGCCCACATAGTTTGTGATTTTAATAGAAGTCTTTTGTTTTGAGAGTACCTCTACAATTTTTTGAGGAATGGTAAGTGTCTTTCCAAGGGTCTCTTCTACCACTTCAAGGAACTTAACTGGGTGTGCCGTTTCTAGAAAGACACCATAAGTGTTGGGCTGTTCTCTTTGGTATTCTAAGAGCCCTAGGTAGCCAACTGCGCCATGTGGGTCTGCAGTGTAGTGGTAGTTTTCATAAAGGGCTAACATGGCTTCTTTTGTGGTTGAATCTGAAAAGCTGTAGGAGCTAAAGCCTTTTTCTAGTTGTTTTAGGTCTTTGTTTTGCATTTCTAATATCCTAATAAAATTACTAGGGTCTCCCACATCCATGGCATTGGAAATAGTAGCTACAGATTTTTTTGGACTATAGATACCTGTTTGCATAAAATCAGGCACCACTTTGTTGGTGTTAGTGGCAGCTATAAAATGTTTTACAGGCAAACCCATTTCTCTGGCTACCATGCCGGCACAAATGTTTCCAAAGTTTCCTGAGGGTACAGAGAAAACAAGTTCTTTTCCGCTTTCTTCTAGCTGGGGTTTTAGCTGTTTGTATGCCAAAAAATAATAGAGCATTTGGGGCAACCATCTAGCTACATTAATTGAGTTGGCAGAGGTTAGCTGTTTGTGATTTGTGATTTCTGAATCTAAAAATGCACTTTTAACCATGGCTTGGCAGTCATCAAAACTTCCGTTTACTTCTAATGCTACTATGTTTTGTCCTAAGGTGGTGAGCTGCTTTTCTTGTATGGGACTCACCTTTCCGCTGGGGTATAAAATAACTACGTTTACACCTGCTACACCAAGAAAACCGTTGGCTACAGCACCGCCAGTGTCTCCAGAGGTGGCCACTAAAACCGTGATATCGGCTTGTTTTTTCTCTGAAAACAAGCCCAAACATTGCGCCATAAACCTGGCGCCTACATCTTTAAAGGCTAGGGTAGGACCGTGAAAAAGTTCTAGAGTCCCTATAGTTTCATTTATAGACACTATAGGAAACTCAAAGTCTAAAACGCCCTCTAATACTTTTTTTAATTCATTTTTAGAAAGTATTCCTTCTGTATAAGGGTGCATGACTTGTATGCCTATTTCTATAGCACTCATAGCACCAATGCTTTCAAAAAAAGATTTGGAAAGCTCAGGAATATGTTCTGGATAATAAAGTCCTTTGTCTGGAGCTATTCCCTGAATAACTGCTTGTTTAAAGCTGGCTTTGAGAGTGGGCGTATTGATTGAGAAATATTCCATAATTTATGGGATTAGGCAAACGCCCTTAGGATTAATTTTTGAAATGTGAATGTCAAAGGCAATGCCTAGTGGCTGGTAGGCTACCCTAATGGCATTGGCTACCTTATTGGCGTTTTCTATCCCTTTGGAAAATGCAAACACAGAGGGACCAGAGCCAGAAATACCGCAGCCCAATGCTCCTGCGTCTATTGCCGCTTGCTTAACGTCTGCAAAGCCAGGGATTAAAACACTTCTTAGTGGCTCCACTATTACATCTTCTAGGGAGCGCCCAATAAGTTCGTAATCTTCTTTAAACAAACCAGCTATAAGACCACCCAAATTCCCCCATTGGGTAACTCCATCTTTAAGACTTAAATGAGTCTTTAATACACTCCTAGAATCTGCGGTTTTAATTTCTATTTGAGGATGAATAACTGTGGCGTATAGTTCAGAGGGACTTGGCAAGCTAACCACGTCTAGTGGCGCATAACTTCTCACCAGTGTAAAGCCACCTAAAAGCGCAGCCGCTACATTGTCTGCATGTGCTACGCCAGAGGCTAAACGCTCTCCTTCCATAGCAAATGGAATGAGCGCTAGATTACTCAACGGATTTCCAAGGAGATAGTTTATTCCCCAAACAGCACCGGCGCTGCTAGCAGCACTACTGCCAATCCCACTCCCTGCCTTTATCTTTTTATGAATGATTATTTCAAAACCAGCTTCTGAATTTAAACTTTTTAAAAGGGCTAAACCTGCCACTCCTGCTACATTTTTCTCAGTTTCAATAGGGAGGTTTTGACCGGTGATTTCTGTAATTCTAATCCCTTTCTCTTTAGATTTAGATATAATCATTTCATCTCCAACACCTTCTAAGGCAGCACCTAAGACGTCAAAACCACATGAGACGTTAGCTATGGTCCCAGGACAAAATACACGCACTAATTCCATATTAACTACTTTTTAAACTTTATTTTCTGAGACAGCTAAAGGTAAAGATTAAAAATTTCCAACGCGAATAATGTCTGCAAATATTCCAGAAGCAGTTACCGCTGCACCTGCACCAGCTCCTTTAATAATCATGGGCTGTTGTGGGTACCTCTCTGTATAAAATTGCACAATATTATCACTGCCTTCAAGTGCATAAAAGTCATGCCCTTGCGGTATTTCTTCTAATCCTACAGAGGCTTTTCCATCTTTAAAACTGGCTACATATTTAAGCTTGCATCCTTTTTGTTTTGCAGTGGTATATAGTTTTTGAAAGTGTGCTTCATATTTTATGAGGCTATTGAAAAATGCTTCATTAGAATTTGTTTCTAAGCTTTCTTTTGGTAAAAAAGGATTGTTTTCTATATCTGAAATTTCAATTTCATTTCCACTTTCTCTGGCTAAGATTAATATTTTTCTCATGACATCTATACCACTCAAATCTATAGTTGGGTCAGGCTCCGTATAACCCTCTTGTTGTGCTTGTTTTACAATGTCATGAAAGCTAGTTTGGTTATTAAAGTTATTAAACACAAAGTTTAAACTTCCTGAGAGTACCGCTTTAATTTCTTTGATTTTATCTCCGGAGGCTACTAAGTTTTTTAAGGTGTCTATAATAGGAAGGCCTGCTCCAACATTAGTTTCAAATAAAAAGGAGGCATTGTATGTCCTGGCTAAATCTTTTAGCTTCTTATAATTTGGATAGGCAGACGCACAGGCAATTTTATTACAGGTCACTACAGAAATACTTTTAGATAAGTAATTGGCATAGCTACCTGCTATTAAATCACTGGCTGTATTGTCTACAAAAATAGAGTTCCTGAGGTTTAGTTGAAGTACTTCTTCTAAAAACTGATCCTTGTCTGTATGAGTTCCTTCTGATAATAAAGATCCCCATTCTTTTAGATCAATCCCGTCTTCCTTAAAATACATGGTTTTAGAATTGCTAATTCCCACCACCTTTACTTGTAGTTTTAGTTGTTTTTTAAGAAATTCATTTTGTTGTAAAAGCTGCTCTAATAGCTTGGCCCCCACGTTACCTACACCCATAATAAAAAGGTTTAGCTGCTTTATGTTCTCTTCAAAAAAGACTTCATGTAAAGCATTTAGTGCTTTTTTAACGTCTGCTTTTTCAATGACTGTAGAAATATTTCTCTCTGAGGCGCCCTGTGCTATAGCTCTAATATTTACATTATTTTTACCTAAGGTAGCAAACATTTTACCGCTCAGACCCTGATGTTTTTTCATAGAATCACCCACCAATGCTACAATAGCTAAGTTTTCCTCTGCCCAGACTGCCTTAATTTTTCCTTGGCTAATTTCAAATTCAAAAGCTTCATTTACAATGGCTACAGCTACAGTAGTGTCATGTGCGGAAATACCTACACAGATAGAGTGTTCGGAAGAGGCTTGTGTAATGAGTACTACACTAATTTGTGCATTGGAGAGTACCTCAAAAAACCTTTTTGAAATACCAGGAATACCCACCATTCCAGATCCTTCTAATGAAACTAGGGCTATATTTTCTATATGACTAATTCCTTGAACTGTTTTATTTTGGTCTCCTTGATGTTTTTTTATTAGGGTGCCAGGCGCATCTGGTTCAAAGGTATTTTTTATAGCAATTGGAATTTGATTTTTTAGAACAGGATGTATGGTGGGGGGGTATATTACTTTAGCTCCAAAGTGAGAGAGTTCCATAGCTTCTTCATAGGAGATATGGGCTATGGGTCTTGCCTGCTTTACTATTTTTGGGTTGGCGGTATACATACCGCTCACATCTGTGTAAATTTCTAACAGTGTTGCTTCTAAAGCTGCTGCTATAATGGCGGCTGTAAAATCTGATCCACCCCTTCCAAGTGTGGTGGCAATTCCTTGTTCATTTGCGGCTATAAATCCACCTAGAATCACCACGGCAGCTTTGTTTTTAGCTTCATAAGCCTGAAGTTTCTCGTTAGTTAAAGGGTAGTTTACAGCGGTTTTTCCATGTAGTTGGTTGGTTGTTATTAGCCTACGTGCATCGGCGTGGACGCAGTCCACGCCTGAGGCTTTAAAGAAAGAACTAATAATGCACGATGACAACAACTCACCATAACTCACTACTTTATCTGATAGTTTTGGAGTGATTTCTCCAATGAGGTAAGCACCCTCTAAAAGAGTCTCTAGCGTGCTGAGCTCTCCCTTTACAACAGTAAAAATATCACTTTGATCCTTTGGAGCTAATAAGGATATAATGGCTTCAAGGTGCCTATTTTCAATAGCCTTTAGAGGTGTTTTATATTGTAGATTTTGAGCAGCGGCTAAGCTGGCAGTTTCTAACAATAAATCTGTAATACCTCCTAAAGCAGAAACAACCACATATTGCTTTGAGTAGCCATTTTGTGCTACAATATCTTTTACTAATTTTATATTTTGAGCGTTGGCTACGGAACTACCCCCGAATTTTAAAACATTCATGCTAGTTGGTTTAATGAAAAAATAAAAAATGAAATAAGTCTGCTTAACTAATTGTCTATAACCCTTAAGGGGTGGTGATTGCAGTAGTAACTAAAGCAGAAACATTCGTTCTAAAACGAGGGTTAATTGTTCTTGTAGAAAATTGTAAGGACATACTACTCTTATTATAAAACAAATATAGTTTAATTATATATTTCGAAAACAAATAGTTATAATTTTTAGCAGATATTCAATGTAATGTGTGCTTTGTTATTAATTTAAAATCTTAAGGCTATTATTTTTATTATATTTAAAAAGCCCCTGATTTCAGGGGCTTTTTAAATTTGTTAGGGCAAAGTGTTTGATGCTATTTACTTTAAAAAGTAAACTGTTACGAAGTTTCTGAAGACTTTTCTGCTTTTTTAATGGATATATCTAATGTCTCTTCATTATTTCCTTTATAATCTAGAGAAATGGTGTCGCCAGATTCTAAATGTGCATTGACAATTTGTTCTGCTAAACTGTCTTCTATATATTTTTGAATAGCTCTTTTTAAGGGCCTGGCACCAAATTGTTTGTCAAAGCCTTTCTCTGCAATAAAATCTTTTGCTTTTTTGCTGAGTATAAGTGTATAGCCAAGCTTTTCTATCCTATTAAATAATTTCTTGAGTTCAATGTCTATGATAAGATGTATGTCATCCATTTCAAGAGCATTAAAAATTACAATATCATCTATTCTGTTTAAAAACTCCGGGGCAAATGCTTTTTTTAATGCATTTTCAATGACTCCTTTATTGTGCTTTTCAGACTGAGATTGCATAGAAGAAGTCCCAAAACCAACTCCTTGTCCAAAATCTTTTAACTGTCTAGAGCCAATGTTAGAAGTCATGATAATGATGGTGTTTCTAAAATCTATTTTACGTCCAAGACTGTCTGTTAAATAACCGTCGTCTAAGACTTGAAGCATCATATTAAAAACATCTGGGTGTGCTTTTTCTACCTCGTCTAACAAAATAACCGCATAAGGCTTTCTCCTGACTTTTTCTGTGAGTTGGCCACCTTCTTCATACCCTACATATCCTGGAGGAGAACCTATAAGCCTTGAGATAGCAAATTTCTCCATATACTCACTCATATCTATTCTAATGAGTGATTCTTCAGAGTCAAAAAGCTCTTTTGCTAATACCTTGGCTAATTGAGTTTTTCCAACTCCAGTTTGGCCTAAAAAGATAAAAGATCCAATGGGCTTGTTAGGGTCTTTAAGACCTGCTCTATTTCTCTGAATGGCTTTGGCTACTTTGGCTACTGCCTCTGGTTGTCCAATAACTGCTGCTTTAATAATTTCAGGAAGCTGGGCCAACTTAGAACTCTCTGCTTGTGCTATTCTAGTAACGGGAATACCGCTCATCATAGACACTACATCTGCCACGTGGTCGTCTGTTACTATTTCTTTGTGAAGTTTTGAGTCTTCATCCCATTGTTCTTGAGCTTCTTGAAGTGATTTTTCTATTTTTTTCTCATCATCTCTCAGTTTGGCAGCTTCTTCATAGCGTTGTTTTTTCACTACGTTATTCTTCTCCTCCCTAACAGTTTCAAGTTGTTTTTCTAAGCTAACAATTTGTTTAGGCACATTCATATTGGTAATGTGAACCCTAGAACCTACTTCGTCTAAAGCGTCTATGGCCTTGTCTGGTAGAAACCTATCGGTAATGTACCTGTCTGTTAAACTAACGCAAGCTTCTAAAGCTGCGTCAGTATAAGTAACATTGTGATGTTCTTCATATTTTGTCTTGATGTTTTGAAGAATTTCTAGTGTTTCAGAAACCGTGGTGGGTTCTACAATCACTTTCTGGAATCTTCTTTCAAGGGCTCCGTCTTTCTCTATATACTGTCTGTATTCATCTAAAGTAGTTGCGCCAATACATTGAATTTCTCCTCTTGCTAGTGCGGGTTTAAACATATTAGATGCGTCTAAGCTTCCAGTAGCACCTCCGGCACCAACAATGGTGTGAATTTCATCTATAAAAAGAATAATGTCGTCATTTTTCTCTAGCTCATTCATGACCGCTTTCATACGCTCTTCAAATTGCCCTCTGTACTTAGTTCCTGCCACTAATGAAGCCAAGTCTAGGGTGACCACTCTTTTGTTAAATAAAACCCTAGAGACTTTCTTTTGGATAATTCTAAGTGCAAGTCCTTCTGCAATGGCACTTTTACCCACACCAGGTTCACCAATAAGTAAGGGATTATTTTTCTTTCTACGGCTTAAAATTTGTGACACGCGTTCTATTTCTTTTTGTCTTCCAACAACGGGGTCTAGGCGGTTTTCCTCTGCCATTTGCGTAAGGTCTCTTCCAAAGTTATCTAAGACAGGTGTTTTAGATTTTTTACCTCCTTTATTGGCTGTAGTTCCTGATCCAAAAGAAGCGGCATTGCCATCTTCTGGTTCTGGCTCACTAGAGAAAGAAGCCTCTGGCACATCTCTGGTGTAGTCATCATCTGAGGTAATCATAGATTTAAACTGCTCCTTTACACCATCGTAATCTACCATCATTTTTTGTAACAACTTGGTAGTAGGGTCATTCTCATTTCTGAGAATACAAAGTAATAAATGTGCCGTATTAATAGCAGTACTTTGAAAAAGTTTGGCTTCTAAAAAAGTGGTTTTAAGTGCCCTTTCTGCCTGACGAGTCAGGTGAAGGTTCTTTTTGTCCTGCTGCATGAGGCTAGGGTTTGGATTGGCAGGACTTAGAATTTCTACCTTTCTTCTCAGGTGTTCTAGATCTACTGAAAGGGCGTCTAAAATACTAATGGCTTTGCCACCACCATCTCTTAGAAGTCCCAACATAAGGTGTTCTGTTCCAATGAAATCGTGCCCTAATCTTAAGGCTTCCTCTTTGCTGTAAGCAATTACATCTTTTACTCTTGGTGAAAAATTATCGTCCATAAACCATTTGTTTATACTCAAAAATACTAAATCTTAATGAGTCTTTTGCAAATACTATACCCATTTGATATAATATGACACAATTGACAAAAAAACCGTCTATAAACAAAATACAGGCCTGCTATTTTATTAACTATTTAAAGCCATCCTCTTGTTGATAAATTATTGAATAAAGTGTTTGTGAACCACCCAGAAAGAACCCAAATTATGTATATTGGCTTGATTTTTTAATGATTAATGAATAGTATTTTAATATGGCAGAAGGAGAAAAATTAATTCCTATTAATATAGACGATGAAATGAAGTCTGCCTACATAGATTATTCTATGTCGGTCATTGTGTCACGTGCCTTACCAGACGTAAGAGATGGTTTAAAGCCTGTGCACAGAAGAGTACTTTTTGGTATGCATGAATTAGGAGTAAGAGCCACAGGTTCTCATAAGAAATCTGCAAGAATTGTAGGAGAAGTACTAGGTAAGTACCACCCTCACGGAGATACCTCAGTGTATGACGCCATGGTACGTATGGCTCAGGAATGGAGTTTGAGGTATATGTTAGTAGACGGCCAAGGTAACTTTGGTTCTATAGATGGAGATAGCCCTGCAGCTATGCGATATACGGAAGCTCGTATGCGTAAAATTGCAGATGACATGCTTATAGATATAGACAAAGACACTGTAGATCACCAATTAAACTTTGACGATTCATTAGAAGAGCCCACAGTACTTCCCACCAGAATCCCCGGTTTGTTAGTCAATGGAGCCTCTGGTATTGCTGTGGGTATGGCCACTAATATGCCACCTCACAACCTTTCAGAGGTGGTAGACGGAACCATTGCATATATTGAGAATAATGATATCGAAATAGAGGAACTTATCACACATATTAAAGCGCCAGACTTTCCCACTGGAGGAATTATTTACGGCTATGAAGGTGTAAAAGAAGCGTTTCATACTGGCAGAGGTAGGGTAGTAGTAAGAGCCAAGGCCATAATTGAAGAAGTGCAAGGGAGAGAGTGTATTATTGTATCTGAAATTCCTTATCAAGTCAATAAGGCAGACATGATCAAAAAGACGGCAGATCTTGTCAATGAGAAGAAAATTGAGGGAATTTCCACTATTAGAGATGAGTCTGATAGAAACGGAATGCGCATAGTATATATATTAAAAAGAGACGCCATTCCAAATATTGTTTTAAATACGTTATATAAATATACCGCACTTCAGTCTTCATTTAGCGTGAATAACATTGCACTTGTAAACGGAAGACCACAGCAGCTTAATGTAAAGGAAATGATCCATTATTTTGTGGAGCACAGGCATGAGGTAGTAGTTAGAAGAACTAAATTTGAATTAAGAAAAGCCGAAGAGCGGGCTCATATTTTAGAGGGCCTAATTATAGCTTCAGATAATATAGACGAGGTTATTAAGATTATTAGAGCATCTTCTAGCCCAGATGAGGCTCGTGAGGCACTCATGGAGCGCTTTAAGCTAAGTGAAATTCAAGCCAAGGCCATTGTAGAAATGCGTTTGCGCCAATTAACAGGTCTAGAACAAGACAAGTTAAGAACAGAGTACAATGACATTATATCTACCATTTCAGATCTAAAAGACATTCTTGATAAAAAAGATCGCAGAATGGAAATTATTAAGGAAGAGCTTTTAGAAGTAAAGCAAAAGTATGGGGATGAGCGTCGTTCAGAAATTAACTACGCAGGCGGGAACCTTAGCATTGAAGATATGATTCCTGATGAGCAGGTAGTGATTACTATTTCTCATGCAGGATATATTAAGAGGACATCACTTTCTGAATATAAAACTCAAAACCGAGGTGGCGTTGGACAAAAGGCCTCTGCTACTAGAAATGAAGATTTCTTAGAACACTTATTTGTTGGGACTAACCACCAATATATGTTGTTCTTTACTCAAAGTGGTAAGTGTTTCTGGATGCGTGTTTACGAAATTCCCGAAGGAAGTAAGACCTCTAAAGGGAGGGCCATTCAAAACCTGATAAATATTACTCAGGAAGACAAGGTAAAAGCCTTTATATGTACAGAAGACCTAAAAGATGAAGCTTATGTAAATAGCCACTATGTTATTATGGCTACTAAAAAAGGTATTGTTAAAAAGACCACTTTAGAGCAGTATTCTAGACCCAGAACCAATGGTATTAACGCAATTGGAGTGAGGGAAGGAGATGAGCTTTTAGAAGCTAAGCTAACCACAGGATCCAGTCAAGTATTTTTAGGTCTAAAATCTGGTAAAGCTATTAGATTTGAGGAGAGTAAAACGAGACCTATGGGAAGAGGTGCTTCTGGGGTAAGAGGGGTTACTTTGGCAGACGAATCAGATGAAGTAATAGGTATGGTTACCGTTCACAATGAGGAAGAGCATATTTTAGTGGTTTCAGAAAAAGGGTACGGAAAACGCTCTTCCATGGAAGATTACAGGGTGACTAATAGAGGTGGAAAAGGAGTTAAAACCATTTCTATCACAGAGAAAACAGGGGGCCTTGTAGCTATAAAGAACGTTACTGATTCAGATGATTTAATGATTATAAATAAATCTGGTATTGCCATTAGATTAGGAGTAGAAGATTTACGTGTTATGGGTAGAGCTACCCAGGGTGTTAAACTCATTAACATTAGAGAAAATGACTCTATAGCAGCAGTTGCTAAGGTGGTAAAAGAAGAGGAGCCAGAACTAGATTCAGATGATGCTTTATTAGATACTTCCTTGAGCCAGCCTACCCCAGATACAGAATCTACAGCAAATCCTCTAGAAAATGAAGGAGAAGAAGAGACTGAATCCTAAAAATGATTAGTTTTACGCCCTTACTATAAAAACATAACAAACACAAAATGAAAAACACTTTTTTATTGCTAATTGCTGTGGGAATTACAACAGTTAGTTTTGCTCAAAAAGATGAGATTAAAGCGGCCACCAAAGCGCTTAAATCTAATGATGCTCCTGCAGTATTATCTGCTTTAGAGGGAGCTGCAGCTATTATTGACACTGCAGAGGACAAGTATGTGGGTCAGTATTATTTTTTACAAGGAGAAGCTTATGGTATACAAGCTAAAGCAGGTGATTTTACCGCTTATGACAAAGCTGTTACTGCTTATAAGAAAGTGGTAGCAAATGAGTTAGCTTCTGGTAAATCTAAGTACACTACAGATATTAATCAGAAATTTGTAGCCATGACCTCAGACATTGTAAATGCAGCTGTTCAAGACAACAATGATGAGAAGTACAAAGCTGCAGCAGAAAAATTATTTTTAGGCTATACCATGAGCCCACAAGACACTGTATATCTGTATTATGCAGCTAGTAGTGCTGTTAATGGAAATGAGTATGAGCTGTCTTTAAAGTATTACAATATGCTTAAAGATTTAGATTTTGATGGTTCTGAGATGAAATACTCAGCAGTAAACAAAGAAACAGGTGAGCGCGAAGAAATGCAAGAAGTGCAGCGTAACTTAATGGTGAAGTCTGGGGCTTATGAAGATTCTAAAGACGAGCGTACTCCTTCTAGAAATAATGAGGTTATTAAGAATATTGCTCTTATTTACACCCAATTAGGTGAGGATATTAAAGCAATGGAAGCTTATAAAGAAGCCAGATTAAAAAATCCAAAAGATGTGAGTCTTATTTTAAATCAAGCTAATCTTTATTTTAAACAAGGTGACAAAGACACTTTTAAATCATTGATGAATGAAGCTACAGAAATAGATCCTACCGATCCGGATTTGTTCTACAACATAGGTGTAATTAATATGGAGCAAGGGAATTCAGAAGAGGCTAGAGCAGCATACTTAAAAGCAGTTGAACTATCTCCTACTTATATTAATGCTTATTTAAACCTTTCTACTTCTTTTGTAAATGAGGGAAATAACCTTATTGATGTGATGAATAAGCTAGGAAACTCTAAGAAAGATATTGCACGTTACGACGTTCTAAAAGCACAAAAGCAAAATTTCTTTAAGCAAGCTGCTGCAACCTTAGAATCAGGTTTGATTGCTAATGATAGTAATTTAGATCTATTAGGTCAATTAAAAAACATATATGGTGCCATTGGTGACAATGAAAACTATTTGAGAGTAAAGAAACTACTAGAGGAGTAGTAATAAACACTTTTTAAACTTTAAAAGCCACCTTATAGGTGGCTTTTTTATTTATATAATTTTCTTTATCACTCTCAGATTGTGTGAGTAATGATTAGTTTGTGAGTTAAAAATACCTGTGTGATCAATACGGTCTATTCTCACCTGACCATAGCAGTGAATAATGTGATGGTCTGGCAATATAATTCCTACATGGTCTATAATACCTTCAGAATTGTCAAAAAAAGCCAAATCTCCTGGCTCTGATTCTTCAATAAAACTAAGTGGCTCTCCTTGTTTAGATTGTTCAAGTGCTGTTCTAGCAAGCTTAAAGCCATTAAGTCTGTAAGTCATTTGGCTCAGTCCAGTAGCGTCTATGCCAAAGGGTATATTGCCTCCTTTTAAAAAAGGGGCATTTAAATACAATAAAGCACTGTTTACAACGCCTAATTTTGAGTTTTCAGCAGTAGTTTGCCCCTCAAAGACGTGTCCTAACAAAGCAGATTGTTGGTTTTGTGCGCCCAATAATACAGGCATTAATGTTTTAGAAGCAGTCTGAATAAAGCCAGTGAGCTCTTGACAATAAGTGGGTATCTCAAATTGAATTTTTTCATATTGAGATTCAGATATTTCTTGCACCTGAAGTTTTTGAACCCAACCCTCTACTTGGTCATAGGCCAGCCTTATTTTAAACCAAAATTTTCTTTGGTCAATAATTTTAAAAGATTCTCCGTAGAAGGCCATTGTACTCATGCCACTTTCTTGCTCAGGAGATAGCTTTACAGCTATATTACTCAATAGTGAAATACCAAATTGCATGGATTAGGCGTCTAGATTATTTTCAATAATTAGAGCAGAGGCGCCTCCGCCACCATTACAAATGGCTGCTGCGCCAAAGCGCGCTTTCTCTTGTTTTAGTATATGAAGGAGGGTTACTACAATTCTAGCTCCTGAACACCCTAATGGGTGTCCAAGAGATACGGCGCCACCGTTAATATTTACTTGACTGTCTGGAATACCTAAAATTTTCATATTGGCTAAACCTACCACGGAAAAAGCTTCATTAAATTCAAAAAAGTTGATATCTGTTTGGCTAAGTCCTGCTTTTTCTAGCGCTTTTGGAAGGGCTTTTGAAGGCGCAGTAGTGAACCATTTTGGTTCCTGGGCTGCATCGGCATAACCTCTAATAGTTGCCAATACTTTTAAACCCAGTGATTTGGCTTTTTCTGCACTCATTAAAATGATTGCTGCAGCACCATCATTGATGGTAGAGGCATTGGCTGCTGTTACAGTTCCGTCTTTTGTAAAGGCGGCTCTTAATTGGGGTATCTTTTCTATAAATACATTGCTGTATTCTTCATCTTCTTTACATATGATAGGATCACCTTTTCTTTGAGGAATGGACACTGGAATAATTTCTTCTATAAATTTACCAGCATTCCAAGCGTCTTTAGAGCGTTTGTATGAGTTTATAGCATAGTTGTCTTGTTCTTCTCTAGTAAAATCATAAGCTAAGGCACACTGGTCTGCAAAAACACCCATGGCTATTTGGTCATATGCGTCTACAAGACCGTCTTTTTGCATAGCGTCTTCTAAGGTAGCAGCACCAAATTTTTGTCCATTTCTTATATGAACTAAATGGGGAGCTAAGCTCATATTTTCCATACCACCAGCTATAATAACATCACAATCTCCAAGGGCTATTGATTGCGCAGCTTGCATAATGGTTTTCATGCCAGAGGCACATACCTTATTAATAGTGGTGCAAGGAACTGTATTAGGAATTCCTGCTCTAAGAGCAGCCTGTCTGGCAGGTGCTTGCCCATTACCAGCTTGAATGACGTTTCCCATTAGCACTTCTCCAACTTCTGAGGGGTCTAATTGAATTTTGTCTAAGGCGCCTTTTATAGCAATAGCACCTAATTCAGGCGCAGGAATTTGTGATAAAGCACCCATAAAACTTCCTATGGGTGTTCTTACTGCAGAAACAATGACTACTTCTTTCATATATGCTTATATTATTACTTCAAAAATACTAAATTTAGATTCAAAAGGGACGCTGCAGAGAAAACTAAAATGAACGCTGTCTCCTTTTATTTTTCTAATTTTGAATTAAAGCTTTACTATGGCCAAAGGTCTAGACACCCTGTATAAAAATCAATCTCTTGTTTACAAGTATATCCTATACGCATTGGTGGTAGGCTTTATTGTATATTTTTTTCCAAAAGGAGGTAAATTTAAGTATGAGTTTCAAAAGGGAAAGCCTTGGCAACACGAAACTCTTTATGCGCCCTTTGACTTTAGTATTAAAAAAACACAAGAAGAGCTCAATCTAGAGAATGCCCTAGTGAGTACACAGCAGATTCCATATTTTATTAAATTTGACAGTGTTTCTAAGGAACTAAAAGAGAAGTTTATAGTAAAGGTAAATGAAAAACTGCAAACTGTTTCTGACTCCAAAGACAGTGCACAGCTAAAAGCAGTTAGCTTGGCTGTTTTAGACAGCATATATTCTAGAGGACTGGTGGCAAGAACTTCATTAATATCCTTAGGAGAACAAATTTACGTAGTTCAAAATAATAGAGCAGTTCTTAAAGAGCTTTCCTCTCTGTTAACCATCCAGACGCTTCTACCTTATTTGGAGAAGCAATTAAGACAACAGCTACCTGCTGTCCAAGCCACTTATTTAAAGGATTTGCTCTTAGAAGGGATAGTGCCTAATATTAATTACGATAGAGAACTGTCAGAAAAATCAGTAAATGCGACCCTTGCAAATATTTCACTTACCAGAGGTTTTGTAGATAAAGGGAAGCTTATTATTGCCAAAGGAGCTGTAGTAGAGCAAGATAATTATAAAATATTAGTATCTTTAAAAGGGGAGTACGAGTCTGAGTTGTGGACCGCTGCTAATTATTACATTATTCTTTTTGGTTATACATTATTGGTAGCGTTAGTGATGATGATGCTTTTTTTATTCCTAGCTAAATACAGGCCCCTTATATACAGAGACAACACCCAGCTTACTTTTATTGTTACCAATGTATTTTTAATGGTGCTGCTTACTACCTTGGTGGTGCAATACAATGATTCCTATGTGTTTGTAGTGCCATTATGCATATTGCCACTGGTGTTAAAAACTTTTTTTGATGCCCGTTTAGGACTTTATGTTCATGTGCTTACAGTTCTTATTTTAGGTTTTGTAGTGCCCAATAGTTTTGAATTTATTTTCCTTCAAATTATAGCAGGAATAGTGACTATTTTGTCTGTAACCGAGCTTTATAAAAGGGCTAATTTGTTTATTTCTGTAGGTCAAATTACCATTGTTTATATGTTGGGATATTTCGCTTTTCATATTATTCAAGAAGGTAGTTTTAACAACATTCAATGGCTGGTCTTTGGACTCTTTGTTCTCAATGGAATGATCACTCTCTTTGCGCAGCCACTTATTTATATTTATGAGAAAGGATTTGGATTGGTGTCTGAAGTGTCTCTTTTAGAGCTTTCTGACACCAACTCTAAACTACTTAAGGAGCTTTCTAATAAAGCGCCAGGAACCTTTAATCACTCTTTGCAGGTAGCCAATTTGGCAGAAGCCGCCGCCAATGAAATAGGGGCAAATGCTATGCTGGTGAGAGTGGGAGCTCTCTACCATGATATTGGAAAAATGAATCAGCCTACCTATTTTTCCGAAAACCAAATTACCTCTGTAAATCCCCACCATGAATTAGACCCTGCAGACAGTGCAAGAATTATTTTAGACCATGTAAAAGATGGAATTGAAATAGCTAAGAAGTATAATTTACCAGACAGACTAATAGATTTTATAAGGGTACACCACGGAACCACACAGGTATATTATTTTTACAAAAAAGCCCAAGAGAGTAATCTCCAGGTGTCTAAAGACCTTTTTACTTATCCTGGCCCCCTTCCTTTCTCTAAAGAGACAGCCATTTTAATGATGGCCGATGCTGTAGAGGCGGCATCTAAAAGTCTTAAAAATCCTACTTATTTAGAGATAGATGACTTTGTAGAAAAAATTATTAGTGGGCAAATGAATGCCAACCAGTATGTAAATGCTAATATTACATTTAAAGATATTGAGCTTATTAAAAAGGTACTCAAGGGCAAACTCACTAATATTTACCACCTTAGGGTTGTCTATCCTGAATAATTTTAAGCACAGTAAAAATAAAGCTAAAAAAAGCTATTAAAATGTTGTGATATTATGTTGTAAAAAAGTACATTTGCAACCGCGTTTTACGACGTAAAATACATTTTGTATTTGGAGAGGTGCCGGAGTGGTAACGGAGCAGATTGCTAATCTGTCGACGGGTAACTGTCGCCAGGGTTCGAGTCCCTGTCTCTCCGCTTTTTTTGAAAATTAGATACCTTATTACAAGGTCTCGGGGTGTAGCGTAGCCCGGTTATCGCGCCGCGTTTGGGACGCGGAGGTCGCAGGTTCGAATCCTGCCACCCCGACTTAAAAAAAAGGAGATATTCCCAAAATCTCATAAAAATTTTCCCTTGGGAAATGGTGGCATAGCTCAGCTGGATAGAGCACCTGCCTTCTAAGCAGGCGGTCGAAGGTTCGAATCCTTCTGCCATCACCATAGAGGACAAATCATTTTTTTTGGTTTGTCCTTTTTTTTTTCGACTTTCTAAACCCCTATTAACACTGCTAATTTTAAGAAGTATGGGGTTTAAATCTGTGGTTCGAATCTTTTTATTTTCAAAAACGAATTTTTGAGGGAATATCGAACCCAATAGCTTTCTTTTTCCGTGTATATCTCCTTTAGTATATTGTTTTTCAACGCTTTGCATTTTCGTAAGTCCTTTTTTGTACACCTCAAAAATTTCTTTTTTCTTGAGTAGACTGGCCTCTTTTTCTTCTAGTTCTCCTATGAGGTTTAGGCATCTTTGTTTGGCCTGTTGGTATTCTTCTTTAGAGAGTTCGTTGTCAATATACAGGTCTTGAATGCGGTGTAGTTTTTCTTTTAATCCCTTTAGCTTTTCGTAGTGCTTGGGACCCAAAGGGTTTAATTTGTCTATTTTGTTAAATTCCTCTTTTAAGATTTCAAGGAGTAATTTTAAGGCATTGTCATTAAGGGCTATGCTGCTTAGAAAACTATTAAACCAGGCATGAGCGTCTTCTGCACTTATTCTTGTGCTACAGGGGCTTATGCAGTGTTTTGGCCCCTATAAAACAAGAGTGTTCTTTTAAATTTCGATTATTAATTATGCGGTTAATTTTTTCATTAAAATTAGATGTTTATCCTGGTTCCATTTTTCCATAGGTGTAATGCGTCCTAACAGCCCGTGTAACCTATGGTTGTTATAGAAAATAACATATCTTTTGAGTATTTGCTGGATTTCTCCAAAGGTTCTATAGTCTACTCTTTTAAACACTTCTTTCTTTAGTATTCCATGATAGGCTTCAATATGTGCATTTTCCTCAGGAGTTGCTATATGTGTAAATTGCTGCTCAACGCCTATTAGTTCAAGATATTCTCTAACACTTTTAGCAACAAACTGGCTTCCGTTGTCGCTTCTAATAACAATACTTAAGGGTATTTAAGGGCTTCAGGCATATCAGAAAGAAAGTCTATCACCTTAGCTTGTTTTATAGAAAATGAAAAATAGTCTTTTAATATTTTACGTGTATGAACATCTATTATAGAGAGTAAATAAGCGTTTTTACCAGCACTAGGAATCCAGACTATTTTTATATCCATTTCCAGGCACTCAAAAGGCCTAGAGGTGTTTACTTTTCTAAATTTTACAAATTTACGTCCAGAACCACTTCTGTTTATTCTATTTTCTAGTTTTAATAAGCCCTCTTCTTTCATAATCCTGTATAGCTTTTTATGATTAATCAGATACCCCTCTCGTTTTAAATAAGAGGTCATTAAACGGTAGCCACAGTCTATGAATTCATGGCTTAAAATAGCTGTAATAGAAGTAACTACAGCCTGCTTACCCATCCATCCATTATGTTTGTTATAAGTAAACTTACTAGGCCTGTTTCCTTTTCTTCCAAGGCTAGGCGTGCGATAGTAGCTACTGTGAACCATGCCTACCATATTGATTAACTTAGTTTTACTAATCTTATGTTTCTTATAAATAGTGTTTACTAAATCTTTCTTGGATCGGATGTCCCAAACTTTTTTTTTAAAAGTTCTCGTTGGACTTCCAATTCAATCTCTCTATCACTAAGAAGCTTGCGAAGTAATCTGTTTTCTTCTTGTGATTGCTTTAATTCTTTACTAGCAGTGTCATAGGTGACTTTTAAGCCAGCTTCTCCTTTGGTTTCATACTTCTTTCTCCAGCTATAAAAAGTGCCTGTACTAACGCTGTACTTGCGGCAAGCTTCTACAATGCCAAGTTCTTCTGAAGAGGATAGAATTTCTAGCTTTTCCTCTAAGCTCCATTTCCTGTATTTCATATCTCAAATGTATTAGTTTGAAATTTAAAATATCACTCCGAACTTATTGGGGGCTAAAGTAGGCTGCACTGAGAACTACAATTACTGAGAAATGCCTGGGAAAAAAAGGTTACAGAAGTATGCTTGAATACTAGCTATAAGTTAAGTTCTGATTTAACGAACCGCCTGTTACAAGACCCTTAAGGCAGTTGGTGTGAGAGGCGCACCTTGGTCATTATAGCTTTCGGCAGTCTACTCAATTAGGCAAAGTTTATATTTTCGTGTTTTATTATTTGGCCCAATTCTGCTTTTTTTTCATTACGTTCTTCTTCAATGTCATAATCATCTTGAAGTCCAAGCCAGAACTTTGCTGAATTCCCAAAATATTTACTCAAACGCAAAGCCGTGTCCGCAGTAATTCTACGTTTTCCTTTTACGATTTCTGAAATTCGTGTTTGCGGAATTTTTAAATCTTTAGAAAGTCTGTATGCCGTAATTTCTAAAGGTACAAGAAATTCAAAGTTTAAGATTTCTCCAGGATGTACATTTGCTAATTTTTCCATTTTTTACTTTTTAATGATAATCAATGATTTCAACTTCACTTGCGTTTCCGTTTTCCCATTTAAAAATTATTCTCCATTGTATATTAATCCTAATGCTGTAAAGTTCGTTCAACTTTCCAGTCAGTTTTTCGAGTCGGTTAGAAGGTGGAATTCTCAAATCCGTAATATCTTGTGAGTTGTTCAACATTCTTAATTTCCGACGTCCAACATTCTGTATTTCAATCGGGAATTTTTTGACTCGGATACCGTTCCAAATTTTTTCGGTCTCTTTAGAACCAAACGAAATTATCATAATTCTATCTCACGTTACTAACGTCAAAAGTAAGTATAAATTTTGTTTTTTACAAACCTTGCTTAAAAATCGTATATCTGCAGAATTACATTTATATCCTCTTTGTTGTTACTCTATAACCGAAAACCCTCCAAAAACTCCATCATCTGCTTTGAAAACAGGTCTTTAGGGTTCACAACAAACCTTCAACCTTTTTGGTTGGAGGTTTTTTTGGTTTTTATATGTGTTTAAAAGTGAAGTTTTTATTAAAGGTTTATTAGTATTAAAAACAGCCCTATGGTTTAGAGTAACGAAGACTTGTGGTGACGTGTTTGTGTATGGTTTGTTGCGTGGTTTAGTACTTGCAATTACTTATAGCCATTGTTGTGCAACGTTTTATTTAAATAGTTTTGTATATTCTCTAAATAAGTAGAGTTTCCCTCTTTTTGCTCCAGTTATTTCTGTTAGTATTTCAAGTTTTTCTAACTCATCTATTAGTTTATAAACCGAAGGAGAGGAAAGATTTGTTAGCTCTTTTACTTTTTGAGCATCTAAAATTGGTCTTTGAAATAAATGATTTAAAATTAGTTGAGCATTATGTGACCGACTTCCTAATGTTTGAATTTTAGCCTCAATTTCTTTTTGTAATTTTAAAATGCTGTCAAATGTACTTATACTGCTTTTAGCCGTTTCGATAACACCTACTAAGAAAAATTTAAGCCATTGAGTTAAATCATCTTTTTCTCTAACTCTCGTTAGATTGTCATAATATAGAATCCTATTTTTTTCAAAGAAATCAGAAAGATATAAAATAGGTTTTTTAAGAATTCCTTTTTCAACTAAATATAAAGTAATCATTAAGCGGCCTACTCTTCCGTTTCCATCTAAAAAGGGGTGAATTGTTTCAAATTGATAATGTATTAGTGCTATTTTAAGTAAATCAGGAAAAAATGATTCAGAATTGTGTGCGAAATTTTCTAAATCTCCCATATATTCATTTATGTCTGAATGGATAGGAGGAATAAAAGTGGCATCATTTATACTTGCCCCACCTATCCAATTCTGGCTACTTCTAAATTCTCCTGGGAGCTTGTGCTTACCTCTTACTCCTTGTAATAATATTTTATGAGTTTCTCTAATCAACCTTGAAGAAAAGGGTAATTTTTCGAGATTAGTTATAGCAGAGTTTAAAGCTTCTATATAATTTTGAACTTCCTCCCAATCATCTCTTTTTTCTTCATTTATATCTTTTTTATCTAATAGAGCATCTTCAATATTTGTTTTTGTTCCTTCTATTTTACTTGATTGTGTTGCTTCCTTTAAGACGTGCATACTTATGAACAAATCAATATTTGGAATATATTCAGAATACATATCGAGTCTTCCAAGTTGCCTGTCAGCTTGACTTAAAAGGTTCAATACTTCCATGCATTCAATTTTCCATTCTTGATTTATCTTGTTAGGTTGGAAACTTTTATAAGTTCCTTGATTTATGTGATTCCCAGCTTTGAATGTTTTCATTATGAATAAATTATAAACTTTATCAAAGGTACCTATTATTTAATAATTAGGCAAAAAACTTAATTAAAGAAACTTCTTATTTAACTTATAGGGTGTAAACTTAATTAGTAGAGAGCCTAGTTTAATGTTGTACAATTTGTTGTTAAACCTAGATTTCCTCCAAAAACGCCATCATCTGCTTCGAAAACAGGTCTTTAGGGTTCACATTGAACCTTCAACCTTTTAGGTTGGAGGTTTTTTGGTTTTATGTGTTCTGAAGTTGGTGTGTTAAAGTGTCTGGTTTTTATGGAAGGCTACAATAGAGGGAAGGCAACAGCACCTCTTATTCTTGGCATGATAATAATTTTAAGTTTTATAAATTTAACAAATGTCTCCCTTAAATTATAATCTTAAAAAGTTCACTTTATTTTTTGTTATCCTTAGCTCTTCCTGCAAATCACTGATTTGAGTGAGCAAATTATGAATAACATCAATGCCTTCCAAATTAATATTTAATTCGTAATGAAAATGTATTGCTCTTTCAATGGTTTTTAACTGCTCATTTGAGATATACTTTTTGTCTTCTTCAACAATTATATCAATAATTCCATATTCATTTAAAGATGTAATGAAGGAAATATCAACATCACAATTTGAGCAGAAATGATCTATAAGTACCAAATTAGTTGTTTTCATTGTTTCTGATTTTTTGTAATTCTGCAAGTAATTCTTTTTCTTTAACTGATAAAGCTGTTGGTAATTTAACCTGATAAGTGACGTACAAATCCCCAAACTCATTTTCTTTTTTATACACTGGAAAGCCTTTTCCTTTTAGTTTAATCTTAGATCCAGCTTGAGTTTCGGGAGCAACTTTAAGTTTAACCTTGCCATAAAATGTATCAATCAAAACTTCTCCACCAAGTAAAGCTGTATAGAGATCCAAAACGACAGATGAATATAAATTACTTCCTTCCCGTTTAAATTGGGTGTCATTGCTAATTGAAAAAGTAATGAACAAATCACCTTTTGGTCCGCCATTTGCACCAGCAGTACCATGCCCAGTAATTTTAATAACCTGTCCATTCTCAATTCCTGCGGGAAATGTTAACCGAATATTTTTTCCATTTACTGTTAAAGTTTGTTGCTGTGAAATGTAAACATCCCTTAAATTCAAATGCAGCTCTGCGTTTACGTCCTGACCTCTAAATTTTGTTTGTCTCCCTGTGTTTCTTGAGTTATTGCCATACATCGATTCAAAAAAGTCTGAAAAATCGCCAGTAAACGCTCCGTAATCTTGTTGTTGATTTGTGTTTCGTTTAGACTGTTGTTCCTGAGCATTTTTAAATTCATCGGCATGCTTCCAATCTTTACCAAATTTATTATACTTCTTTCTTTTTTCAGAATCACTTAGCACTTCATTTGCTTCGTTAATTGCTTTAAATTTATTTTCCGCTTCTTTATTATTGGGATTTAAATCAGGGTGATATTTTCTTGCTAACTTTCGATAAGCTTTTTTTACATCAGCTTCGGAAGCGGTTTTGGTAATTTCTAATATTTTGTAGTAATCAATGAATTCCATCTTTTATGATTGTAAAGGTTATCAAATAATTTTCACATCTTCTATCATAATATTCTGCTGTGTTTTTTCTGAAAAATTTTGGTCGGGGGTTACTACCAATAATATTTTAAGAAAATTACTGACTAATTCATTAAAAATCTCGAAATACAATTTGGTTATTTTTAACGTCTAAATTTCCTGTGGGTTCATCATTCATCATTATCAATGGACCGTTATTCATCGCAGCTGCTATTGTTACTCCTTGCTTTTCACTCCCTGAAATTTGATATGCCATTTTTTTAATTAGTTTATCAATTTTACTCCTATGGAGCTATTTTCAAATATTAGAGTTTATTGGGGAGATTTAGATTATGTAATTGAGGGGGATATTGTTTATAGAATATATGATCTATTTTAGTCTTGGTAAGCAGAAAGCATCCAAACTAATTTCTCTTGCTGAACGATGTACTCACTCATTAATGCCACTGTTCCTTCATCATTTGCTTTAGCAGCAAGAGTTAAAATGGTTCTTTCCTTACTTAATAACGTTTTTAAAGCTTTAAGTATACTATCCATAGCAATCTCTCCATCGGTAACATTCTCGGCAGATTTAATATCAGAAATATCTAAATATTTTTTAAAAGAATGAAGTGGTGTTGCACTTAATGTAAGTATACGCTCTGCTATTTCATCTACTTTAATTAAAGCATCATTATAGAGTTCTTCAAATTTAAGATGAAGTTCAAAGAATTTTTTCCCTTTTATATTCCAGTGAAATCCTCTTAGATTCATATAGAATAATTGATAGTTAGCGAGTAAATTATTTAATTGTACTGCGGTGTTTTGTGACACTTTATCATCTAAACCAATATTATTTATATTTTTCATAGTTTATTATTTAAAATCATTAATAGCTTCGCTTAAATCATACACAGTTGCACCTTTCAGTTGACTATCTAAAATACTACTTCCAGCTGCGCTTCTGTAACCCCCTGCACAATGCACTACAATAGGCTTATCAGTTGAAATGGACTTAGCGCTTTTTCGCAAGTTATTTAAGGGGTGTAATTGTGAGGTTTCAAAGAACGATTTTTCTTCAATTTCTCCAGCATTTCTAATATCTATAATTGTGTAGTTTTCAGGATTAGATTTGAAGTCTTTCAAGTCTAATTCCTTTGAAGTAACTAGATTTTTATCGGTAAGCGTTATCACTTCTTTGAGTTGCTTTTCATAACCGAGTTTTGTAACCCTATTAATCATATAATTTTTTGAGCTTTCCTTATCAATAACAAGTGTAAATTCCTCCTTAGGTTTTATAATAGTGCCTAACCACGTTTCAAATTTTGCATTTTCTGAAATAGCTTGTATGTTTATGCTTCCAGCTAAATGACCTTTCTTGAATGTAGCTTCATCTCTCATATCTACTATCAAGCTTGTAGCGGTTGCTTCTTTTTTGAACGGAATACTCCTTATAGCAGGTTCTAGACTTTCTGCACCAGCTTTATTAATGTCTACATTAAATCCAAAATAAGAAGGAATAAATGGTTGACCTTCAAGTATGGTGTTCACAAATTCTTCTTTGGATTGTTTTTGAAATGCCCAATTATCTCTGCGCTCATCACCCAAAGTACTACTTGCTGCATTACTCAAATTCTTACCGCATAAAGATCCAGCTCCGTGCGCTGGATATACCACAACATCGTCTGGTAAATCATTAAACTTTGTTGTTAGGGTGTTATACATCATTCCTGCAAGTTCTTCACGTTTGGATTGCATATTACCCACTTTTTCGCGTAAATCTGGACGTCCTACATCGCCTATAAATAAGGTGTCTCCAGTAAATAAAGCTGTAGCAGTATCTTGTGTAGCTACTAATGTAATACTATCTGGAGAATGACCTGGACTATTAATTGCTTTTATTATAGTTTTTCCAATTTTAATACTGTCACCATCATCAAAGGTTTTGTGAGGGTAATCTGCACCTAGCTTTTCACTATTGTAAATGGTAGCACCTGTTTCTTTGTGAATTTGAAGATGTGAGTTAACAAAATCTGCATGCGGATGTGTATCTATTACTGCCACAATGTTTGCCTCATTAGCTCTTGCAAAAGCGTAATACTCTTTAGGGTCACGTTGTGGATCTATAATGGCCATCTCACCATTACTAACAATTGCATATGAATAGTGCGTTAGTGGTTTATACTCAAATTGTTTTATTTTCATTCTATTAATTTTAAATATTAAAAAAGGGTTTTATTAATAACACTAAAACCCTTAGTTTTTTAGATATCTTTTTTTGCAAGATACCAAGTAACTTTCTCTACCGAATTGTCTGCTAATCGCTCGTTTAGTGCGTCTAAAGACTTTGGTGCGGGACAAATTACTTTATCGCCACGTTTCCAATCTAGTGGCATTGCTACTTTATGCTCATCGGATACTTGTAAAGCATCTAAAGCCCTTAATATTTCATCCATATTACGACCTACATTAAGTGGGTAGTACATAATTAAACGTATTTTTTTAGATGGGTCTATAAAGAATACGGCTCTAACAGCAGCGGTCTCACTTTCATTGGGTTGCAGCATTCCATATAGCTTAGACACTTTCATGTCAATATCTGCTATAATGGGAAAGTCAAAGTAAACACCCGTGTTTTCTCTTACATTCTGTACCCATCCTAAATGCGCATGAATGCTATCTATACTGAGTCCTAAAAGTTCAGTGTTGAGTGCATCAAATTCTCCTTTTCTTATAGCAAAGCCACTCATTTCTGTAGTACAAACAGGAGTGAAATCTGCTGGGTGAGAAAACATCACTATCCACTTGTCTTTTGCAAAATCAGCCATTTGGATATTTCCCTTAGTGGTTACAGCTTGAAAATTTGGCGCGGTATCTCCTATTCTTGGCATTGAAATAGTTTTTTCTTCTAATAAATTTTGATGATCCATAATAGTACTTGCTTATAGTTTTGTTAATACACTATAAAGGTAAACTATATCATAAGCTATAAAAGTAACCTAGGTTACACAGAAATTTTATTTATGAAAATTTTAATATAGTAAGGCTTTTATGGCAGCGCAACACAATGGATTTATGTTTAAATCCATTTAAGTTACTGAAACAAAACGTATCTAGGTGGTATAATTCCGTTTAGGCGTATATAAACTAGCATTTGTGCTCTATGATGAGTGATGTGGTCTGAAAGTAATAATAAAATTTGTCTTTTTGTTCTCTCTGCTCCTTAGAAGACGATCCTAGAGTAGTTAGTTTTAGTTATAACACTGCGCAGAAGAACAATGCTTCTTGGGGGCTCAACTTCACCTCTGATAGGGTCTATGTAGAGAACCAAGGCGTTATAGCAGTAGACTATAGCTATAAACTTAAACTCTCAGAGAATACCAGACTATACTTAGGAATAAAAGCTGGAGCTAACTATAACAACATAGACATAGATAAGCTCAATAGGATTACCACAGAGAGCAATATAGCTTTAAGTGGTATTACCAATTATATGAACCCTCTTATTGGAGTAGGAGCTTTGTTAAAGAGTAAGAACACTTTTCTAGGCATATCCGTGCCCAACATACTAAACTCAAAGCGTTTTAAAGAAGAGCAAGGCGTACAAGCTACCGCTACAGACAAGCCTCACTTATACTTAAGTGGAGGGACCAGCATTGGTCTTAGTGGAGGTCTGAGTCTTAGACCAGCACTATTGTATAGAATGGTAGCAGACGTTCCCAACCAAATTACCGCCTTAGCCAAAATAGACTATGACGAAAAAATAGAAGTAGGTATAGGAGTGAGTAATAACAAATATATATCTACACTAGTACTTATAAAAGGAGCTGCTAACTTAGATCTAGGAATAGGGTATGAGTTTGGTCAGAGGACTTCTTCTACAGCGCTAAGAGCCAATACTATGGAATTTGTGGTTAGGTATAGGTTAGATAAGAGAATAAAATCTGTTTAGAGCAATTAAAATAAGCAAGTACCCTAAAAAATTGATTAAATGTCCTCCAAAAACTCAAGCATCTGCTTTGAAAACAGGTCTTTAGGGTTCACGAATAAATAAAAAACCTGTTTGTCAAATCAAGCTTGCTTGAATTTGTAAGAGCGGGTTTTTTATTTTCAAAGCGGAGCTTTGAGGGATCAGCGAGCGCAGTGAGCTAGCCCCTTTAGATGTTTGTCAAATCAAGCTTGCTTGAATTTGTAAGAGCGGGTTTTTTATTTTCAAAGCTAAGAAAAAGTATTAATTTAGTAATATGCAAGCAGCCATTAGAAAATTAGCTAAAGCCATATTGGGAATATTTCTTGCCTACATAGCTATTTTAGTAGTGGTTATTATATGGTTGTATAGGTTTCAAAATCAAGCAGCGCCAACTTACATCCCCATTCAAGAATTTACCACGGTTATAGAAGAAGCGGTTTATAAAACTGAAAATGAGCAAATAAAACTTGGTTATCAGCTCTTGGTAAACACCTCTTTAACCATAGGGCCACATGTGGCCGATACCACTATGCGCTATAGTGGTAATAGCTTGGAATGTATTTCATGCCACCTAAATGAAGGCACCAAAGCATTTGGAATGCCTTTAAATACAGTTGTAGGTAGATTTCCTCAATACAGAGGGAGAGAAGACAAAATAGGCACTATTGAGGACAGGATAAACGGCTGTCTCAGTAGAAGTATGAACGGCCGTCCTATGGAGACAACTCAGAGAGAGATGCAGGCTTTTGTGGCCTATTTAAGCTGGTTGGAAA
>Ga0222645_100077_pt1 | contig 62462 bp, 68 predicted proteins | sample AntAcemetagen292_FD_179881 | JGI IMG/M metagenome (GOLD analysis project Ga0222645, IMG submission 179881) | Saline water microbial communities from Ace Lake, Antarctica - #292 | ecosystem: Environmental > Aquatic > Non-marine Saline and Alkaline > Saline | place: Antarctica: Ace Lake | collected...
TCAGAATTATTTTCTTAATCCAGGTTACTGTTTGTTCTTCTGTCATTATTAAAGTTTTTAAAGGTTATCTTAATTAAGGACTCTCCTTATTTAATGTATCTCTGCATAGGAATTTCCAAACTGTACATCTATATCTAATGCCCTATTCAGCTTGAGTTCTTTGTTAACTTTTACTATAGAATCTTGTAGTATTTTAGTGACTCTTTGTTCATCCCCTGCTTTTACAGGAAATACAATCTCATCATGAAATTGACCACACATTTGAACACCTTCTGCTCTGCAATTCATTATCCATCTATCAAAACAATACACTCCTGTGCCCTGATTAAGAGTAGAAAATCTATCTTTCATTGCTCTTAGTGAGTACCAGAATTTACTTACTGGATTCTGTAACCATGCTTGTTTACCTATAGTCTGTATCTTACAAGCTTTGGCTATCTCTTTAACAGACCAATTCTTCTTCCAATAAGTCAATAATAGTATTTCACATTGTTGTAATGGAATACCTGTTGACCTTGACATTGTAGGACCACCTACACCATATACTGCACCATAATTTACAGTCTTAAAATCAGCTCTTTGCTTCTTTATCCATGTATGCTTAGAAATATCTCTATCAGTGTGTACATTATCATGACTCCAATCTTTGAACCATTGCACATCTGCTTTAGATAACCCCATTGCTTCTCCTGTTACCTCAAATCCAAACTCTGCTAAATCCAAGTGAGGATCAAATCCTGGTACTTGCATTGATTCAACATACTTTGGGTCAAAATAATACATATAGTGTTGTTTAGTTCTATCCTCTAATGAAGACATATCTGAACCACATAATGTCATACCTTCTGGTGCAATTAAGCAACCTCTAATATGAGCACCATCTCTCCAATCTTCTTTACCTGTTGGTTTAGGAAGATTAACCACTACTGAATGTTTAAATCTAAGAGTATTTGTTAAGCCTGATATTTTAGCCTTGATATACCCTTCTTTATCTACATCTCTCAAGAAACCACTTAGTAAACCTATTCTGTGCTTGATTACATAAAGCATATCTAGCTCTTCTAGTCTAGGTTCTTCCTTATACAATAGCTTTACAGACTCACATATACCTTCACCTCTTGGTAATGATACTTGTGGTATCTTTCTTACTTTGTAGTTTTCATCCTTCTCATATTTAAAAGTACTTGGTTCCCACCCTAGAGTGTAAAGCCAATCTTTTAGTTGTTTGTGGGAGTTAGGATTACCTGGTTCTGTTGACTTTTCTAGCTTTAGTGGCTCATCATAATCATCATCTAAACCTAAATCAGCTAATAAAGATAACCAATTCTCTGCTAATTTAGAGATTGTACCATCTTTTTTATTGAATACTTTAGGCTTTTTGATGGTCTTATAGATAATATTTTCAGGCATTATCTCCACCAATAGCTCTTGTTTTCTTTCAAACTCTTCTTTAAAATTAGAAAGATTAAGGGTACTCTTCTGAACATCTAGCTTCCACTTGATGTCCTCTTGCTCTTTAGCACATTCCATCTTGTACATTAAGTACCCTATAATCCTTTTGATTTGAGTCTCATCATGATTGTAGAGGTCTTGCAAGTATTTAATCTGCTTATCAAAGACAAGCTTATTAATCTTCACATCCTCTACTACTCTATCAATATAAACAGCTATAGGCTGTTCACTCCAATCCTCCACAACAGGCTTTGGCACTCCAAAACTTTCTCCCCAGGCTCCTAAACCATGTGAATTTTTGTTTGGATATAGATACCAACTTAACATCAATGTATCTATAATCCTAGCTGTTGGGTTTATCTTCAGTATCTTCTTAAATAATGGTAAATCATACCTAATAATATTATGGCAAACTAAGGTCATGTCCTTTTGTCTCAAGAACCTAACCATTTGATTGTAGTCAGTGATAACACCTGATTTATGTGTATCTAGGTTGTGCCATCCAATTACATGGATTTTACTCACTGTGTCCAGTAAGCCATCACTTTCTGCATCAATTATATATCTTGCCATAACTATTATTGGGGTTTAATTATTAATTTAATCTATCTTTCTCTTGTAATTCAGAAACTTGGTCTTGCAACCTTTGGCATCTTATGTTAAGCTTCTTATTCCTAACATGTGCACCCATCATTTCCTCTTTGTAAGAGACTAATTTAGACGTTTGTTTACTCATTGACCTTATATCTTCTTTAAAGTCTGATAAGTTCTTTACTGCATTAATTGCAGTGCTTTCCTGTAATCTAAGTTGCTTCTTAAGCTCCTTAATGTAAGACAGTGAGAATTGTAACTTCTCAAAGTCAGTAAGCTGTTCATGCTTAAACATTGTACAATATAACTAGGTTACTAGCTCTTGTTACTGCTGTGTACAACAGTCTTGTCTTTTCTTTGTCAACTCTATTTCTATTGATGTTTCCAATATTAATAATAGTGTCTTTGTAAGTTGAACCTTGACTCTTGTGTACAGATATTGCATGATTGTACTTGAAATTCAGAAACTGTTCTGAAAATGCATAGTATTCTACCCAGTCAATAATCTTACTAATTGCAAGACCTTTTAACTTTCTTTCATTTTGATGGTGCAATGCAATAAAATCTTCATGTACAGCATCTATCTCATTATTTATGACATATACTTTGTACTCAAATCTTGCATTACCACAATAGAAATTCTTGGTAGTCACTTCTAAGCTTTCAACTAGCAATTCATAATTGTTGTAGAGTGTATTCTCTTCATCAATTACATATTGTCCATTTAATACTAGAGTTTCTCCAATTTCAATAAGCTTTGGTTGTCCATATATCTGTGCTCTGACTGAGAAATTGATTGAATCAACCTCTGCATTTGTCCAAGCTATGTACTTTAGTTCATCTGTCCCATTAGCTTCTGCTAATTTATAGATAATTTTCTTCCTATCATCAGAATAAAGGAATCCTGTTCTGTTTATTCCTTCTCCATGAGTGTTTTCTTCTTTGTTATATATTTTACTAAGGTCATTACTCAGCTCTATGATTGGGTTTCCCAACCCTTGTCTGATAATTTCAGTAAGTTTAACTGTGTACCAATTCTGGTGAAATACAGGTGAGTGTAATTCTTTTACAGGGTTAACTTGCTTTTCATCTCCTATAAATAACATAGGAAAATCATATTGTTCTAGCAATGTCAACTGGTATTTAGTCAACATTGAAGACTCATCTACAATAAGTAGACTAGCTCTTTTGAAAGGAGCATCCTCTCTTCTAAAACTTTGCAAGAAATTCTTCTGACCTTTCTTGTTTATTTTCATCTTAAGTCTTAGTGCCCTATGAATTGTACAAAATACAACTGGGTCTTGTTCTTCTTCCATTGCAACTTTAGTTTTTAACACTGACAATGCTTTATGGGTTGGTGCTGCTATGTATATTTTACCACTCCCTATTGTTTGTGCAAACTCTTCTAATAAAAAGTTAACTAAAGTAGTTTTACCTACTCCTGCAGAGCCTATTAAAACTATCTTCTCTCTGCCTTGTCTTATTTGAGTTAGAATATCATCTAACTTTTCTTGCTGATGTGATGTTGGAACCACATTAATAACTTTTCTATCTATCATGTTACAAAATTGCTAATTGATTAATTAAAAAGGTGTGGGATAAATGAATACCCCACACCATCAGTCTTACAGGGTCTGACCTGCTACTGTATGTGCACCTAGTAATTCAGCACTTATCTGTGCTGATGCATAAAAATCATTTGCTATCTCAGTTCTCATTTCAACATCTGCTTTAGCAGTGTTAGAATAAAAGATTGCTCTGTACTGAGGTTTACCATTGGTGTCTAAAATAATCTGACCAGCATTTTCATGCCCATTGCCAAACTTTACTACTTGTGAGTCTGCATAGTCATCCATAGTCTTTAAACCAACTTCTATTGAATAGACTTGGTTGTCAGAAAGGATTGGTCTGTTACTCATAATTCTGTAAAGACATGCAGTTTCTGCAATTCTTCCTAGAACATCATCTGAAGTTACACCTACTGGTACATCTATCCAAGCCACTCTGTTTTCAGTGTTAGCAAATTCTTTCTCTTCAAAACCAAAGTCAGTCATCTGAAATGGATTCTCTTGTAAAGAATTAGTAATTTGCTTTGATGGATAGAAAGCTGTAGTTGTTACTGCTTGTCTTAATTGAGCAGTAATTGTGCCTTCTTTTTGGTATGCACCTGCATACACTTTGTCAATTGTAATTGCTGTTGCACTTACTTCTCTTCTTACAGCTGCTGCTGCATCATTGTTGTTTTCCATTTTTGTTGTTTTATGGATTAATACTAATTAATTTGGTATGATTTAGTTTAAAGCCAATTATCATAGGAAATGCTTGTACATAAAAAACCCTTAACATTACATTAAGGGTTTTTATAGGTTTGGTTAGTTGATCTTATTTTAAAGGCTTCTGTGACTCTATTTCTGCTGATTTAGCTTGCATTAAACTGTCAAGTTCTTTTGCCATCATAGTGTTCTGCTCTTGTAGTCTACCCATCTCTTGTAATAGTTGATTAACCTTACTGTTACCAGTAATAGCTAAGAACATTATTTGAGGTTGTGTTAAACCTTTCTTTACATAGAAGTCAATTGCTGCTACTAGTGTAGAAATTCCTGTTGCTGGGTCTGACAATTCTGTCTCAACATTCACTGCTTCATCAATTTTATCTCTTGATAATGCATGTTTCTCTACAAGCTCTGCTATTACTGCATCTTCAGCAGCTTTCATTTCTGCTAGCTTGTCATTCTGTGCTTTTTCAGCTCTATCTAGTGCTTCTGTATCTTTATCAGATACATCTGTATTAGCTTTCATATTTACTACCTTACTATCTTTTGCCATCTTAATGTAATTTAAGTTTAATGTTTATAATTGTTAATTCTGTTTTGCTTTTTCTATGACACTTTCTAAGTGTTTAGATATAATAAATATCATCTGCTGTCTGTTCTTAGAATTTAACTTGGGAGCATAATGTGATTGTATCTCAAAAGCAGTCTTTCTACAACTAACATACACACCTACTTCATATTCATAAGAGTTCTTTACAATAACCTCAAACATTCCACTGTTGGAATATCTAAAGCCTTGTAGTTCTATGAACTCTCTTAATAAATAGTATGATAGCTTGTGTAATGTGTTAATCTTAGCAGGTATTTCTATTTCTGGGCTATAATATTGTTCTTTCATTTGTATTTATAGGTTAATAAAACCTCTCCTGAAAAGGAGAGGAAATTGCTATGAAAAAGAAATGGTTGACCTATACACCATCAGGTTTTGTCTAAAAGTTAACTTATAAGTTAAGTTCTCTCTCTATTTCTGCTAATCTTCTGCTATATTCTGCTTCCCTAAGAAATTTCTCTCTCTTCTTTGTCTTCCTTTCTTGAAGATATGGTGGCAAGAATAATGCTACAAATGTTGTAAATAATACTGCAAATAATATGATAATTACTTGATAATTCATGATACTAAGGTCTTAAATAGAGGTTTATGCTCTGGTTCTACAATCACTCTTGACCCTATTCTTTTGAAGTCAGTAGTGTATTCAATTTTGGTGGACTTAATTCTTGTCCTAAGTTTTTTTAATACTTTCATAGCTTAATTCTGTTTATTGTATGAGCTGGATTTCCTCTATAGGTATTCCATCCATGTAATCAAAGGGTTCTAGCTGAATCTCAGTGATTTGTTCTTCAAATAGATATGCAGGTAAAGTTTCCTGGCTATCAAATAATTTCTTTGTTGACATGTGAACATTGTTGTGTTCCTTGAGGTCTTTAATAAATCTTGCTCCCCAATACTTTAAGTCATCTTCTTCTGCAATTAACCAATCTAAAAAGATAGGTTTACTAATGGTAAATCTTTTCTTACTCATGTTTTTCTATTTAATAGACTCAAACTTAGTATGAAACTCTTCTGCTTCTCTAACATACATCTTACCTTGTTCATCAAAGTAACCAATCATCTTCTGACCATCTTGGTCATTAGTAGTGTTAGTAAAAGAGTCACCATATCTAGTGTAAATCTTTCTGTTCTTAATGTTTCTATATTTCATAAATAAAGTTTTTAAAGTGTGTAAGATAATAAAATCATTTGAAGTAGCTTTGTTTATTAATGTAACTAAATACACCCAGGAATAACTTAGTTTACCTTCCTGCTTTGGCAGTAAATACTTGCTTCAAATGAAATATGCTTCTAACTATCATTAAGCATTGGCATCATTTTAATAGAACTTCCTACTTTTACATAGAACTGTGCTTCCCCCTTACAGTAACACAACATAGAGCTGATGACATTATTGTTTATCTGTTTACAATCCATCCACTTCTTTTAGTGGGTTTGGTTGAACAGTATGTAGTTGACCTGCAACTACTCATTAACACTAAGATTATTAATGTTAGAATTATGTGTTTTGTTTTCATAATTATTTGAATATTAAAAATAGTAGTTACAGTGACACTTGACTGTAAAGAAGCTAACTTGGATAGACCTGCTATGTCTTGCTCTTTCATGTTATTCACTCCTACTTCTACTATTAGTTATTTTATAAATTCTGCTTTTTTAGCATATCTTATTAATGCTTGTAATGTTGAATCTTCAAGGAATATAACCTTGTTTTCATGATGATTAACAGCTAATACTAATTGATAGCCTTCATCATGAATGTACACACCATCTCCAAGATGGTCTGGCTTTAATAATTCTCTTGCCATGGCTAATCTATTAAGTCTTTAACTTCTGGTACTATTAACCAAGTTTTTGGTCTGCCATCTTCTCTAGCAAAATCATCTCTTTCTGCTTTACTATAAGCATAAGCAGCTGCTGCAAAGTGTCCATTGTCTACCACACATACTAAGTTTGGTTTAAATCCAGAGTCTGTTGGTGTTGCTTTGTATCTTATAGATAACATTGTAACTTTCTCTGCTGCTGTAATTCCTATTCCATTGATATACTTTCCCATGTTCTTTTATGCTTTTAGTTTATATAGCTATTCTATATGTTAGTTATTAAAATGTTAAAGAGAGTGCTGTAACACTAATGTGAGCTTGGTTGGATCCAAACACTCTCTTATACTGCATATCTTGGCTCTCACACCTCAATATTCCAGTATAGTTTACCCCTTAGTTTCCAATAGTACTGAATCAGTTAACCTTGAGTAGGTTTTTCTAATGTTCTTATTGTTCCCTTGTTACCCACTTGCCAACAGTGGTAGTTTTATATTTAACAAATATATTAATTATGTTGTTCCCTAGATTCTCTAAACATCTCTTTAAGTTTAGGAACTGTATGAGTAATAAATACACTCAGCACTTCAAATTCCCAATTCATGTTTGGTTCAGGTATATGATTTTGTAATGTTTTCATAGTCCTTTCCCATTGTATGTTCTCTTCAGGTGCTTTAAAACTAGCATCATCATAGTTCCATTTTAGGTCTTTGATAAGTTCTAATTGGTTTTCTGGTACAAGTGATAACATATTAGCTATCACTGTTGTACATATTCTTCTACCTTTCATGCTATTGTTCTAAGTGTTCATTAGTTTCATGATTGGCTTGTTCCATCATGTCTGCTTCTGATTCAATGTCTTCCATAAACATTTCACTCCATTCTCCTGGAGTTGTACTTGTAATTACAAACTCTCTTTGAGCTGCAGTGAAATTAGGAAATACATCCTGTACTTTCATGTTATTTTGAAAGTAATCACTGTATTGTTGAGGTGACATTACCACATAATATGGCTGTTTTGTAGAAGTACATTCTTTTATGAGCATCAGTGTATCTGCTTGCACACATAGTATTGGCTTCTTTGAATCAAATACTTTCTTTAATGGTTCTATTATATTCATAGCTTTAAGGTATTATGAGTCTTTGAAGAAATCCATTGGATGTTCTCCTGTTACTCTGGTTGATAATATTTTAGTTCTTTGGATGTTGATAATACTATTAGATGTCTTTACTAATGTATTACCTCTATCAAGACTTATTTTCTTTTCAGATACATCTTCAAATACTTGAAGCATTTTATCTGTTAATTCAATGTAGTTCTTTGCTTTTGACATGTCTATGTAGTTTAAGTGTTATTTTCTTTAGTTTATATAACTCATCAGGTAGTTCATCTATTTTTAATCTCATAATAGATGATATGTAAGATTTGGTAATCTTTTCTCTGCCTTTATCATTTCTTTCTTTCCTCTTTTCAATGAAAACATTGTTATGTTTGTACTTATGATACTGCTCATTTGCTGTTTTTTCTGATGGTGCTCTATAGTAGAGGTTATCAAGGGAACAGTTAGCAGGATTATTATCCTTGTGAATTAATGGTACATCTATGTCATAGATGTTAACTATTTTAAAGTGTTTTCCCATTAATTGCTTCATTAGCTTCTCTTTCTTATTCACACATACTTTTAAAGTATTAGTGCCTTTATCTAAGTAGCCATATAATATTCTATCTCTTACAACAAGTGTTTTTGAAGGATGTATGTACCAATGTCTAATAACTACACCATCTTCTCTTATAGAATACTGTTTATTGGTGCCTAGTATGTATTTTGTTTGAAGTATCATAGCTGTATTATTAAATTAGATTAAAAATAAATGTTAAATAATTAGGATGGTAACTTGAGAATATGGAGATTTACACTATGCTAATCTCTGAAGCACTAGCCTTATTGTCCACCTAGGGTGTACAATTCTTTTGGAGAGTGTGAGAACCTTTAATCCTTTTGCTCTACTTTTTGATACTTAAGTCACTGATATCTATGTAGATATGTGTGAAATGGTATATAAAAACACTAACCCTCATCTCCTTTAATGTTGGGAATAAAGTGTTTTTAGGGTATTACTGCATACTTTAATGGAGAATACTATTGGTTATTAAATGGGTATTAGTAATGTTTGGCTAATGGTTGACACAAATGTTGGTTTTCCTATTTGGCTATTGTATAAAATCATTTTGATTCTTTGGATGTGAAATAGGGGGTATAATTGTATAGGGTTACACTGTAACACACATATCTACATGATTAACAGACAGTTATAACTGTATTATCCCTACCTATTCCCTCCAAAAAGTACATTATACTTCTCTCCCTTAAATATAAAGGTCAGCTTTCTCTATTCATTGTCACTGGTTACTAAGTAGAGTTATAAAAATTAACTTATCTCTACAACAAGAGCATTACTAGAGTTACCTGACCATAATTAGTGAGGGTATTGCAATGGGATACTTATAAGAAAATGTAACAACTCTGCTTTGACACAGAGTTGATACATTGCTATGATTACATGCTGAAGATAACAGCAGCACCAGGCTTAACATTGGTAAGACAAGCCTGAGAAAGGTCACCATCTTCAGGGATTAACATTTTGTATTCCTTGCTACCATCAATAGCAGCTTGGACTTTGTAGTTCTGACCATTGTCAGCAGCTAAGAAGAGTTTACCAGTTTTTGGATTCTCCAATACATCCATTTTGGTTGCATTAACTTTAGCTTTAAATTCAGTTACAGTAAGAAATGTGATTTGTGACATAATATATGTTTATTTAAGGCAGAATTGCCAGTACTAAGTTAGGGTATTGAAATGGGTTATTTTAAAAACAAAGATGATCCCTGTTATGGGACCATCTTGTTAGATAATGTACACTGTATAATGAGTGCTTATTTTCTCTATAGCTTGTAACAGCTCAGTGCTATATCCTAATGTGTCTTCTGAGTGAGAGAATAATAAGGTATTTCCCACTATTTCTAGGTGACCCATATCAGTCATAATACTCATAGCTTGTGCCATAGATACTACATCAGTAGATGAGGTATATATAATGACACATAATAATGTTAATGAGATGATAAATATTGTACATGCAATTGCTCTTCTGATAGTCATAGTTTTAGATTTAGATTGTTCAGTAATGAGTTAGGGTTTTGAAATAGGAACTGTAGATAGTAGATAGCATGACAGTGCTCTCTTTCTTTACATCACATGATGTAGATGATAAGATGTAGATGATAACATAACATCATAGTTAAGTAACAACATAGATACATAGTTAGATAGAGAGTTAGATGATAACAAAAGGTTAGGGTACATAATTATTTATTACTGCCAGGAAAAACTTTCCATTTCCACAAAGGCTAGGGGGAGTTTCCCTTTTTGGAAAGTGAGTGGGTCATGTTTCAAGGAGGGTTACACATTTCAAATATCTCCACATTTTATTTTTTTAAAAAATTTTTAAAATGTGACAAAATCCCCTATTAAAATTTGACCCTCAACAAATCACTATGTGACATATTCCCTATTAATTTTAACATCTTTTGTGATACTTCCTTTCTCTTTTACCAAGTATCACAGAAAGTGTTAAATTATTCCTTACCTTTGGTATTCATAAATATTTGAATTAGTAAGTTCCTACCATTTTTGGTAGGTTTTACTTTTCACAACCACTCCACAACTACCTTACTATGTGTCTATAATTAAATTCATTTTAATATGAATAAAGTTAAATATTTTGTTTAACTTTGAAGTATGGAACAACATAAGTCAAATGAATGCACACCTAAGAGGAGGTTGTATTCCCCAAATTATTTATTCTCAATACAAAGCACATCAGTGTTTTCAACTCCTGCTTCATTATGACAGTAGAAGAAAAAGTACTGCCCTATATGGAATGGGCACATAAGCTTAGGGTACTAGACCTCAAGCTTGGAATGGAGAAAGCTAGGGTAAAGGAAAAGATGGAAATCTTGTCTACCAAAGCTAGGAGAAAAGGTATCACAGCACCTATAGTTTTATCTATCCCTAGTTTAGTAGAGGAATTGGAAGTACAACTTTCAGCTCACTTAGAATTAATTAAGTTCAATGAAAAGTAAACTAAGCCAAGAGAATGTAAACCAAATGCTAAAGCAGTGGGGAGAAACAAAGCTTGGTACAGGTTTATGGGTTAAAGACCCTAATATGTATGAAATACAATTAAAAGGAAATAAAATGACAGAGGAAAGATTTGAGGAAATAGTAGAAGACACTCTTGCACAAATAAAGGAGACTATACTTGTCAAGGGTAAAGAATACAGAAGGAATAAAGACCCTTTTCATAACTTTAATCAGGGAGCAAAGCTAACTGGTAACACTAAGTATGAAGTATTGGATGGTTTTAAACTTAAGCATGATATATCTATACAGGATATTGTCAATGATTACAAGAAGATGACACCTTCTAGTGAGAGTATTATTAATGAGAAGATGAATGATATTTTGATCTACACTATAGTTAAGAAAGCTATGATGATAGAGGACACTATATCATTCCATAAGGTAACAAGAAAGTAACAGTATAAAAGAAAACAAGGATGAATACATTAAAGAAAAAACTAACATTACCCAAGAGTGAGTACTACACAAAGCATTTATCAATAGTGAATGTGTTTTTACCAGTTAAGATGACACCTAAAGAGATTGAGGTTTTGTCTGCATTTATGTCTTTAGAGGGAGACATTGCAGAGCAAAGATTTGGTACCTCAGCCAGGAAGATTGTCATGGATGAAATGAATATTAAGCCTGGAGGATTAGGTAACTATTTTAAGAGTCTTAAAGAGAAAGGCTTTTTGACAGATGACGCACAGAATAAGTTTAAGATATACACTATGTTGTATCCAGACCCAACTGTTCAAAACTATATGTTTCAATTACAAAAACAAGTATAAGTGTCTAGAGTTATATTTACAGAAGAATTGATCTCTTCTTTTTATGAGAAGATATCCAAGGAGTACCCTGACCTGCCACCTGCTACTATTGATAAGATATGCAGGGCAGAGTTTAGGATGATGAAAGATTCTATGACTTCTGGTAAGTTGGAAGATTTCAGACTGCAGTATTTGTTTAAGTTGACAGTCTCTCCACAAAGAGTTATGAAGCAGTTGACTTACATGCACAAGAATAAGGATATTATAAATGAGAGGTCTTTCAATCATTATCATAAGATATTGTTAGACCATATTAAAAATAACAAACTAAAGTTCAAGAAATATGAAGAAAGAATCACAAAATACACAGGGTACACAAGGGGACAAATTGATAAAGGAGAATATGTTAGTGATGGACATTAATGCCATACCTATAGACCATGGAATGGATTCAGAACAATGGGCAAGAATAATAAGGACAGACAATATATGTTTTTATGACTCTGTTAAGGGAGATAAGCCTACCTTTATGAATGTAGATTCAAGCATAAAAGTGTTTGACGTACAAGATGAAATAGCAATGTCAGCATTAGAAGATATACTTAAAGGAAAAGATCCTGTAGAAGTAGTCACTGCTGCTAGCACTGTACTAGGTGAACAAGTACATTTTGATAATCATTTGACTGAAAGAGAGGTTGGGCAATTAGAAATAGACAATCCTTTGAGTAGTGAGAATGTTACTAGAGTAGACACAGGCTTTACTTCAGAAGAGAATGAGTTCATGGATAGAACCATGAGTGGTATTAACTTAATAGATGACACAGAATGATAGAAGTATATTATGACCCTATATTAGGGTGTACAGGTTTCAAGTTTAGCAAACCTTTAGGGGGACACAAAAGTCAAAGAGAAAAAGACAATGACCCTATTAACATTAATAAAAGGAGGAAAAATGAATAGTATATACTTATTAGGAGTAGAAGGTAGTAAGAGTTTTGACCTTATAAGACAAGAACAGTCTTACTTAATGAAACTAGAAATTTCTGAAGATGTACGTAATTGGTTACTTATGCATGATGTAGAAGTACAATCAAATGGTTCAAGAGTGTTTATCTGTAACAAAGTAAGGTATGTAGATTTAGGATTAAAAATACAAAAAGATGAATAAGTACTACAAACCAACAGAAGAAGAATTTGTTGAAGATTTAGAGTGTGAGTTGTATGATGAGGAGTTTAACTCATGGACTCCAGTGTTATTAGACAGGAATGCTGCTAGTGCTTTTCTTCCATTGTGGCAAGCTGGGGACATTAGGGTTAAGTATTTAAACACTACTGATTTTAATAAAGTAGGATACACTTTAAAGTTAAGTAAGGTAGGTACAGAGACTGTAATAGTTGACATTGCTCCTGATGGTAAAGAAACAAGTGAAGAGAGAGATGTGTATGACACAGAGAACTTAACTATCTTACATAAAAATGTGGAGGTAGGGTATTTCTATCCACAGAAACCTGTAGATAACATTAAAATGGATGGTAAACACTACAGTGTGAAGAACATAACAGAGTTAAGAAAATTATTAATATGAAAGCAAAAATAAATTTATTAAATATAAAGTCTTACCTTGTAGGCAATTTTAGATATGCCATTTATGAGAATAGATGGAGCTTTCTTATAAGGAGACATATATTGGAGCAGATATATTGGAGAATTGAAGTTATGGACTATGTTTGTTACAAGGAAGGCAGTTGTATAATGTGTGGATGTACCACCACTGCTTTACAAATGTCAAACAAAGCTTGTGAAAAACCTTGTTATCCTACTATGTTAAGTAAAGATAATTGGAATACATTCAGAAGTGGAGGTTTGATTAAGGATATAAGACTACAGGTAATTTGGAAGATGGTTAATAAAAAACCTGAAGTAGTGTACAGTAGTAATGAATTAATAAAAATAACTCACAGACTTTAATATATGAATTGGGAAGCAACACATATTGAGATAGATAAAGTAAAAGCAGGAGAGAAACACATAATGCTATTTAAAGCTGCTGGAAAAGTCCCAGAAGATTTTAAGATAGATAAGCTAGAAGTATCATGTGGTTGTACCACTCCTGAGTTTGATAAAGAACAAGGAACACTGTTAGTTACATTTAAAGCTGGAGCAGTGCCTAGACATTTACAAGAAGAAGGGAAGTATATAACAACTAAAAGAGTAATTTTGTCTTCTAATTATGGAGATACTACTTTCACTTTTAGAGCAACAATTGTAAAGTAATGGATTTATTCAAAGTAGAAGGGAATTTAGTAATACCAACAGAGCATGCTTTGTTAGTATCTCCTTACTCTGATATTTGGGATAGAGACCCAGATCCAAAGAAGTTAAGTGCCAAGAGACAGTTTGCATACATTGAGTTGTGTTGCAGCTATAAGAAAAGCAATCCTTATAAGGGGTTTGCTGAAGCAGTAAGAAAACAAAAGGTAATACAAGCAATATACAGGGAAGAAGCAGAGTTATTTGTAGAAGACCAACTTATTGTTGAAGGGATGGAGTTATATGAGAAGTTAAGAGTAGAAGCATCTCCAACCTTGCAGTATTATCTATCAGCAAAAGCAGGAGCTGAGAAAATGTTAAAGTGGCTTAATGATTTTGATATGGAAGACCTTAATGAAAGAACAGGTCTGCCATTGTATAAGCCAAGAGAGATAACCTCAGCATTGAAAGATAGCTATGAGGTAATGAAGACATTAAACTCTATGGAAGAGAAAGTCCAAGAGCAATTGTTTGAGTCTACAAAGACTATAGGTAACAAGGAGATTAATCACTTTGAAAAGTAAAGTATGACAGTAACACAGACACTTAGCTTACACATAGAGGATAAAATTAGTTATCATGAAAAGCTTAGAATACAATTTGAAGCTAGTGAACAATTTGAGCAGTGTGCTAGGCATAGAGATGAGGTAACAAAACTTAAAAAGATGTTAGCTTAATGGTTACAGAAACTAAGATTAGAGACAAAGATGGCAAGTGGCTGAAGAGTGACTTGTTCAGAGTAGAAGCTATTAAGTTCCAAAAGTATGGATACTTCTGTTCTGATTATTGGGGAACTGCAGGATGGATAGAATATTGGGAAGAGCAGTTAAAAAGATGTAAGGATGGATTTGAGATACAAGGAGAGAGAATAACAGGTCATCATTATATGTATCTAAATTTTTGTCAGATACAAGTAGTAAAGAAATTAGAAGGGAAGAAGGCTTCCAAGAAAACAACTACTTTTCCAGATTTCTGGGATGGAGATTATGATTACTTTTGGTCTCTTGAGATTGCAAGAAATGGGATAGAGAAACAAGAGTTGGAGGACCTTAACCTAGGGGTGAAACCACACCCTGACTTCCTAACAGGAGGTTTCCACATGATTGTGGGGAAGAGTAGAAGGAAAGGTTATAGTTACAAGAATGGAGCAATTTCTGCTAACTATTATAATACTGAAAGAAAAGCACAGGTTATCATTGGTGCATCAGAAAAGAAGTTTTTGTACCCTAAAGGTACAATGGGTATGACAAGTGATTACCTAAACTTCCTTAATGAGTTTACAGGTTGGAGAAAATCCAGAGATTATGTAGACAAGCAAGACCATAGAAAAGCATCTTTTAAGAAGAAAATAAATGGGGTAGATATTGAGTCTGGTTATCAGTCAGAAGTATTTGCCCTAACCTTTAAAGATAATGCTGATGCTGCCAGGGGTAAGGATGGTATAGTTGTATTACTAGAAGAAGCAGGAGCATTTCCTAACTTAAAAGCTTCTTATGCAGCCATCAAACCTGCACTTACTGCAGGGATGTACATTACAGGACAAATCATTATATTTGGAACAGGTGGAGATATGAAATCAGGTACAGCAGATTTTGCTGACATGTTTTATAATCCAGTAGCTTATGGCTTAATGCCATTCATTAACACTTGGGATGACAATGCCCAAGAGACTACTTGTGGATTCTTCCACCCAGTGACAAAGAACCTAGAAGGGTTCTATGATTTGCAAGGTAATTCAAACATTCCTGCAGCCTTAGAGTTTGAACAATCAAGAAGAAAAGTCATACTTGAAAGTAGTAATAACAGTACAGCATATCAAAGACATGTTCAGGAGTTTGCACTAAAGCCATCAGAAGCTTTTTTAACAGTGTCCACAAATGATTTTCCTGTCATAGAATTAAGAGCACAACTTAACAGAGTATTAAGAGAAAAGTTGATGTTAAAGAAGGGAACACCAGTCTCCCTAAGAAGAGCAGAAGGGGGTAAAATCCTAGCTGAACCAGATCTGGTCAACAAGTTAAACCCAATAATACATTACAAAGTAAAGGAAGCAGACTTAACAGGATGCCCTGTTATCTTTGAGTTTCCATCTAATCCACCTAAAGGCTTGTATAAAATAGGGTATGACCCTTATAGGCAAGACCAAACTTCTGGTGTATCTTTGGCAGCAGTATATGTTTACAAAACAATACAGAAAGGAAACAGCACTAAAAACATTATTGTTGCTACTTATGTAGGTAGACCACAGACCTCAGATTCCTGCAATAGAATTGTAGAGCTTCTAGCAGAATTATACAATGCAGAAGTAATGTATGAGAATGAAGTACCTGATGTAAAGAAATACTTTGAAAGAAGAAAGAAGCTACATTTACTTGCAGCACAACCTGATGGTGTAATATCTAAGAATATCAAAGCTTCAAGAGTAGCTAGAGTATATGGGTGTCACATGAATGAGAAGTTGAAAGATGCTGGTGCCAAGTACATAAAGCAGTGGCTACTAGAGGAGAGGGATTTTGATGAAAATGGAGATGTACTACTAAATTTAGATTTTATATATGATGTTGGTTTACTAGAAGAGTTGATTCTTTACAATAAAAAGGGTAACTTTGATAGAGTTATGTCATTGATGCAAGTTATGTTTCAAGTAGAGGAAGATGAACTAGGCAAAGAGTACTCTGACACAGGGGAACAAAACCAGAATATAAAAGACTTATTGGAACTTAATTTGTTTAACAAAAACTAAAAATATAACAATGGCAGATATTGGAAAAGGGGTTAGACTCTCACTACAGCAAAAGAACTCCAACAAAAAGCAATGGTTTAAAGACAGAGCCAATGCATTAAAAGGAGCTTCTTTTACTTCTTCTACTCACAGTGGGGGAGTATCAGAATACAAAAGAAAGAAAGTCAACTATGACTTGTACAACAACATTATAAACCAAGAAGATTTTGCTTATGTATGTAAGCCTTTTGGTGCTGGTTCAGGAGAATTACCTGCAACCTTTACAAACAAGGATATTACTTCTCCTAGAATAAAGGCAGTGATAGGGATGGAAATGAAAAGACCATTCTCATTTAAGACACTAGCAGTTAATGAAGAAGCTACCAACAGAAAAGAAAAGGTAAAGTTTGACATGATTAAAGAGTACACTGTATCTCAAATTATGGCTCCTATACAAGCAGAGGTAGAACAGAAGTATCAAGCACAAGCAAAAGGTAGAGAACTTACTCCTGATGAATCAAAGCAGATAGAGCAAGCAATGGCTGAAGAGATGAAAGCTATGACACCCCCTGAAGTAGGGAAGTACATGTCTAGGCAACATCAAGATCCAGCTGAAGCACTTGGACATCAACTGTTACAAGGGATTGTACAGAAGCAGGATGTAAAAAGAAAGTTTGACAAAGGTTGGAAACATGCAACATTATCTGGGGAAGAAATTTACTGGGTAGGACAGGTTAGGGGAAAACCTAGCTTAGGAGTGACTAATCCTATTAGGTTTGATTATGACAAATCTCCTGATACAGATTTTATTGAAGATGGAGAATGGGCAGTAGCAGAATATAGAATGACACCATCTCAGTTTGTTACCATGTTTGGAGATGAATTGACAGATGAACAAATAGACCAAGCATACACTGAAGCAAAAGGTGGAGGTCCTACAAATGCTGGAGATTGGGCATTCAATGAAACTGAAAGCCAAACAGGAAACACTTTATCAGTTTTCCATTACACATGGAAAGGACTTAGAAGAATAGGTTTCTTAGAGTATGCTGACTTAGCAACAGGAGAAACTCAGATGACTGTAGTTGGAGAAAACTACAAAATGGACAAAGACTTAGGAGACATAAAAATGTCTTGGGAGTGGATTCCAGAAGTATATGAAACTTATGTAGCAAGAGGAGATATGTATCTTAGGATGCAACCTGTTGAAGGGCAACACAAAGATTTAAACAATTTATTTGAATCTAAGCTACCTTATTATGGAGCAGCTTATGACAACTTAAATTCTGAGACAACATCATTGATGGACAGAATGAAAGTGTGGCAATACTACTACAACATCATTATGTACAGGGTAGAGCTATTAATGGCTTCTGACAAGGGTAAGCTATTACTTATGAATATTAATGCCATACCTAAGTCTTCAGGTATAGACATAGAGAAGTGGTTGTACTATGCAGAAGCTTTAAAGATAGGTTGGGTTAATCCTAATGAAGAAGGTAACAAAGGTTTAGATGTGACTAACATGGCTAAACAAGTTGACATGTCTTTAATGTCTGACATACAGAAGTATATTGACTTAGCAGGATACATAGATGACCAATGTGGGAAGTCTGTAGGTATTACTGATGGGTTAATAGGACAGATTGAGCAAAGAGATGCAGTAGCAAATACACAACAGAATATGTCTTCTGCTTCTACTATCTTAGAACCTTACTTTGACTTACATAATCATGTAAAGAGAAATGTACTTCAGGCACTGATAGAGCAATGTAAAATATCATACTCTGATTCAGAAGATGAATTTATTACATATACTTTAGATGACTTGTCTACTGAAATGTTAAAAGTAGATGCTGGACTATTAGATTCTTCTACTTATGGAATATTTGTAACCTCATCTTCTAAAGCTTATGAAGCAGTGGAACTAGTTAAACAACTAGCACATGCAGCACAGCAGAACAATTCTATAAAGCTGTCTAGTGTTATTAAAGTAATTAGAGCTGAAGGAATACAAGAAGCAGAAGAATTACTTGAGACAGGAGAAAATGAAATGACTCAACAAAATCAAGCACAACAATTACAAGCTATACAAGAGCAAGGTAAAAATGAAGAAGCTGCAAGACAATGGCAAAGAGAGACAATGGATCTTACTCAAGCTAATACATTGGAGCAAATCCAAGCTAAAGGGGAAATTGACCTACAAAAGCAAGCTATGCTTTCTATGGGATTCAATGAGAACAAAGACATGGATAATGATGGCACACCAGATATAGTAGAGCTATATAAGGATGGTGCAGATGCAGACTTAAAAATGAGGAAGCAGAATTTAGATGAAAAAAAGTTTGAAGAGGACAAGAAACAGAACAAAGAGAAAAACTCTATAGAGAAACAAAAAATAACTCAAGCAAAACAAAAGAAAGAATAAGGAATAAGTTAAATTTGGCTATTAGGGTTAATCTCTAATAGTTAAGTTTAATACTTAACTTATCTTAATATTAATACTTAAATTTACATTAAATGCCAGGAACAGAACAAACCCAAGACAACAAGACTGCAGAAGCACAAGCAGCAACAGACACAGCATTAGACAATTTTCAATGGGATGATACAGGAGGAGGAGACTTTTTTGGTATTGCTGAAACAGGAACCAAAGAAGATGTAAAACCTGATGTTGTTTCAGATGTTAAAAAGGAAGATGGAAAAGAACCCACTCCTAAAGCTGATACAAAGAAAGAAGGAGAAGAGGAAGATGAAGAAGAAGATAGTTTCTTTGATATTGTAGACAAGCCAGGAGAAACAAAAGAAGGAGAAGAGGACCAGGGAAGTGATGAGGATGTAGATAAAGATTACTACAAAACTTTAGCTTCTAGAATGAAAGAAGATGGTATCTTTCAAAATGTAGATATTCCTGAAGGGGAAGATTTTACAGAAGATAAGTTCATTGAATTACAGGATTTAGAGATAGATTCAAGGGTAGAGGAAGCTTTTGAGGGATTCTTTTCAGAACTAGACGCTGATGGTGCTGCATTTTTAAAGCACAAGAAAGAAGGTGGAAGTACTGAAGATTTCTTTAAAACTTATGGTCAGAGTACAGGTGCTCCACAAGGAGACTTGGATGATGAGTCCTATCAAGAACAGGTCAGCAGATATTACTATGAACAAGAAGGAGAAGATCCTGAAGACATAGATGATAAGATTGAGTGGCTTAAAGATAGTGGCAAGTTAGAAAAGTATGCACAGAAGTTTGATGGTAAGTTAAAAGAAAATGACAAGAAGACCAAAGAAGATTTAGCAAATAATACCAAAGCTGCAGAAAAGACTGCAGAAGAAGGTAGGTTAGCTTTTGCTACAAGTGTCCAAGAAGCTTTAGAAGCTATAGAAGAAGTGGACAACTTTAAATTTACTAAAGAGAGTAAGAAAACTTTACTCCCTTTTATCACTAAAGCCACTGTAAAAGTTGGGAAGAACAAGCATATAACAGGTATGCAGGATAAGTTAAGTGCTACACTTAAAGATCCTAATAAAATGTTAGTACTTGCTCAATTATTACAGAATGATTTTGATGTTTCTAGTATCATTAACAGTGCAACCACTGCTAAGACTAAAACATTGAAGGATGACATTCAAAGAAAAAAGACTTCTGTAAGACCTACAAATTCAGGTAAAGCAGGTAGTAGAAAAAGCCTTTCAGAATTTTTCTAAAAAAGTAATTATAAATTAAAACTAATATTAAAAAGTTAGATTATGGTAGGTAACAAATTAATTACCAAACAAATGCCTTGGCATGCTAACATGACAGAGATGAACCATTTAGGTAAAGCTCTTATTGCAAAGCCAGACAAGTTTGAGTCAAAAATTGGACAGTTGTTTACAGCTGAAAAGTATTCTGATAACCCTTTAACTGCTATGGCACTTAAAGAAGGTAGAGAGGAAAACACCAATTCTTCTATGTGGGAATGGGATATGCGTGCTGCAAGCACTAGACCTTTAGTAGTACTAGAAGATGTATCTCCTGGAGATACAACAAAAGGAAAGTTCAAAGGGACTTTCAAAATCAAATTAGATGAGAACTGGTATGAGCCAGGAGACATCATTACTCCAGGAACTACTAACAAGAAGTTCCAATGTAGAGTACAAGAAGAGCGTGTTCCTCATGGGAAAGGTTTTATCTACACTTTACGTTTGATGAGTGATAACCCACAATTGTTTATTCCTTCTATGTATTTCAAAGCAGGAACACAATGGGGTAAATTGTATTCTCAATATGCTGAAGCTGAAACTCAATCAGGTTCTACACAATATGCTTTGCCTATCACTATGGCAAACAGAATGTCTAGATTCAGAAAGAAGTACAAGGTTACAGGAGATGCACACAATGAGGTATTGGCTGTAAAGATTCCAGACTCAATGGGTACTTACCATGATTCATGGGTTAAGTATGCAGAGGTAGAGTACTGGCAACAATGGTACAGAGAAATTGAAAGAGGATACTGGTACTCAAGAAGTACAGATTCAGTATTATCTGCCAATGGTAGACCAATCAGAACAGGACCAGGATTACAAGAGATGTTAGAAGATTCTCACACACAGCGTTATTCTCACTTAACTGCAAGGTTAATTGAAGAGTACTTAATGGGTATTTTCTACTCAAGAGTTAAGCCAGGTGCTGCAAGAAAAATCAAAGGATATTCAGGTGAATATGGAATGATTAACTTCCACAGAGCTATACAAGATTGGGCAACTAAAACTGGATTTATTCAGGTGGTACAAGATTTATTTATCCAGAAGGGTTCTTCTGAATACAATGATAATGCTGTATCTGCAGGTTACCAATTCACAAAATACAGAATGGCAAATGGTGCTGAATTAGAATTAATTCACAATCCACTTTATGATGATAGAGAAATCAATTTTGAAATTGACCCTGTTACAGGTTACCCTCTTGAATCTCAAAGAATCACATTCTTAGATTTCTCAGGAGAAGGTAAATCTTCTAACTGTAGAATAGTAAACAAAAACAAGTCATACAAACTTGGGTATGTTGCTGGTTTGACCAACCCTTATGGTCCTAATGATGGAAAGTTAATGAGCCATTCAGGTGACTTCTATGAAATGCATGTTGAGAAACAATCAGGTATGCACATTGAAGACATTGGAAGATGTGGTGAATTAATCCTTTCTAGAAACTAGGAACAAAAGGACAACTTAGAGTCAGGGATTGAGTTCCCTGACTTTATTTTATACCATCAGAGAAGATGATTAAAATCAAATACTAAGTTCATTAACATACAATGAAAAGAACTATATACAAGAATTAATATTTATAAGCAAAACATTATGGCAAAAGTAGAAATTAGACCATTAAGTATTCCAAAATGGCATGGTAAAACAGATCAGGAATCTTTCACACAACCACATACAATAGAAGCTTTATATGACCACAATACAGGTGGTTATGCAACTGGACTAACTGAACAAGAAGTAGAAAAGTATCAAAAAAAGTTAAAAGTAGACTTATCAAGTACTTTCAATCAAGATGAACCACACTCTTTCTGGAACAGCAAGATGGGTTCAATTAAATTGGAGAATGCAACAATGATCTTAGATGATGCAATTGCACTTGAATTTGTCAGAGTTAAAATGCTTAAAGCAAGCAAGTATGTTGCTAACAGTATGAAAGATTGGGAGAATGGATTGTACCCTGAAGCTACACATGTAATTTTTGATGAATCTGAAGAAGAGAACATCAAAGCAAGTAAAGCTAAGAAAAGACAGGCTGCAGTTAAATTATCCTTAGACCTCTCTAAAGATGCACAAGCTAGTATCATTCAGATATTAACTAACAAATCTGTAAGAGGTAAAAGTGACAACTATTTGGTTGGGGAGATTGATGACCTTATTAAAGATAGATTGGATGACTTCCTAAGAGAAGCTAGTAAAGACAAGAAAGACTTGTTTACTACAGCAGCAGTTATGGAAGCAATTCACAGAAATATCTTGACAAAAGAAGGTACAGCAGTTTTCTATCTATCAGATAAGATTGGCTATGATTTTGAATCAGCTGTTGAATGGTTCCAAGATCCACAGAACCAAAACATGAAGACTAGCATCTTAGGTAAACTAAATAGTTAGACTTCTAAAACAATTAAAAATGAATATAAAAGAAATGCATTATGATTTTAAGAGTAAGCTTAATAAGCTAGACTCACAACAATACAGAAACTTAAAGGTTCCTGAGATTGATTGGAAGATTAATGAAGCAATTGAACTATTCACTAAGATTGTGGCTGAACCCAAATTTGCAACCAGATTAGGGTTTGAAATAAGTCAGAGAGTAATTGATGATATCAGAACTATTGTTGTTAACTCAAAGTCCTTGACTAAGACTACAGAAGATGCAGACACTGCTATCTTTAGTTTACCAAGTGATTACTTTAATTATGTAAGCACAGGTAAATTAATAATGAAAAGTGGAGCATGTGAACTAGCTGCAGACAAGGTATTTGTAAGACAACATGATGATAGTTTTCAAGTAAGTTCATTTGATAAAAGCTCTTTCCTTTGGAGAGAAGTTAACATCAGATTTTTTAATGGAGGTATAAAGGTGTTCACATCTGGAGAGTTTTCTGTAAAAAGTTTTAATATAGATTACATCAAACAACCTGTATCTGTGAATAACAGTGAAAGTTTTGTGGGAGGTAGCTATAAAACTTTGGCAGGAGTGGTTCTATCTACTAATGTAGATTGTGACTTACCTAGTACAGTCCACAGAGAAATTATAGATTTAGCTGTAGCTATAGCATCAGGTGATTTACAAGTTCCTGATTTAACAATTAAAAAAGATAAGTTGAATTATAATCAACTTTCATAAGTCAAACATTTAAAATTAAAAATTATGTCAAGAAACAATGATGTTTTTACAGTATTAATTCCAACAGTTGCAACAATTGCAGTAGCAGGAACAGGCTTAGGTGCCTTAGCAGAAGGTGCTCTTGGAGCATTTGATTATGATACAAACTTAGCAGTAGATGGACCAGTAGATAAGTTCTTCTTTGCAGTAGGTATTAAAGATTTAGATGGTGTCTCTGACATCAACAGATCAGGTGGTACACACATCCAATCAAGAAACATAGTATCTTTAACAAGCAACTGTTATACTGCACCTGTGCAGATGGTTACAGCTAGTGAGTTGAAAGTTATGCGTTGTGGTGGAGAAGTAGGTGTAAAAGTTGAAATCAGAAACCAAGAAGCTTACAGATTAAATGGTTACAATCAAGTTGTAAAAAACTTTATAGTACCAACATCTGAATGTGTTGATTGTGATTCTACTTGTGAGGATGAAAATTCTGCTGCAGTTTTACAAAGCTTAGTTGATTTAATCAATGATGATGCTGATAAAGTTGTAGTTGCAAGTATTACAAGTGTAACTGCAAATTCAGTAGTAACTCAAAGTTTAGTTATGACTGTTAATCCTAAATCATTGAAGAAATTCTCTGAAATTAACTTAGGATACTTTTTCCCTAACCAAACAGAAATCATTGTGACTTCTACAAAAGGGTTTAAGAATGCTACTATTACTACACCAATGGTGTATGAAGAAGGAGCAGGAACAGATGTTAAGCAATTAGAGTATGTTGCTAATGGATGGAAGAACAGTACTCCTTACAGAGTGTCTCCTTTAAATGGAGTTGCTTTAGAAGGTGCACAGTACTTTGCTGACCAAGATAAGAAGTATGATTTGATACACTTAAGTTATGACCAAGTTTCTGTTTCAGGATGGGAATCTAATGCTCATTTCATGAGAACAATCATTGCAACTTCTAATGAAGCAGGAGCTTTAAGTAAGAATGTAGGAGATTTTGTCAATGTAATGACAGCTGGTAAAGTTGATGCTATTGAAGTATGTGACAACCAACCTTCTTCTTAGTATTCTTTAAATTAATATAAATAGGGGTTAAGGATAAACCTTAACCCTTATTTTTTTAGTATCTTACAAACACTTAAAAATCTTAAGATGGCAGACGTAAATCATACATTAACTACACTACAAGATGTTAACTACATCTTAAACAATGAGCCTACAGCCATTGGATTTACTCTCTCTGAGATAGACCCTTGTACAGCAGATAAGACCATTTTAGTAGGTACTATTGAGCCTGGGGTTAACTACAAGTTACCTATAAAAGTAGATGGCAGGTATAGTGTAAAGCTAGAACTGTTAGATACTGAATCTACTATTATAATAAACCATTATGTAAAGTTACAATTATCAACTATAGAGAGCATATTTTCTGTTACCTGTGATTGTGGTTGTGGATGTGCAGATTGCACAGACCTAAACTTAGACATATACAAAGCACTACTAGCAACAAGAAATAAGATAGATACCTTAAAATATTTGTCTTCTCCTAAGTATGACTCTTTCTTTCAGAAAGTTCATAAGGGAATTAGTTGTTTAATAGAGCCACAAATTTATTGTGACATTACTACAGAATCTGTAACAGGTGTATCACAATACAATTCACAACTTACTAAAGATTTGATATCTTTAGATTATTTAATAATGTACTTTGCTGACCTTAGAGATGTTTCAGATTTAGATGAGATTGCTTACATCAATGATAAGTATCAATCAGAGTCTATACTTTGTTGTATAAACTCTTCTGGAGTTAACATCAAAGAAATACAAGACATAGTAAATAGCACAACAACTACTACTTTATGTCCTGTATGTCCTGAGTACACAACAACAGCTTGTCCAACAACAACAACCACTACCACTGAAGAAGTAACAACTACTGAAGATCCAGTAACAACTACTACTACAGAGGACCCAGTTACAACAACAACTAGTACAAGTACAACAACAACAACTAGCACCACAACAAGCACAACTACAACTACCACAGCAGCACCAGATGATTGTGAGTTAGTAGGAACTGCAGATGAGGTATAAAATAATTATAGAGATATGACAATAATATTGACATTAACAACAGCAGGTATAGACACTACTGCTTTTAATCTTTATTCCAATGCAGACAGTTATACTGCTATACAAGATACTGCCACTAGAGCAGAATTGATGGCAGGTAAAACAGTTACAATGCCAGCAGGTACTACAGCAATAAAATGTGTAGCTACAGGTGAGTGTTCTTCTGAATTGTTTGTATCAGTAATAAACAAGTTAGCTCCATCAGGTTCTATCTCTGGAGGAGATTTATTAACATGTGTTAATACAAGTAACATCTTAACTGCAAATGTAGTTTACCAAGGTACACCTTCTTACTTGTGGTCTCCAGGAGGAGCAACTACACAAAACTTAACTGTCAATAGTCCAGGTACATATTCAGTACAGGTTACAGATAGTTACAATAACAAGACAAGTACTATCACTAAAATAGTTTCAGAAAATGTAATAGCACCTTCAGTCAACATAGTTGAGACAGGTTCATTACCAGGTTCTGTAACACTAAGTGCAAGTGGGTCTACTGCACAAGGTAGTAAGACTTATTTGTGGAGTACAGGAGAAACTTCTGCTAACATTATAGTAAATGGACCAGGAGTGTATGATGTTACAGTAACAGGAGGACTTAATGGATGTACAGCTAATCAGAGCATACAAGTTCTTGATTGCTCAATGATAGGGACAATAGAAGATGTTACCCCAGAATGTGAAATGGAAGGTAATGCAGAAGAAGTATAAACAAGTTAACAATTATAAATTATGATAACAAAAATAACATTAACAACAGCAGGGATTGATACTACATCATTTACTTTGCATTCAGATGCAGACAATTATGCTGCAACTCTTGCAACTGTAAGTAGGTCTCAATTACTAGCAGGGTATGATGTTACAGTTCCTAGTGGCACAACAATAGTTAAAGTACAAGCTACAGGAGCTTGTTCTACTAGCATTTTGTTGTCAATAACAGCTACAACTGCAGCACCTGCAAATTGTCAAGTATGGACAGCTACAATGGCTGGACAAGTTCAATCAGGAGAAAGCATGACAGTTAATGCTGTTCTTTGTGATGGAAACAGTATTACTTATGTTTTATATGAAGGAGAGTCTGTAAACTTCTGTGGTACTATAACTAGTAGCACACTTAATGGAGGAACACTAACCTCTGGTTCAGCTTGTACTTCTGCTTACAGAAGTGTAGTACTTGCATCTAGTGGGAACAATGATTACAGTGCTTGTGCTTCATCAAGTTACACAAATTTCTATATGCCTAATGGTTCAAGACTATTAACTGCAACAAACATTTTTAGTGCTGCAAGTGGTGGAACAAGACCAGGTGCACTTTTCTTTAGAGAAGCATCTACAATAGGTTGGAGACAATGGACTGGAACTGCATTTGGAGGACAAGGAGAATGTGTTTCTACAGATTGTAAAACATGGACATTGACTAGTAGTAATCATCCATCAGGAGAGTTTACTGAAATAAGATATACTCCTTGTGAAGGAGGTCCTCAGATAACAATAACTACTGGAGGTCAGACAAGTCAATCTTTCTGTGCTGATATAGACTTTATAGAGATAGTAGATATGCCAGGATGGGATGGAGTTAAAGATGACAACATGGTTGGTGGATACAGTAATTTAACAGCAACAAGTCAAAGCTGTTAATGACTGATGAACTAATTAAATTAATAAAACAACTTGTAAAGGTCACCCATTCAAGGGTGATCTTTGTAGGGAGTTTTGTAGACACCATAAGAGGTATATCTGGAACACCAAGAGATATAGACATTATTGTAAGAAAAGAAGACTTAGCTGCCTTAGAAGTTCTAGGAGAAGTTATCCCTTTAAAATACAATCCTATGTTTAAAGGTAGAGAAAGATATTTCATAAAGACTGAAGTTATACCTATAGATGTATTTGTAGGAGATGGTCATTTAAGTGGTGCCACATTTGAAGATGTACTAGTAGGAGAAACACTTGTAAAGGTGTACTCTAAAGAAAGTGAAATAGAATCAGCTGCAAAGCTTGCAGAACATGTTGAATCAATTCATTTAAGTACCTCAAGAAAGTATTTAAAAAGAGCAAACAAATTAAAAGAAAGACTATAGTGAGATATATATGTGCACAACCTACTAACAATTACTATACTTGGCAAGTAGAGGTGTTGATACAGAACTTTAAAAAGCAAGGAGTTAATCCTAATCAGATTGATATCTTGTGTTCTACTACTACAGGGGAGATTCCTGAAGTATGGAAAAGGTTACAAGCACATTATAACACTGTAAGGTTCTTCTTTTACAAAGACACAAGAAAGGATAAAAGTTATATACCTTCTATCTATTTTAATTTAATGAAAAATCACATGATGGCTCACCCTGAATTAGAAAAAGAAAGGTTATTTTTACATGACAGTGATATAGTGTTTACTAGACCCCCAGAAGTTAGTTGGGTTGAAGGTAAAACCTGGTATATGAGTGATACAAATTCATACATAAACTATGACTATATACAGAAGAAAGGAGATGACATCTATAAGATGATGTGTCAGATTATAGGGATAGACCCACTGATACCAAAATTAATGAATAGTAACTCTGGTGGTGCACAGTATATAATCATAGGAGAGAACTGGAAGTTTTGGGAAAAGGTAGAAAGAAATAGCATTGAGTTGTATTCTTATTTTAAAAGAGTTGAAAGCTCTTATGTTAAGAAGCATCAGAATGACTACCCCATACAGAAGTGGACTGCAGGAATGTGGTCATTGCTTTGGAATGCTTGGAGAAATGGTCATGAAACCAAAGTAGATACAAGACTAGATTTTGGGTGGAGCACTCAAGATATTGATGTAACTAAAAAGAATTGGATTTTACATAATGCAGGAGTGACTGACAATCAAAGTAGATTGTTTTTTAAAGGAGAGTACTTACACAAGTTGCCTTATAAAAGAATACTAGATATAGACAAAGACAAAGCTAGTTTCTATTATTGGACAGAAGTACAGGAAGCAGGTAAAAATACAATTTTATAAAACATAAACAATAAACCTATGGCTAGCATCATTAAACAAATAGATTACCTATACAGAGAGGTAAAATGCCTAAAAGCAAAACAGAGTGTACAAAGTGGTACAGGTGGTGGAGGAGCTGGAGGTAGTGGAGACAAACATCTTACATACATTCAACCTGCTGAACTAGAAGAGTGGGTAATAGAACATAACTTAGACAAATATCCATCTACAGTAATTGTAGATGATAATGAAGTGGAAGTAGAAGCTTCAATTCAACACATTACCAGAAATAAATTAATAATAACATTCACACCTGGCTTCTCTGGAAAAGCCTACTTAAACTAAACTACAATGGCAGAAAGAAAATTTCTATCAGATATTAATTTATCTGGAAATCAATTGCTGAGAGCTGTGTTTCACAATGCATCATCAGCACCAACATCACCAAAGGAAGGTCAAGCCTACTTTAACACAGCAAGTAATACACTTTTAATCTATGCAGGAGGTTCTTGGGTAGATGCATTAGGTGCAAACTCAGCAACACAATTAGGAGATGGTACTAGAAATGGTACTACCTATGGTATTGACTCTGATGGGTCTCAAGATGACATTATCTTACAAAGTGCAACTACCTCTTTAGCAGGTCTATTAAGTGCTGCTAAGTTCAATGAGATTGTAGCCAACAATGCTAAAGTGTCTAATGTAGATCACCCATTAGTTGAAGCACCAGTACCTTCTGATGCAGTGTTTACAGATACTGAAACATTAACTACTTTAGGTTTGGCTGGAAACAACCTTACTTATGTAGATGAAAATGGAGATACAACTACTTTAGATTTAACTCTTTATTTAGATGATACTAATGCAGCAAGAATTGCAAGTGGAACTTTAAATGGTAGTACAGGTATTGCAACATTCACAAGAGATGATGCTAGTAGTTTTGAGATTAACATGTCTGCATTTTTAGATGCAATTACTCTAAACAATACTTTGACAAGTGATTCTACAACAGAAGGATTAACTGCAGCTCAAGGTAAGGTATTAAAAACATTAGCAGATTCAAAAGCTAAAAGATACTCAGGTACTTTTGGTAATGGTTCTTTACTTGTTTTATCAGTACCTGCTTCAACACACCAAGTAAATTCTAATGGACAATTTTCAGTTTTTACTGCACTTGTAAGTACAGGGGAACAAGTAGAATGTGAAGTTGTAATAAACTACACTAATGGAAACATTACAATTGAAACTAATGAAGCTGTTGGAAATGCAGATTTATTAGTGACAGTAATTGGATAGTTATCTGAGTAACATTTAAAAAACAATACAATGGCAAAAAGAAAATTTATAGTTAATATAGAAGCTACCTCTTTCATAAAGAAGAATGGTACTTCCTCTCAGATTTTAAGGGCAGATGGAAGTGTGGATGGTAACATTTATACTTCTCTAAAAAGAGTGGGTAGTAACTTACCTACTACTGTTTCTAAGGTTTCAGGTAATCACACTATAGATTTTTCAGCTAACAATAACTTCCTGATAAATGCATCAGGAAGTTATAGTATTGTTGCTTCTATTTCAGCAGCAAATGTTGGTCAATCTGGCATGATTACTATAGTAAATTCTGCAGGAGTGACTCCAGGAAATTTACCTAGTAACCTTCTTACATCAAATGGACATGAACCAGCTTGGGTTACAGCAAGTGGTAAAACTTCCATATTATCTTATTATGTGATAAATGCAACACAGGCAATAGTAAATTACATTGGTGACTTTTCTTAATATAAAGATATATGAATATAGGGTTCAGCAAAATCATAGAGTGGAACACATCTAAATCCACTACTACAAGTTTTAATACTTCTAGGAATACTAGTACTAGCTACATTACAACTAATGTTACAGCTACTACTTGGAGTACATCTAAGTCTACTACTACTGATTATGTTACCTCACATTCAACTCAGACTAATGTTCCTACATCTAGGTCTACAACTACAACTTATAACACATCTAAGTCAACAACAACTACCTACATTACAACTAGGTCTACAACAACAAGCTATAATACTAGTCACAGTACAACTACTACCTTTGATACAACTATTTCAACAGTTGTAACATGGATTACTAGTCACAGTACTAATACAGTGTACAACACTACTAAAAACACTAGTACTACTTATAACACATCAAGAGCTACTAATACAACTTTTAGTACTTCTAAATCTACTACCACTACTTTCAGTACTACTGTGAGTACTAGCACTAGTTATCTTACTTCTAGAGCTACTACCACATCATGGAACACAAGTAAAAGTACTACCACTGTTTATAATACAAGCAGAAATACTACTACTACTTATGAGACTTCTAAGGCTACCACAACAACATGGTCTACAAATAGGTCTACATCAGTATCACAGTCTACATCAAGGTCTACCACAACCACATATAACACTAGTAAAAGCACTACAACTACTTACAATACCAGTAGAGCTACTACTACAACATACAGTACCAGTAAATCAACTGTTACAACATACAATACAAATCATAGCACCACTACTACTTTTAACACAAGTATTGCTACTACAACAACTTGGAATACACTTAGGTCTACAAGCACTACTTACAATACAAGTAAGATAACTAACAGTAGCTTTAACACTAGTAGAACTACTACAACTAACTTTACAACTAGTAAGAGTACAACTACCACTTGGATTACTAGTAGGGCTACTACAACAACATATAACACTAGCCATAGTACTACCACTACATGGAATACTTCTTACAATACAGTTACTACTTATAATAGTAGCACAAGTTTTACTACTACTTGGAGTACAAATAGAAGTACAGCAAAATCTCATAGTACAAGTAAAAGTACTACAACTACCTGGAGTACATCAAAATCCACTACTACTACTTGGAATACTAGCAAGAGTACTACTACTACTTATAATACTTCAACAAGTACTATAACAAACTACAATACTTCTCACAGTACTACAACTACTTTTAACACAAGTATAAGTACAGTGACTACATACAACACATCTAGGTCTACAACCTGGAATACAAATGTATCTACAAATACTTCTTTTAGTACTACTAGGACAACAGGTACAACTTTTAATACAAGTAGAAGTACAAATACAACTTGGATAACATCTAAAAGTACAACTACTACTTATTACACTAGTCACAGTACTACTAAGAGTACTAATAGTATGAGAAATACTAGTAGACTTACTAATGTAAGTACTACTACAAGCTATAATACCCTTGTAGATACTACAACTACTTATATTACATACTATAATGTAATAACTAGTTGGAACACAACAAGGTCAACAACTACTACTTACAATACAACTACTGGTAGAAGTACTAGTTGGGTTACATCAAGAAGTACAACAACAACTTATGACACTTCTGGAGGAGGAGGAGGAAATTATGACCCATCACCACCATTCCCATCTCCATCATAAAATTAAATTAAAAGAAACAACATGGCAATAGATCAGACATATTATAAAATGGGAGATGTTACTACTACTAATCATCTTACTTCTCCTAATACAAAAAATATTAATGCTTGGTACAAAGAGTGGAAACCTCTTTTAGATGCAAGTGTATTTGATGCTTACATAGTAGGAAATGTGGCTGAAAAAATATTTGGTAAATCTATTATACCTACAGTAGATTTTGATGTAGCTTTGCTAGGAGACATAGCAGAGGATTATGAAAGCTTAAAAGTGTTAATGGATGAAGCTGTAAGAATAGGTTTTGACAACAAATTTTTAGTTGATATATTTCACAATGATGCTTTGTTAGACATACAGAATTTTAAGCCTATTGTTCAGATAAGACAGTTTAATCATTTTAAAAGGTCTAATGCTGATGGCTCAAACAAAAAAGAATACAAAGTAGAAGGTAAAGACCTTGAAGAAATTTATGGTGGGATGGTTAAAGCAACCTATACTAATACTGATATTATTCCTGTTAGTTGTTATAAAGCAAGAGCAAGGTTTAAAGATGGAGACTACATTGGAATACAAATAAATGTAAAAGATGCATTTGATGCAGATGACAACCTTTTGGGTAAAGAATTAATTTAAGATAAAAAGAAAAGAATATGCCTAATACTTCCCATTCTACTACAACTTCTTGGAACACTTCAAGAACTACTTATGTTGTTACTAACACAAGTCATACTACAACTACAAGTTGGAGTACAAGTAAAAGTACAGGTTATTCTAGGTCTACATCTAAAATTACTAATGAAAGTTATAGTACTTCAAAAAGCACTGTTACAACATGGTCTACAACTGTTTCAACAGCTGTACCAGTAAACACACAAAAGACAACTACATATTATACTTCTAAAAGTACTATTACAAATTATTCAACTAGTTTAACAACTACCACAACTTATGGTACATCAAGAAGTACCACTACAACTTTTGCAACTTCAAAGAGTACAGTAACTGTAAGGTCTACTTCAAGAACTACTACTTTTGCTACAACTAGAAGTACAAGTACTACCTGGTCAACCTCTAGAAGTACTACAACAACTTACATAACTACTAGGGCTACTACTACTACTTATGCCACAAGTAAGGCTACAACAACTACTTTTGCTACTAGCCAGAGTACAACAACAACTTTTAATACCAATAAGTCAACTACAACTACTTATACCACTAATTATAATGTTATAACTAGTTTTAATACATCAAGGTCTACTACTGTAACTAATTCTACAACAAAGAATACCTCTACTTATCATAGTACTAACAGAAGTACCACAACTACTTATAATACTGCTAGGTCAACTACAACTAGTTGGGCAACAAGTAAATCCACTACTACTACATTCCTTACATCTAGTAGCTGGACAACTACTTTTAGTACTATAACAAATTTTACAACTACTTATAATACTTCTCATAATACTAACACAACTGTTAGTACCTCAAGAAGTACTAATACAACCTGGTCTACTACTAGAAGCACAGTTACCACATACAATACTAATCACAGTACAGTGACAAGTTATAACACTAATCATAGTACTACAACAACATTTGCTACAAGTCATAGCACTACTACCACTTATGCTACTAACCATGCAACTACAACTACATGGACAACTACATACAATAGAATAACTAGTTTTGATACAAGCAAGTCAACTACTACAACATATAATACTTCTCACACTACCTCTACTACTTTTAGTACTAATCACAGTACTACTACTACATGGAGCACTAGTCAAAGTACTATAACTAATTACAGTACAAGTCATGCTACAAATACATCTTGGTTAACTGACAGAAGCACAACCACAACTTGGAACACTACTTCTTCTATTACCACTACTTATAACACTAGTCATACAACTGTAACTACTTATAATACCAATCATAGTACAGTTACTAACTATTCTACAAGTAGTTCAAGAAACACTACATGGTCTACACAGAGAAGTACTACAACTACTTACTCAACAAGCCATATTACATTAACAAACTATAATACTAACCATAGCACAACTACCACATACAGTACATCAAAAAGTACTACAACCACATACAACACATTAAAAGCAACAACTACTAGTTATAACACAACTTACAATACCACTACTACATTTAGTACAAGTACATCTAAGTTGACAAACTATTCTACTAGTCATAGCACAACAACAACCTGGTCTACCAGTAGATCTACAACAACTACTTTTACAACAACATGGTATGTTTAAATTATTTATTATCTTAGCACAGAAATGGATACAATAAAAGATAGAATAACTTGGTTACAAGGAGAAGATAAAAAGTACAGTAAGCTTTATTCTTCTGGATATCCTCATGGGGGACCTATGGGATTAGTAACAGTCTTTGATATTCCCAAAGAAAAAAAGTGTATAGATTTAGGATGTGGATTAGGAGAATTGAGTAAACACTTTACAGACTACACAGGAGTGGATGTCTCTAGCTGGGTTATAGGCTCAAACAAACAAAGAAAAATTAATGGTACTTACTACCATGCTTCTTTAGATAATCTAACTTGTATAAACAAGAACCAATATGATGTAGGTATCTGTTCAGATGTAATGGAGCATATCCCTGAAGAAAAAGTAGGAGTTATTTTAAAAAGTATATCTTTGTTAAAAGTAGGAACTTTTTATTTTGACATAGCTCTTCTGCCAAGTTCTAATGTAGATGAAGAAGGAAAAAATTTACACCTTACTCTTTGGAAACAAGAAAGATGGGTAGAAGAACTAAAAAAGTATTTTAAATTAAAAGAAGGTAAAATTTGTGAAGGAAGTCTTAGAGTAAGTTGTACCTTGAAACAATAATTATTAATAATTAAAAACAGAAGTATGAATGCACAAACAATTATTTTAATTATCCTAGGATTAGGATTTTTTATTACAGCACTACTAGTGCTAAAGAAAAGAAAACCACAAAGTATTAATGTTACAACAACCACTAAAGCAGTAGCTACAACTACAGTAAAGCCTAGTGATGTTGATCCAAGTGATGTTAAACCAAGTGATCCAATTGCTACTACAACTACAACTACAAAGGCACCACAACCTAGTCCTAGCATTGATGCTACTAGATACAAGCCTAACCCTAGACCAAAGAAGAATCCAGCTCCAAAAAAGAAACCAAATCCAAGACCTAAAAAAGAAGCAGTTAAAGTTGCACCTAAGAAGGTTGTTAGAAAGGTTAAAGAAGAGCCTAAAGCAAAACCAAGAAAACCTAAAGCTAAAAAATAAGTTACAATATGGAAATGTTTGACCAAAAAGTTCTTAAAGAGAGGATTGGAGAACTTAAGAAAAGTAATAACCTAAAGACATTAGAACCTGTAGAAAGGTATTTACTTGAAAAGTTAAAGAAGACTGGTGTGAAAGCCAACTATGATGTATTGTGTGAGGAGATGCCTTACTTTGATACAATAGGTTACACAGAGTATGCAACCAACTTTATTATGTCCCCACTTAATCTAAAGATGAAAGAAGACATGATGAGGGATGCAGAGCAGGATACAGATGAATATGAAATATTAGATTATGCATCTCATTTTGCTGATAACATTAAGAATAATTTAGCTAATAAATACAAAGACAGATTATCTGACTTTGATGGATACAAAGAGGTTACAGCTTTAGTAGTTTTACCAGGGTCTAATAAACTAAAGTCAGCTGTTTGTATCAACAAGTTAAAAGAGATAAAGAGATTGTATGGTGATGATGTTTATTTTAAACCTCACCCACTTACAACACATGCTTTCATTGGTGAGTTGAAAGACTTATTTGGTGAGAACAGTATATTACCTAGAGAGATTGATTTGTATTATTTCCTAGCAAAAGTAGATAAGGTCTACACAACCCACATAAGTGAAAGTGCAGTTTATGCCATAGCTTTGGGTAAGAAGATTGAGCCTATTGATGTTTACAATGAAATAAGACAAGGATCTTTTTACAGTATAAATGTAGGTCTTTTTGAAAATCAATATGAAGGCAAAGAGTGGATTAACAAAGTCTTCTCAAGTCCAAAGTCAGGAGTGATAAATCCTAATCTTGATAAAGATTGGAAAAAGAAAGTAGATTTATATTTAGAATACATTTTAGAAAAAAGGGAAATGTATAAAGATTGGTACATAGACAGTAGAGTACCAAAAGAAAAAAAGTAAAGAAGTAATTTAATAAAGTACCCCCTAGTGACAGCAACAAATATAAATCCCAGGGAATGACAACATTTGTACACACATTAAAACAAGCAACTATGGAAGGATTCTCCTTGTACATACAGTACTTTATTAAATTGTTTCTCAGTATTAAGCTTTTTGCAACCCCAAGTGGGATGGTATCTGGGATTTCAGTAACTACTGTATTATTATTAAGTTCAGTTCAACAGTCAATACTTCTGTTATTAGGACTATTTATGTTAGACTTTGCAACAGGTATAGCAGCTTCAATAAAAGAACAAGTAGATTACAGAAAAAAGAACCCTGACTTTCCTAAGAACAATTTTGTATCCTCTGAAAAACTAAAGCTGTCACTAGTTAAACTCTTTACATATACTACTGTAATATTATCAGTAAATGGTATAGAAACTATCTTCAAAATAAAAACATTTTCTTTTCCTAGCATTACAACACATAATTATTCTATCACTTTAATTGTGATAGGAGTGTGTACTACAATAGAATTTTACTCTATCTTCTTTGAGAACTTCAAAAGGATGGGGTTTGACATTATTAGTGGTATTACTAAAACTGTCAAGGCTGCTAAAAAAGTTTATGATGAAGTAAAAAAATAAAACAATGGCAACAAAAGTAAAAAGTTACACAGATAAAGAACTCCTTGACAGAATGAAAAGCTTAGATAGCTTTACTCACATGCCAGAGTCACACCACATAATTGCATTAAGAAGCAAAGAAGATGTGGCAGACAGGTATGATGATAAACTCTATCTGTTTAAAGGAGAGAAGTTTGTCTCAGTAATGAGTTGTACAACCAACAGTGGTAAGTATGGCTTATTAAACTTTATGAAGTGGAATAAGAAAGGCACTGCTGTAATTAAATTTGATGAAGTATATTATGATACTTTCATGAAATCTGATGGGGACTGTGTTAGACACCACAATAGTAAGATGCCATGTCTAAGACAAATGGGTCCTATGAAGTATTATAGAGACAACAACAAAGACTTAAAGATAGATGAAGCTGGAGAAGTATTTGAAGCTAACAATAGTACCAATATACATGGGAACTCTTATGTAGCAAAGAAAGGAATAATTTCCTGGACAATTGGTAAATGGGGTACAGGATGCATAGTTGTAAATGACCTTACAAAATACTTTGAAGTTTTACTGTTAAGAATAAAGTTTAACAAGTTAATTACCTTCACAGGTTTAAAAGAATTTTAATTATGAGTGAAAACCCAAAGCTAAGAAAGAATGGAGGACCAGGCACCAAGACAGGAAATTTCCTAAGAGGTGTACTAGGTGCTGCTCCTAAACTTATTGACCTTGTTACAGGGGGTAAGTTCACAGATGCCATTAGTTTAATTTCAGGTTCCCCTACTAATGCAGGGTTATCTGCAGATGAAGCTGACAAGGTGTTTAACATGATACAAGAAGATATCAAAGACATACAGAATGCTAGGCAGATGCAAACAGAGATAGCTACTTCTGCTAACTCAACTAAACTAGCTAAAAACTTTGTTTACTATTTAGCTATTGGAGTGTTTACATTCTCAGTAGCAGTAGTAATACTTTTATTCTTTAAGGAAGTTCCTGAAAAGAACAAAGATGTAGTAAACTTTATTTTAGGAGTACTCATAGGTACAGGTCTAACAGGAATCTTTAACTACTTTTTTGGTAGCTCTAAAGGGTCAAAAGATAAAGCAGACTTACTGTCTGCACTAAAATAATGGCAACTACTACAACAGACAAAGCTATTTTCTCAATGGAATTGAGTAAGTTAATCCCCTTAATTGTGGGATTAATGTTGGCTACAAATACTGTGTCTCTTACAATACAAAGACTATCTAACCTAGAGGAGAAAAGTGATTATGACATCAAGGCAACCAAAAGAAGAATAGACAACTCAAGAACAGAGATTAAGTATGAAACAGAGATCAAAGATTTAAGGAGAGACTTGAAGCACTGTAAAGAGAAAAGTTAAGATTAAACTGAAAGATAATTAAGGTTCTACAAGCTAGAAGTTTAATTATTTTTTACTAACTTTGTGTTCATGGAACACAAGGAAATTGGTAGAAAGCTTATTGAGCACTTCAAAGTAATGATATTTGATGAGCCTTCTCACACATACAAAGTAGCAGGAAAAGGGTTAACACCTGTATCAACTTTCATTAAGAAATTTGTGAAACCTTTTGATGTAGACAAGGTAGCACCTTTCTCTGCAAAGAAAGAAGGAGTTACAGTAGAAGAGATTAAAGCAAAATGGGACAAGATAAAGAATGAAGCCTGTGACAATGGTACTAAAGTACATGACTTTGGAGAAAGATTTGTAATAGATAAATACAAAGTAGAGTCTGATTTAGAATACAGTAGTGTTTTACAACACTTAAAGAATGATGAAAAGTTACAACCTAAGTCAGAAGCCTTAGTAAAGTTTTGGAAGAAAATGCCAGAACACTACTATCCAGTAGCTTTAGAGCTTAGGATGTTTTGTTTAGAGATGGGCATTGCAGGTACAGCAGATATAATACTTGTGGACAAAAGAGATGGTAGTTTAGTTATTGCTGATTACAAAACCAATAAGGATTTGTTTAAACAGTACAAACAACAAAAGTTATTAGGTATCTTTAAGCACATGAATGATACTCCTTACAGTAAGTACAAAGTTCAGCTTTCTACTTATCAAATTCTACTAGAAAAGGTAGGATTTAAAGTGAGTAGAAGATTTTTAATTTGGTTAAAAGAAGATGGGGAATATGAAATATTTGACACCTCTGATATTACCAAAGATATTATAAGCTATTTTAAAGCTAAAGTAGAATATGCAAATTGGTAAAACATAAAAAGTAATGGCACTAACAGGAAACATTATACAAAGGGTTCAAAGTCTTTATAGTAAAGGCATAGAATCTGGGTCTTCAAGGTTAATGAGAAGACACATTTATTCTAAAATGGTAAGTGTCAGAGCACTCTTATTCTTTAATAAGATAAATAAAAGACAATTCATTTCTAAGTTTAATTACACTATGCTATCTTGTGTAGAGTTAATTAAGACTACAGAAGATAATTGTCCTTGCTTGCCTGCACCAGGATGCAAGATTCTAAGAACTAAACATAAATTACCTAAGCCTGTAAACAGTATCAATGGTTATATGATTGACTCTGTGATGTCTGTAAACCATGGCACCATCTTTCATGAGGTAACTTACAAAAGTAAAATATGGAGAGCTGCAGATAAGTACTCTTCAAGTAAGCCTGACTTCTTTATAAAAGATGACTATTTATACATTACCTCTACAAGAACACTAGAATCCATAAACATCTTAGGTTTGTTTGCACATCCTTTAGATGCTTTAAACTACCCTTCAAAATGTGAAGAGGTAACAACTTGTCCTACACATCCCACTGAAATGGAGTTTCCTTTAGATGAGGAATTGGTAGATGCTTTAGTAGAACTTACTGTACAAGAAATTGCTGCAGGATTTGCAGTAGGGTATGAAGATAAAAGGAATGATGGATCAGACCATGTAGAAGGTTCACAACAACCACAGAGAAGACAACAGAGAAGACAATAGCCTATGAATAATATATTATCCTCATATAAATATTACAGGTCAGCAGGAGGTGGCTTAGAAGTTAATAGAAAGGACTTTTGTAAAATTGTAAATGAGTTTAATAAACACATCATGCAATTTGTTTTTGATGGAGATGAAGTTAAGCTGCCTGAAAAGATGGGCACTATCTCTGTAAAAGGTAAAAAGATTAAAACAGAGTTTGATGAAGAGCTAGGTAGAATTACTAACCAGGCTGTAGATTATCAAGAAACTAATAAGCTTTGGGCAAAGTGTCCAGAGTGTCAAAAGAAAAAGCAAATGGTTTATCATTTGAATGAACACTCTGATGGCATTAGATATAAGTTCTTTTGGAGTAAAGAAAGAATGATAGTAGAATACAAGTTGTTTTACACTATGATTTTTACAAGAACAAACAAAAGACATTTGTCTCAGTTAATACAAAAAGGACAAGAGTTCTATGTTGAACCTACTAAATTTTAAATTATGAGTGAAATAAAAATGACTAAAAGTTCTTCAGAAGGAACTGGTGTACCAAAAGGTGCAGAAATATTAAAGAAAGACACTACTGTAAGAGTAGAGAAAATTGAAAATGGGTTTATAATCTCTAAAAATACAGAGATAAGATACAAAATAAAAGATAGGACTGACTATGCTTATGTAGACAAAAAGTATTTTAGTGAAACAGACCCTATGGAGATTAAGCTAAATGGCAAAAGTCTTTCAGATGATTTTAAATAATTAAAAAATAAGTAAATGAAGGAACTAACTTACACTACTGTAAATAGGATATTCTCTAAGATAGCTAGAGACTTAGGATTAGATAACTTTTCTGAGGTTGATGCTATTGAATGGGCAGGAGAAGCTTTAGAAGCTATTGATGCTGTCACTATGCTAGAAGAATGTGTAGAATTTGTGGAAGTAAAAAACCATGCTGCACAGTTACCTTTGTTTACAAACTCAATTATACAAGTAGCACAACACAATGGAGTAATCACTACTCCTGTTAAAGTTGAGACTGCAGAAGAAGAAGAACATGAATTTCCTGACCATACTTGTGGTATAGAAAGTGATGCTGGGTATTCTCACATACCTGTAGATGATAATGGTTATCCTTTGTTTGACTCTGATGTTTACAAATGGAAGCCAAACATCAATGTACAAATAGAGTACAACAACTTTAAATGTTCTGATGCTTACAAAAACACTTGGACTCCAGTTAGGCTAGCAGACCATTCATTTTTTAACAGTATAGTTTGTAAAGAGCCAGACAGTGAGCAACTTTATTCTAACTCTAGGAGTGAATACACTATTGTAGGAAACAACACATTAAGATTTTCTTTTCAAGAAGGTTATGTTGCAATAGCAATTAACAGACAAAAGTTAGATGAGAATGGACACCCAATGATTCCTGACCATTATTCTTACACAACTGCAGTAACTATGTACATCACAATGAAGATGATGGGTAGAATGTGGTACAGTGGGAGAGAAGGTTATGAAAAAAGATACTTAAAAGCTGAAGCTGATTGGCAATGGTATTGTAAACAAGCAGGTAACAGAGGATTAATGCCTAGAGGTATTGACCAATTTCAAAACATGCTTGACCAATCTCAATACTTATTACCTAATAACTTTAGGTACAATCAATTCTTTAAAGACTTAAGTAGACCAGAGAGCAGAAAGTTCAATGACCCAGATGGAAGAAATAATGTGCAATAAATAATATACTATGGCTCAGAAAACACAACAAGGTCCTGTACCTAAAAGAGGTTTAATTACTGACACTTCACATCTTAATCAACCCCCAGGTGCATTAACTTTTGCACTTAATGTTGTTAATGAAAGTGAAGATGGAGACATGGGTTGGAGATCCAATGAACAAAGTAATGAGCCTTGTTATACTTTAACAAGTGGATATATCCCTTTAGGGGAAATTTACATTGACAAGAATGATAGTTTATTGCTGTCAGTATCAGAAGATGGTACTATGTCTGAAATAGGCATCATTGGTGTTAACTGTCAATATACTGTTTTAGTAAATGCAGACTTAGGATTCAAAGCTGAAAATCAAATTAGTGGTACTTATAGATTAAGAAGGGGTTGTGAAAGAACTTTTTACTTTACTACACCCACTCCTATGCTATTTAATATGGATAAACTCAATGACTTTAAAGTTGATGAGACAGACTCTGATAGTGATTGGGACCCTGCAAAGTTTAAGTTGTTTAAAGTTTATGAAAGTATTCCAACTTTTCAGTTCATTGAAGTAATAGAAAATGGACTACTAGCTCCAGGTTCTTACAATGCTTCTATACAATACTTAGACAATGACTTAAATCCTACAGAGTGGATTACAACTTGTGAGCCAATTAAGATTTATAATGATTCAGTAAGTAAGAAGTACAGTGCTATAGAAGGTTCAACCAATGTTGTAAATGCTGCACTTAATTTTGGATTAACTAACAAAGCAATAAAGTTTAGCTTTACTGACTTTGATACATCTTATCCTTACTATAGAGTAGCTATCATTTCATCTAACACAGGTAGTGGTTTAGTGAATGAGGTAACTTTTTCAAGCCCTATTTCAACTAACATAAAAACATATACTCATACAGGTTCTTCATCTACTGTTACCACTGGTACAGAAAATGAGATACTGGCATTTAACAATGTCATTGAAGAAGCAGAATTTGTAGAGCAAATAGAAAACAAATTAATACTTGGAAAGACTAAAGGTGTACAGATTAACTTCTGTGGACTACAGAAGTATGCAAGTAAAATAAAGTCAGATGTAAGACTAGAAGAAACAACCCTTAACATCATAGGTGGCAATAACCCTAAAACAGCTACTGTAAACTTTGATGGAGTAGGTTATATGCCAGGAGAAATATATTCTTTTGGAATAGTCTACATATTTGAAGGTAGTATTCTTTCTCCTGTGTTTCACATACCAGGAAAAGCAGAAGGACATATCTCTAGCATGTCAGACAACAACTTACTAGATTCTCCTTACCAATCTACTTCCTGTAAAGGATTCTGGGGACTAGATTCTCAAGGTGGTACTTTGCTAGGTCAGCCTATTAGGCATCACAGATTTCCTACAAGGTCAGAAATTAATGAACCTTTATTTACTGAAGACACTAATGCTGAAAGTTTTACATTAAATAATCTTGTACTTACTTTAAGTGCTAGTGCAGTTACAGGTACAACCATATCTTATGAGGTATCTTATAAAATAGATGGTACACCTAAGACATTTAACACTTCTTTCTTGTCATCAGTATTTGATCCTGCAGAAGGGTTAGAAAGGACTGTTGCAACTACAAGAGGAGTTATAACAGAAATAATAATAACAGAAGACATAGATGGTGCAGGGTACACAGAGATTACACCTGGAGTAGAATCCACATCTGGAGTAACCTATGCTCAATCCATAGTAGCAAGAGTAGTAGAAACTGAAGATGCTGTCTACACTTCTAAAATAATGGGTATTACTTTCTCAGGAATAACTGTTCCTGAAGAAGTTTCTACCAATGGGTACAAAGTAATAGGGTATTACATAGTTAGAAATGAAAGAACTGAAGATGAGAAAACTGTTTTAGATTCTGGAGTAATGACACCTATGATGTTAGAAGAAAGAGGGTTTGTGGCTCATGGTCATATCTTTCCTAATTTATCTGACACTAGTAGAATAGACAAAGACATCTTTGGTCTTATACATCCAGAGAATAAGTTTAATGGTCTTGAGTATAAGAACTTAACACAAATTACACAAGAAGGAGAATACAGAATAGTTTCTCAGGCTTTATCATCAGTGCTTACACAAGATGTAGGTGCAGGAACTTCCTATGACCCTGATGTACACAAAGGTTTTGATGGAGATGGAATTACTTTGCATACTCTTACAAGAGATACTAAAGTTTCTTATCATCAGAAAACTAAGGAATGGATTAACCCTGAAAAAAGAGGAGAAGTTTTTTACCTTAATGCTTTAAACTATAAGACAGTTAAAGATAGTGATGACAAAAGTCAAGATGTTTATAATGTATCTGGAGATAACAAAATAGGTATAGTACAACTAGAAGAGGATATTACTGATGTAAATGACATACATAAAAAATTACCTTATGTAATGCTTAAAAGAGATCTCTCTTCTCCTTATGGAAGTTTCAGAACTCTACAGTATTACAAGGAAAATGTAAATCCAATTTACTTTGATACTACCACAGAAGATAAAGATGATGTTACCAAGAATGGGGAACAAGCTTATATCTTAAATGGAGATAGTTACATAGCACCTATGAAATATCATAGTGCACTGTTTAATAATTTTAGTCTTGCAGATAGAGATACCAAGTCTTCTTTTTGGACTATCCTTGCAGGAGTATTACTAGTAGTAGTAGGGGTTGCAGGAGCATTAATATCTGGAGGTAGTTCTTTGGCACTTGCTGCAACAGGACTTGCTGCTTTGTCAGCTACAGCTGCAGTAGTAGTTACAGCTGTATCAATTGCAGCAATAGGTTATGGTCTATCTACTTTGTCAAGTGGTATAGAAATGGCTAATGTAATTGAAGTGTATCAGAAAATGTATGAAGCAGGTCTTAGGGACACTATACAAGATGATGACACTAAGACTATATTTGATGACAGAAACCAAGCTGATGATGAATTTCAATGGCTTGGAGATGTAGTATCAAACTTATGGTTTGAGAGTGGAGTAAATATAGCACTTAGAAATGGTGTTACTTCTATACACTCTGCTTACATAGATGCTCCTACTGCTATGACTGACTACTATCCAGAGACTGAAAACTTGACTACCAATTCAATAGAAGGGTATTTAAGATACATGACAGGTGCTGGAAGTGCTCCTCAGAACTATTTAGATTCTTACATGTTAGAGAAGCTGACTGTAGTAGATGCAGAAAATTCTGATGGTAGATTATACAGAGGGTATGCAGGTGCAGAGATATATGCATTGAACAGAGATTACCAAAGAACTAACAAGCAAAAAATATTCTATGCTTTAGGTTTAGAGTATGACTGTTGTTCAAACTGTACAGAAGACTTTCCTCACAGAACATATTACTCAGAGCAATCTTTTCAAGAAGAGCTTATTGATAATTATAGAGTTTTCTTACCTAACAATTATAGAGACCTTGAGGGTGAGAAAGGGGTGATAACTGATTTGTTCAGAATACAGAACAATTTATACATCCAAACTGAAGGAGCTTTATGGCATTTGCCACAAACTATACAAGAAAGAGTAACAGGGGATGTTGTGTCCTTCATTGGTACAGGAGAGTTTTTTGCTATCCCACCAAGAAAGATCACTGACACTGATAAAGAGAGTGCAGGTACTCTGCACAATTGGGCAAGAATGAAGACACCAAGTGGTGTATTCTTTGTATCTGCTACAGAGGGGAAAGTATATTTATTTGATGGGAACAGTTTACAGCCAATAGTTGGAGGTAATGAAACCTGGTTCAAGAATAACTTACCAGTAAAAGCAGATTTAGACTATTTAATTTCATCAGGAGTGAATTATCCTTTGGCAAATAATCCCTCAAGCAAATTTGGTACAGGGTTTATTTCAACTTATGATACACAAAAAGAAAGATTTATATTAACTAAAAAAGATTATGTTCTTTCTAGTGGAATTTTAGATAGCACAGATTACATTACTTGTTCAAAAGATGGGCAGATAATAATCTTTGAGCCAGTAAGTGAAATAATAGCAGCAAGGCTAGCAGATGGTTGGAACTATGAAGGTTTAGAAGATTGCAAAATGAAGTTTTCTTCAGAAGTAGTCACACAAACAACTGAAATAATACAAACAGAAACTATCATTGCTAACAAGGCTGATATCCATGTGTTCTTTGATACATCAGGTTCATTTGATGTAACAGCTTTAGGACAGATAGACAATACTATAGATGCTTGGTTAATTAACTTTAGAGCTTCAAACCCAAGTTGGACAGGAGATGTGTTTAAATACAATGACCAAACAGAGAGATGGGTAACTTATGCAGACATAATTGCAACTGATAACAGAAACAATTATAATGGTATCACTTCAGATAAAGATGTAGTAGTAATTTCATTTTGTAATGAAGCTTCTCCTTCTTATCACAGTAGTGCTAATACTTTGCAAGCTACAACTACAGCATTCCTAGATGACTATGATAAGTTTACAGGTACTAACTTGAATGGAAACAATCCAGCACAAGATAGTCTGTACTCTAGCTTTAAGTCTTTTAAAGGAATACATTATCCTATAGTATTTCCTAATGACCATTGGACAGCACCTTCACAAGCTTTTGTGTTAAACTCTCTAGCTGCACTGAGAGGTACAAGATATACTTTTTCAGAAGTAAATGCTTTGACAGAAAACTTAGGTTTTGCATCAGGTGCATGGGATATTTTAAAAGCTTCTTTACAAGAGCCTAATTCTTATCCTAACAATGGACTAGAAAACTTTGGTTGGTTAATTAAACATGATAGGTTTAAAGATGCACAAGGAAGTGTTATAGATACTACAGAGTTTACTAATGACATTACTTTACTTTTAGAAGGTAGTAATACCACAGTAGAAGAGCAAGTGTTAGTAAATGTAATAGACACTGTAGTAGACTATACATCAGGTAGAGTAGAGTCTGACCCTATACAATATGACTTGTCTTGGACTATGAGTTATTCTTTAAAAGATAAAGAATGGGTATCATGGCATTCATACACTCCTAACTTTTATTTCTATAGACTACAAGAACATTATTCTTGGAGAAGTGGAGATAGCCAATTATGGAAACATAACAAAGCTAACCACTATCAAACTTTCTATGGTGTAAGACATCCTCATATCATTGAGTATGTAGACAACAAGAAACCTAGGGAAACTAAAATTTGGGACTACTTGAATATACAATCTCATGCACAAGAGTTTAATCCTACTTACCAGGACTATGTTGATAAGGACATTACTTTCAACAAGCTTATTGCTTACACTTCTAAACAGTCAACAGGGTTAGTAAACCTGGTTGTCAAAGATGAAGAGTTGGACTACTTAGACAACCAAGTAGTAAACAATGTAGACAGTATCTTAGTTGACAGAACAGAAAGAGACTGGCACTTAAATGATTTAAGAGATGTAGTAGTTGATTACACTCTTCCATTATTCAGAAGAGACAATCTTTCATTACAATCTGAACATTATACAGATAAGGTGCTTAACACTATTGTATTAGATTACAATAAGGAATGGAATGAACTACAAAGTTTTAGAGATAAATATTTGGTACTAAGACTTATTTTTGATAATTTTGATAACATAAAATTAATTACTAACTTTACAGAGGAGATTGAACACAAGTCTTTTAGTTAAGATTAATCTTAATAAACATTCATCTACAAATGAAGAAAACTAGAAAAACTAAAAGAACTATTGGCAAATATGCCATGGGTTCAGGGAACACAGGAGTAATCAAAGGTTACATGCCTGACCCTTCTGAAGTCTTAAGACAGAATGAGATTAATTTAGACATAGCTAAAGCTGAAGCTGCTGACAATCCTTTTGTAAAAGGTCTTGACATGATAGGTCAATTAGCCACACAAACAGGTTTAAACATGTTAGGTGGTGCTATGAAAAAAGGCAAACCTAATGTTGACAAAGTACAAAAAGGAATAAACAAAGACATGGATGATGGTCTTATGGTGTTAGCAAAAGGTAGTGGAGTAGAAGGTGTACAAGGTAAAGGAGAACAAGTTCCTGTCAGAGTAGAAAAAGGAGAACTTCTTGAAACTCCAGATGGGGTAGTTACTAAAGAAGGTGGAGAGAGACATGGTAAAGATGGAGAAGGTGGTAACACTAAATTTGTTGAAGAAGGCACTATTGTAACTTCTGATAATGAAGATATTAAGATTGCTGGAAAGACCATGGCAGAAAGAAAAGAAATTAGAATAGCTAGACTAAGTAAAATATCTAAGTCTTTAGAGACAGACCCTACTGATGCTCTAGCTAAAGAAACTTATAAAAGGACTTCAGAAAAAAATGAGTATGAAGAGCAAGCTGACTTACAAGTTCAAGAGTTTGCAAGAATGATGGCAGGAGAAAGTGAAAAGATGTTTGCAACAGGTACAGGCAAAGAAGGAGTTAAAAGTTATAGTAAAGGTACAGATGGTAAAGGTGTTAAATCTTTTGGTGGGAAACTGCTAGATGGTTTTAAAGACTTTGCAGGAGGATTTACACCAGGAGATGTTATGGGTATAGCTGGTAATATCTTTCAAGGAAACTCTGCCCTTAGTCAAGCAAGAAACAATGCAGCTGGCAGTACCCCTAATGAAAATCAATTTGCTAACTATGGAGATGATGCAATGGCAACTTTAGGAGAAGCTGATGCTCAAATAATAGGTATGCAAGGTCAAGCTGAAAAGAAGTTAGACCAAGAAAGAACTGGTGCTATCAATAGAGTTAGAAAATCCTCTAGGAGTGCCAATGTAGTTAATGCAATGCAATTGGGAATAGATGCTCAAGCTAATGCATCAATGGCAGATATATATAGTAAGTTTGCACAAACAACTTTAAACAATATTTACAAAAAAGCTGGATTACAAACTGATATTGACCAAAAGAAAATGACAGGAGCAGGTGTAGCTGATATTGCTAACAGAATGGATGCTGATAATGCAGACACTCAATTGGGGGTTGCCAAAGAAACTTATGCAAGAAGCTTACAACAAACAGGTAAAGACTTAAATCAAAATAAAAAGTCTAATGTTTTAGCTAATCTTACAGCACAGTTATCTAAGTATGGTTTAATTGCACAAGATGATGGAACTATTACTACTAAAAAAGTATAAGCATGGGAAGATTTTATAAAGCAACACCTGGGAATTTCATAGATAATAAGATGTATGAAACACCTTTTGAAGAGATTGCAGGCACTATAGGTCAAATAGACAAAAACATTACTGAAACTTATGATGAAGGAAGAAACATTTTAGATGCTTCTGAATCTCAAAAATTAGAATCAGATGATCCAGCAGTTACTGCAAGGTTTGGTAAGTATAGTGACATAGTAGAACAAAGTACTATAGCTATGGATAAGAACCCACTTGACTTTGTAAAGCACAATGGTAAGCTAAGGAAAGCTTCTAGGGACTTGTCAACTGATATGAAGACAGGTATCATTGGTAGAGCACAAGAACAGTTTGAAACTTACAATAAGGAAACAGCTGAACTAGATGCAAGAACAGATTTAACTCAAACTACTAAAGACCTTAAAAAGTCTCACATACTTGCTCAATATAAAAAAGCTGGCTCTTTGAACTACAATCAAGAAACAGGTGCTTTCAATAAAATAAGTACTTTTAACTCTGACTTAGTTGGAGAGATTGTAGATGAAGATGCTTACTTAACTAAAGTAGACAAAGGTTTCCAATTCCAATCAGAAGGAGGAGGTAGCAGTAGGGTAGGTAAAGTTGCAGGAAGTAATGATGACATGCTAATCACTAGTTCTAGTAATAGAACTACTAGGAGTGCTGCTAGAGTTCAATCATATTTAGAAAAAGATTTAGACTCTAAAGACTATGTAAAAAGTAGGAGACAAATACATCAAATGGAAATGGACATGAATGGTCCCTCTAAAAAGTTAAATAAAGATGGTACTCCTATGACACCTCAACAATTAGCTGAACAAGACAAAAGAGACCTTGTTGCTAAAGGTGTAGAGAAACTTACAGGAAGTAGAGGAGCTTACAAAACATCAGCTTCTGGATTACCTGGAGCAGGCACTAACAAGAAAAAATCTACAGGAAGAGTAGATACAGGTACTGACATTGATGATACTTCTTCTACAGTAATGCCAGCAGAAACAATTGTTAAAACTAAATCAAAAGATACAAAACTTCAAAGAATATTTGACTTTGATTCAAATGACATTCCTATTACTAATGACATGACAGATGCTGAAAAATTACCTTTACAAAACATGGCAGCATCTAAAGAAAAACTTACTAAAGCAGGATTTAAAAATGCAGAGAGTTTGTATTCTAATACTGTAGATGGATTTACTTTAGACAAACTTGATGTATTAAGTACTGCTTTAGTAGATTCAGGTCTTTTAGATATAAATTTACCAGCTTTTGAAAAAAGAAAAGCTTCTATTGATTACTTAAATACCAAGGCAGCTCAAAAGACTAGAACAACTCTTATAATTCCTGAGTTTAATGATGGAGTTGAAGCAACAGAAGGAGACATATTAGAAGCAACAGAAGTTGTTAGAGGCATGGTTAACTCTACAGATCAAACTCAAGCAGTTGGAGAAATTTATATAACTGAAGGAGGTAAAACTAAAAAATTACCCTCTGGAATGAGTTTTAATGACTTGGCAACTAAATCAGGAGCTGTATATATTCAACCAACAGGCAAAGGTCCATCTAGTGTACAAGAAATAGGTAGTGACAAAAATGGTTGGAAAGACAAAGCAGGTAATTTAATAAAAGCACAAGAAGCTAATAAAGAAAAAGGTATTAGGAAAGGACAGACACTAAGTAGAGCTTACATAGCTGAGAACCTTCCTGACACAAAAATAATGACTCAGAAAGTAGCTGGAAAAAATATTTACAACAATACAAAGAACCTTATCCATATAGTTCCTGGGGACATGAAGCAAGAAATTTTTACTGTCTATGACATAAATGGTAAAATGAAAGAAGTTAAAAGGTATGTAGCAATAGCTAAACTTCTTAGAACTAACCCAGATGGAACTCCAGGAGAAACTGTAAGTGTTAAAATAGTGCTTGACCCAGAAGATTACAAAACAAACTAAAATAAAATATCATTAGTATGAATGAAGAAGAGTTTTTATTAAAGTATAACTTGAAGTACAATGAGATTGGTGCACTTACTACATTAAATGATGTCTATGTAAGTGAGTTTTCTAATGAAGAGGGTAGTGTTAAAAGTCATGTTTCAAAAGCAGATTTTGACCTTAACAACAAACAACAAGGAGAGGTTATTAAATCAGGCTATGAGTTTGATGAAACTAGTGACTATGGAGAGTATGACCAAAAGAAACAATCTGTAGCTAAAGCTAAACTAAATACTTATCTTCAAGACCCTAGTTTTACTACTTTAAGTGAGTTGCCTGAAAATGGTTCTAAAGACCCTAACTATCAAGTAGCTTTTGATGGAATAATGAAAGAGAAGCAGAAAAAGGGAGAGGACTATTTTTCTTCTTTTGAAGCTATGGAACAAAACATTAGCAGAACTAGACAACAAGATATAGAAGATAATGTAGTTCTTTCTTCTTTGGAAACAGATGAAGAAAGAAAAAGTTACATAGCTAACCAAGCAAACCTTAAAAAGTTAGAAAAGGAACATGGTAAAGATGATAAAACTTTAATTAAAGAAGCAGCAGAGATAGAGGACTTAGCTATAGGACCAAATGGTATTCCTATGATGAGACCAGATGAAGATGCTAACATTATAGAAAAAGGTATGTTTTCTGTGATGAAAGGTTTTTCTGATGCAAAGTCTTGGGCACTAGCAGGTATGACAAGTGCAGGAGAAGGAATAGAAGATGAGAAAGCAAAAGCAGAATACTTAAGACTAAAAGATGAAGAGCATGTTTTAATTGCACCTATTGCAACTAAAAAGAAGATGGAGCTTCAGGCTAAAATGGATCTTTTAGAGAAACAAGCAGAAGATGTAGGCTACTGGTCTAGGGACTATGCTATGCTTAATAGGCAACACCAACAAATGGGTAAGAAAATAATGGAGTTAGATAACTTTGTTAATAAGGCTCAATTTGATTGGAGTATATTTTCTTCTAAAACTATTACTGATATAGCATCTTTAGGTTTTACAGATGTACATGAACAACTACTTATTGATTTAGCTATCAGTAAGAAAATGGAAAACAAAGAAGAATTAAGTGACTTAGAAAAAGGATACTTAGAAACTCAACATACATTAAAAGATATTGATGGTTTACCATTAGAGCAATCTTTTATGCATCAAGTTACAGGAGGTACAGTACAATCCTTTTCTTTTCTTTTAGGAGGTATAGGAGGTAGAGCAGCAGGTAAAGTTATCTCAAGAGGTATCACTACTAAACTTGCTAAATTGTCTACTCCTTTAGTAAAAACTCTAGCAGTGTCTGCAAATGTGGGAACACAAACTTTGTTACACTCAAACACTTATAATGAATCTCTAAAACAATATGTAGGAGATGTAGAGATTACAGAAGATGCAGAAGGACAACCTGTATTTTTAGCTAGACATGATTTGTACAATTCTATAAAAGAAGAGAACAGATTAAAACTTGTAGGACTTGATAGAGCTATTTTCCAAAATGAAGGAAATGCAAAAGTAGTTGCTGAACTAGAGGCATCAAAGAAAAGTTTAACAGCTTATGACAATAGTGTTAAGATGCCTATGTCAGGTGCAAAGTCTTTATTGTATGGAGGATTTGAAACACTTAAAGAAGTAGGGTCTGAACAATTTGGTGGTGCTATCTTAGGTAAACTAGGTTCTGGAGCAAAAGGTTCTATTGCTTGGATGGGTAAAAAAGCTAACATTGGTCCTAACAAATTAAGTATAGGATTAGAAAAAGCAAGAAGAAAATTCTCTAGCCTTGACAGTAATGCTTTAAATGATTTTAACAGAATGGCAACTGCTGTACCTGGTAAAAAATTAATTGGAGGGCAAGGAGAAGAAATGTTTGAAGAGGTACTAGTGCAAGTTATACCTACTGTAGGTAGTGATTGGCAAGATTACAAGAATCAATTAAGTGAATTAACTAAAGCTGATTTCTATGTAAAAATTGCAGCACAAACTTTTTTGATGAGGTCTGGTATGAAAGGAGTTTCAAGTGCCAAACAAAAGTATGACACTTTTACTAAACTGTCTTCTAAAGACAGAGCCACAGCTAAGAAAGCACAAGAAGAGATGGAAGTTCTTTTTAAAACAATGGGTAAAAAAGGTGGAACCCAGGCAGATTTTAACAAGGCATTCATGCAAATAGGAGAAGGTAAATTCTCTATAACTGATTACAACAATGCTATACAAGGCTTACAAGAGTCAGGAAATTTTGAAGAGGTTTCTACTCAAGAAGAAATGAAAAGAGACTTTGCTCAAAAGCAAATTCAAGCAGTACAAGCACAAGGAAAGTTAAAAGAATTTAAGAAAGCTCTTAACAAAGCTAAGTACAATAAGAATTTAGATGCAGGAACTAAAGGTCACATGGCTTTCTTATCACAAGAAATAAATGAAATTGAAGGAGATGATGCTACCTATGTAAACAGTACTCAAGTAATAAACTTAAAGTCTAAAAAGAAATATACTGATAGAGCACTTGCTAAGTTAGAAACTTCTGCTCTTAATCAAGATATTAATGAAAGTGAAGCTTTAGATGAGATTAATAAAAAGCTGAACACTAAAGATAAAACTGTTAAAGAAATTTTCAAAGGAGACTTAAAGTTTTCTCTTGGGAACATTGCAGGTATGTCTAATAATGCACAAGAATATTTAGCATTAGAGCAACAAAGACACTCTATGACTGAAGCTTCTAATGAGTTACAAAAAGAAATTGAGAGAGTTACTGACTTCAAACATCAAAATGTATTGATGAATGAACAAGATTACAGTGCTTACATTGCTAGAGTAAACAAGAAAGTTTTTAAAGGAGAAATCACTGCTGACCAATTTCAAAAGTATATAGCTGACCAACCTAGGTCTGACTTTAAAAAGAATTTAACTCCTGAGAGTTTAAGTAAAATTAACAGTGCTATACATGAAGAGTTAGTTAGCAATGAAACTGCTGTAAGAAAGTATTCTGCATTCCAAAAGCAAATGGAAGCAAGAGCTAAAGAAAAAGCAGCAGCAGAGAAGGCAGCTGCTTCCTTTAAAAAAGGAGGAGATGATGTAACTAAACCTGATGCAGAAACAATCAAAGCACAAGGACAAGAAACTGTTGCAGAAACAGCTACACCTTTGACAGAAGAAGTAGTGGCAAAAAGTGTAGAAACTCCTAAAGCCAAGACTACTGCTGAACAACAAGAATATCATCAAGTTAATTCTGATAATATCTTTGGTGCATTAAATGCAGTAGCAGAAGCAACATCTGTTTTACCAGAAACAAATGTAACTTCTGAAACAAGAAAAGATAAACTTGTTCAAAGCAAACAAGGAGCAATAGAACAAGCTAAACTAGAACAAGTTGTTACAGACTTAAAAGCAGAAAAAGTTGCTTTAAGAGATAAAGATGGAACAATTTCTGATGAAAACATGAAAAGGTTTAAGTCTATACAAAAACTTATTTCAAAAGCAACTAAAAAAGCTACTAGGGCAGATACTTCAAATGGTGTATTTCATGCAATTAAAACTAAAAGTCCTGTAGATGGAGATCCAGTTGTTTTAACACAATCAGATGCAATAAAAGCAGAACAAGATATACAAGAAATAATAACTAATGGTCTTAAAAATAAAAAAGACAGCAATGATATTTTATCAGAAATAACATCAAAATATAGTTTTGACATTTCTACTGTAAGTAGTATTCTTAATTATATTGAGGACCAAGATTCAAGTGTACCAGAAGTAGGTAACAACAAACAATCATTTGCAGCATGGAGAAAAGCTTCTTATGACAATAAGAGAGTAGAGGAAGACACAGATGATACAGAAGACCTTGATGAAGATGGTTACATAGAAATGATGTTACCAGGAGGTACATACTTAAATGATAAAACTACTGCAACCCTTAAAGCTTATTATGAAGATAAGATTAAATGGGAAGGAGTTTCTCCCACCTTTCAAGACTTTTGGCTTGAAGCAATTCAAGAAGGTTTTATTGCTAAGAATGATTTAAGCAAAGAACAAATTAAAATGCTTGGTTTAAATTGGCAACAAGCTGGTAATGGTAAGAGTAATTGGGAATCTATTTGGGACAAGAATTATGTTAAGCCTAATAGTTTTTTATCACAAGTCTTTGAAGAGAATGGTTCTTTAGTTAAAACAGAGGAAGAGGTTATTGCAGAAATAGAAGAAGCATCTGAAGCTGCTGTAATTAAAGCAGAGCCACAACAAGTAATAAACCCTACAACAGGAGCAGTAGTTCCAGTAACTTCTGTAGCAGGTAAAACTTCAGTAGTTACTGCTAAAGCTAATTTTAAAGCAATAGCTTATCAGAATGAAACATCAGATGTACAAACAGTAAATGGTAAAAAAGTAATACAAGTATCAAAACAAGATACTAATCAAGGTGTACCAATGCTTGCTGAAAGTAAAACTATAAACATTGTGGCTACTTTAAATAGTAACCCAGGAGATATATGGTCAGTAGCAATGGCAACAGAAGCTGAATGGGATATACCAGTAGAAGTTACAAATACTGCTAATTGGACAACAGAGTTTATGCCTTTTTCTACATGGGTAAAAAGAAATATCAAAGGAAGAAGCATTGAAGACTTTCAAAATTCTCCAGAGTACATTAACAAAGTGCCTATGTTGTATAGAAACAACAAACAGCAAGTTGTTGGTGTAGTAGCTGACTCTGATTGGTACAGTCCTTTGACAATAAAAGATTCAAGTAAAAAGAATGGAGAATTTGTAGAGCTTAATAACCCTACTGCTGCACATGCTAAGTCTATAAAGGAAGGTAAAGACAACACTATAGCACTTAGACAAAAGATAGCTAGTGGAGAGGTTACAAACATGGAAGTTGAAACTAGAGATGGAAGTCCTTATGCTAAAGTCCCTAGAAATCTGCCTGCAGTTTCACTAGAGAAAGCTTCTCCTACTTCTGAAATTGTATTCTTTAAGACAGGTAATTTCTATGGCTTAAACAATGAAAAAATAAATGAAGACAAGACTAAGGCTATTACTAATCCAGGTCTTATTAAAAAGTTAAATCAACAGAATAATTCAGGAAACAATAGTGCTTATTATATGAGTCCTGTTTATATCAAAGATGGTGTACAGTTTTATGAAGTGATAGCTGTTCTTAGAAAAAATGAGAACAATGAAAATAGTGCTTTTGATGCAGACATACAAACTTCTAAGTATATCTTAGGTGCACAAAAAGTTTTAAAGTTTCCTGATGCAAACCAACAAGAGTTAGGTATTACTAAAACAGAAGCTTTAGCTCTTCAAGCATTAGTGAAAGCTCAAACAGGTTTAGATATTCAAGACTATGGTGTAGCTAAAGAACTAGTTCATGGATTAATTGCAATACAAGGTTTAAACAGTGATGCTAAAGACAGTAAGTTTACTGTATCTTCTAAGAATGTACCAATAATGTACCAAGATAAAAATGGTAACCTTGATACAAAAGAAGTAAGTTTTACAGATGCATTGTTCTTAGGACAAAGTACAGTAGTGCAAAACACTTATGTAAACAGTAATAATTCAAAAGGTATTACAATCTCTAAAAATTCAGAGGGATCTTTTGATGTAAATGTAGCTGAAACTTATGAAAAGTTTTTAAGGAAGAGATTGTTTACAGATGTTGTGAGTTATGATATAGGTACTGAAGGTAATCCAAAATTTACCCATTCAGTTCAGCCTATCATTAAGCTAAAAACTACCACAGCAGTGTCTGTAACTGTTGCACCTCAAGTAAAGAATGAAGTAAAGCCTACAATAGCTGTAGCAAAAGAGACATTAACTGAAGAGCAAAATGAACAAGTCTTAGCTGCACAAAATGCTTTAAGACTGTTAAATGCTTTAAATGAAGGCTCTATTTCTGAAGACTACATAGGAGATTTAAAAAACATAAGTAATGTAAAGAAAGCATTAAACTTAGTTTCAACTTTCTTACCTAAACAACAAAGAGAGTTAGGTGGTTACATGTTTTCTTTAATAGCAAACAACAGTACAGAAGCAAACAACTTAAATAACACTGAGTTTAAACAGTTAATTGAAAGACTTTATAAAGATAACTTTAGAGCAAAGAAAGCTGAGATTACAGCACAGTACAATATCATAAAAAGTATTGCAGATAGTGGCAACAGTTCAGAAGCTATACAAGAGCTTTTAAAGAACTTAGTTGCTACTGTAGACAATTTAGATATGGTCATTAATAACTTTGACCAAATCTATTTAAAAAAGATAAGGGAAGCAGGTAAGAAGAAATTTATAGATACTAATGTTAAGTCTGCAAAAGACTTAGAAAAAGAACTAGACAAAGAAGCTTCACAAGCTGAACAAGGGTATGTAAAAGATTACAATCAATCTTCTAATGAAGTAGTACATAAAGATAAGATTAGCAAGAAGCTAAAGAAAATATTTTCTGAGGTGAGTACAGGTGAGACTGGTTTTATGGGTATAGATTTATACCAAAACTATGACAAGGTGTACAACAAGATAGCTAGCTTTATGTCTAACCCTTTACCATTGTCTCCAAACTTTGATACAATGATAGCTAAACTGGAGACAATTCCAGAGTTTGCTTCTATTGTAGCAAGTTTAAAAGAGTCTGATGTTGATGTTCAAAATGGGTTTGTATCTAACATGTATAAGTATGCAGCTAATGCAAAGTTTATAGCCTTTACTACTAATGGACAAACTGGTTTAGAAGGAGAAGTTTGGTTTAGTAACAGAAACAATTTAAAGCAAAAGATAAGAGAAACTTGGGACAACAACTTTAAAAGGAGTGATGTTGTTACACAAGATTCACTTAACCAAGAAAAGTTACAAAAGTTAGCTGACCAATATGATAGTTGGAAAGGAGAAGGCTTTAACCAGGACCCAGAAGTACTTAAAGAATGGTTAAGAAGTTTTGGTCTTGATATTTCTGAAGGTACTTGGGATGAACTTGTTGAAGGTAATCTTATGATTAACAGAACAGGTCTTAGTAATGAGAAGCTATCTTTTGAAGACTTGTTTTATGATGAAGGCAAAAGAAGAGACAGATTGTTTTCTAGTTTAGCAAACTATGCTAAGACTTATGCTAAAACTAGTTCTGCAATAGACTTTACTAAAAATGATAAGTTAGTTCCTTTTGAAGATATGAATAATATCATGAAAGGGTTAATTGAAATTGAGTCTCATCACAATGCATCTCTTGCAAACATTACAAGAAGAGATGGTGGTAAGACTGTAAGTGAGATAGTTTTTCCTAGTCATTTCCTAGACACTTTTAATGCTCTATCTAATAGTGCTGGTACAGATAAAGCTGGCATCAAAGCACTACAAGAAACTGCTTATGCAGAGAACTCTTATTGGTTAGACTTATTAATGAATGAACCTGCTATGGCTGATGTATTCAGTTATGGAGAAACAGGGTTGATGTCTATGAGAAACATGGACAAGCCAATGAATGATTACAGTAAAATAGAAAACTTAAGTTCTCTGGATTACATGTATCATCAAAGAGCAATGTTCCAATTCATGAGAACAGAACCTTTCCCAAGATATAAAGGTTTTAAAATGAGAGTAGCAACAATGTCAATACCTACATCTTCTGATAAAGGTAGAATGATGTTACTTAAAGTTCCTGTATTTGACTTACTTGCAATGGAGAATACTCTTACTGCAAATGACAATGGAACAGTAAACTTTAGTCAAGACTTAAATGACTTACTTTTTGAGCAGTTAGTGAAGCCTGAACTTAACAGAATAGTAGAACATAAACTACTTGAAACTGAGCCAGACATAAAGAACTACAACAAAGGTGCAGTAAGATTTAATGCAATGGCTGGGTTGAATACTCTTAAAAACTCTGAAGGAGTGTCTGCTGTAAAATTCTTAGAGCAAGGTGGGTCAATAAAAGATTTCACATCTCAATATAAAGATGCTGCAGTTGCTCACATTAAAGAGTTAATGGAGAATGATGTAGTGCAAAACTTAAGTGTTATTGGAGACACAAATCAAAACTCTGATAACTTTAACAAAAAAGAGTACATAAGTAGAAACACTGCTACTACAAATCAAAAGAAGAAATTAGCTGAATTTGACTATGTAATAAATAGTTACTTTAACAACACAAACATAATGCAAACTATGGCAGGAGACCCTGCTATATACTTCAACTCAAAAGGAAGTGATTCTACTATAGATGACAAAGCTTTACAAGCACAGTACTCAAAAGAATTAGGAGTAAACATGGGTAAAAGACTTGCCTTAATGATTGCACCTGGTATTGTTACAGCTAACTCTGATACTCAAAAACACATTCAGCTGTTCTTGAAAGACCAAAGTGAAGTTGCTAGTATGGCAGAAAACATTGTAGAGTTTCATTATGGAAAGGATGCTTTAAAAGAAGAGTTCATGGGTAAAACCTATGACCAACACATTAAAGATTTAAGAGATAAGAAGTCTACTGATGTAGTTAAGGAACAATTAAATTTAAAGTTTGCTAAAGTAGCTAAATTCTTTGATATTGAATCTACTGATGCACAAGAGTACACTACACTTAGAGAACATTTAAGATTGTTAGTAGGAGAAGGTAAAATTACTCAAGACAAGGCTGATGAAATTCATGACCATGTGTTTGTAAAAAAGTTACCTTTAGATAGAAATGATAAAGATGTTCAATTGGTTTTACAACCTATGAAGCCTGTTTACACAGGGTCTGTTATCAAAGATGGTATCAATAGAATAATGTATATCAAATCTTCTTCTTTCCCATTAATTCCAGACCTAATTACTGGAACAGGTTTAGAGCCACTAATGAATAAGATGAATGAGATTCAAGAACTTTCAGGAGGTAAAACTGTAAGAGCTTCATATCAATCTGCTAATAAAGTAGGTGCTATGGCAACTGAAATAGATCCTTTTAGTCAAAATGATTTAGATGGATTAACTACTAATTGGAACAGTACAGATTTACACCCTACTGATAGTATGGTTCTTAATGGTATGGGTCTTAAAATACAACAAGACATACCATTTAAGTCTGCTGTAAAAGGAGATGATAAGGTATCTATGGGTACACAAATTTTCAAACTATTATTTGGAGATGGAGTTGCAGATATTAACACAGATGACTTTGATGGTGCTTCATTACAAGAAGAGTTCTTTGAAGCTTTTTCTGTAATGATAGACATTAGCAAGCAAAACTTGTTAGACAAATTAGGGTTAGATGAAAACTACAAGCCTATTGATAAAGCTGAATCTTTTGAAAAACTTAGTGAGTTATTAAAAGAATCTGCAGAAGAAAGAGACTTCTCTGATAATGATTTAAAATTATTAGATGTAAATGAATCAACAAAAAGGGATGGCTCTAAGGTAAATCACTTTACCTTGCCACTATGGTTTTCTGGGAACAGTAACAAGTTTGAATCTATGCTTACTGCTATTGTAAACAATAAGATATTTAAACAAAAATTACCAGGAAACTCTTTTGTAGTAGGGTCTGAAGCAGGTCTTACAATAAGAACACAAGAAGATTTGTTCCAAGAAACAGAAGAAGTTGTAGAAGAAGTAGTAGTGCCACAAAAAGCACAACCTGTTGCAACTGACTTGACTGCTGAACAAAAAGCAGAAGCTAAACCTGAGTTATCAATGTCTTTTGTAAGTAGGTCTGAACTTACTAACTCTGAAGATATAGATAAAACTCTTGAAGATAACAATAGAATAAAAGATGAGTACACAGAACTTGAAGACTTAATGGGTTGTTTATGGCAGTAGATAAAAAGAACAAAGATTTTATAGAAGAATTTGCAATAAGTGAGAAGAGACACAGGGAACTTATTCTCACTATCAAAGGCATAGTTAATGAAATGCCTAAGACTGAAATAGACCTTTCTTCTTTAGAGACAGTAAAGGATTCTATTAACAAACTCATTAGTACTCAAAAGTTTGCAAACACTACTCCTGACAATAAAGTAGAACTATTGGACAGTATTAAGAATTTAAGTGCTAACTTTGTAGAAAGCATGGTTGAGTTAAGAGCTGCAGTTGAGCTATCTAACAGACCCAAAGAGTATGTTTTTCATGTTGAAAGAGACAATGAAGATAATAAGATTACTAAAGTAATAGCTAAAACTAAATAATGAAAGCATTTGCAATTGTACAAGATACACAGAACACTGGAGACCAGGACTTATCTGCATATCAAACAATTGAAAATGCAGATTATAAACTATCACTAAAATCAGATACAGACCATGAACATGAAATAGGTAACATGAAATTGTTATTTGAAAACTCTTTATTATAAACACAATTACTATTAATATATACAACCATTAACAACAAACACAATGAGCTTAATCCAAAGAATTTCAGACTTAACCATCAGGGTTGGTACTGAATTTAAAACAGTAAAAACGTTAATAGCAGGAACTGCATCTGGTAGTTTAACAGCATTAACAACAACAGTAAAGACAAGTATTCTTGCAGCAATCAACTCACTTAAAACTGAAGTAGATGGCAAGCAAGCAAATTTAGGTTACACACCTGAAGATGAAAACAACAAAGGTCAAGCAAATGGATATGCTCCATTAGATGCTAATGCCAAAGTACCTGCTGCACATTTACCTGCTTATGTAGATGATGTATTAGAATCAGCTGATTTTGCTAGTTTACCAGCTTCTGGTGAAACAAGTATTATCTATGTAACATTAGATGATAACATCACTTACAGATGGACAGGTTCAGGGTATGTAGAGATTTCTAAATCTTTAGCTTTAGGAGAAACTTCTTCTTCTGCATATAGAGGAGATAGAGGTAAGATTGCTTATGACCATTCACAGATTACAGATGCTAACCCACACCAAACTACATTTGAGCAATTATTAGCAAAACCTACAACAATTGCTGGGTTTGGAATTACAGATGCATTTACTAAAGATGAAATTGGAGATGTAACCACAAACTATGTGTCTGCATTTGAATCAGCTTTGCTATAATACATGAGTCTAGTATCTAAAATATATGACTTAGCTGCAAGAATTGCACTAGAAATTAAATCACTTAGGGAGTCAAGGTTGAAAAATACCTCTGACACCCTAGATGGTGATTTAGATATTACAGGTTATGTTAAAGCAAATGGAACTGTTGAGGGATCTAATTTATCAGGTAACAACACAGGAGACCAAGACACTATATACCCAATGGTACATAGTGCAAATATGATGATGAAGCAACAAACTGAATTTATTAAATCTATAAACAACAATTGGATATGACATCAGAAGAAATAGCTATCATGGCTTTGCAACAAACTAATTCTGAATTAGTAGCTGCTGTTAATACAACCAAAGCAAATATAGAATCATCAATAAATGATGCAGTTGTCTTAGCTGGAGATACAGTAGTAGCAGGGTTAATATCAGTTACTAGTAATTCCATAGCTTCTAAGACTATGTTTCTTAGATACTTAAATAAATAAATTATGCCAACAAATCAAGACATAGTAGACAACATAGTTGTTTTAGATGACTCAGTTCAAGGACTATTAATAGAAGCAGGAGTGACTAAAGATGCTGCTGATGCTTTA
>Ga0222645_100080_pt1 | contig 61215 bp, 87 predicted proteins | sample AntAcemetagen292_FD_179881 | JGI IMG/M metagenome (GOLD analysis project Ga0222645, IMG submission 179881) | Saline water microbial communities from Ace Lake, Antarctica - #292 | ecosystem: Environmental > Aquatic > Non-marine Saline and Alkaline > Saline | place: Antarctica: Ace Lake | collected...
CCCTACAGGAGTACAGCTAAACCGAAGTTTTGATGTAACTCCAACAACAGACGGTGCTGGATCCGGACTAGAATTACAGTACTATCCCCACCTCGACTTTACAGTAGGTCCTCCATACCACGGATACCAGTTAAATGTAACAAACCCAGGTACCGGATACCTAGCAGGCGATACAGTAACAATACCAGGGGTACAGTTGGGATTAAAACCTCAAGGTAGGTTAATAACCGGAGAAAACAATTTAAGCCAGAGTATAACCGACGCCTCCTCCGTAGACGGAGTAAGAAACCTCAACACTACTGGAGGAAGTAGTTTAAGAGGATGGACATTTGCAACCGGGTCTTTTGGGACCGGACAAGTTAACTACGTTATAACATCAACAGGCACCTATACCGCTACAGTTAGTACCTTAGAGATGGGAACACCTGCTGGAGGTAAGACAACTCACGATAATAACTTCGACATAGGAGAAAAATACGCTGTAGCATTCTACGCCGGTGGAAGGTGGCGCTACATAACCTGGACCTTAACAGCAGATAACTTTGAAGCACATACTCCATTAGTAATAACATTACAGAGTAAAGATATAGCAGTACAGACCGGAGATATAGCTTTCGAACTAGCTACTCTATCTAGAGGAGAGTTAATGAACAGTAATAGTACCGGTACAGATATACTGGAGAAAGGTACTAAAGATAACGTAAGATGGGAAATCTCAGAAGTAGATACAACATCCGGAGAATTCACACTCCTAATACGTAGAGGAGATGATAAAGCATCAGATAAAGTAGTACTGGAAACATTTACTAACCTATCCTTAGACCCTAAATCACCAAACTACATAAGTAGGAAAATCGGAGACCAGGTTCAAACCATAACAACCGAAGGGACAGATACATATCTAGAAACCGTAGGACAGTATCCAAATAAATCTAAACACGTAAGAGTAAAGTCTGTAGCTTACAAAACACCAAGCTACTTAAACAACGACGGAACACCCAACACAACCTTCCAAACATACATACCAGTAGTGCAGAGCGGATCTTTTGCAGGTGCAAACGGAGCAGAAACACCAAACGGGAACGCAACATTCTATAAAGATATAGTAGAAGATAGTGTATACACCTCTCAAGGAGTACCGGCAGCAAGCTACGCTTCTGCTATAGCTCTATTAGCTAATAAAGACGAATACAGGTACAATGTAATATCAGTACCGGGCCTAACTTACGACAACTCCAATCACACCTCAACTCTTAACACCTTAATAGACAATACACAAAATAGAGGAGATGCAATAGCTGTAGTAGACGTAGTAAACTATGGATCCACAGTATCAAACGTAAAAGCAAAAGCAACAGCTTTAGATTCTTCCTATGCAGCTACCTACTGGCCATGGCTAACAGTACAAGACCCAAGTACTGGACTGCAGATAGAAGTACCTCCATCAACATTAATACCCGGAGTATACACCTACACAGACAAGGTAGCAGCTCCTTGGTTCGCACCAGCTGGAACTAAGAGAGGGCTTTTAGGTAATGGCGCAGTAGGAGAAAGAAAATTAGCTCAAACTACAAGAGACGAACTCTATACAAGTAAAGTAAATCCAATCACCTCTGTTAGTAAGCTAGGAACCGTAGTGTACGGACAAAAGACATTACAAACAAAAGCAAGTGCTTTAGGTAGAGTTAATGTTAGAAGACTTTTAATTACAATGAAGTCTTACATCTCTCAAGTATCTCAAAACCTAGTATTCGAACAGAATTCAACTTCTACTAGAAACAATTTCTTAGCACAAGTTAACCCGTATCTAGAAAGTATCCAACAGAAGCAAGGTCTTTATGCTTACAAGATAATAATGGACGATACTAATAATACTGCAGACGTAATTGATAGAAATATACTAATAGGTCAGATCTATGTACAACCAACAAGAACAGCAGAATACGTCTACTTAGACTTCAATATAACACCTACTGGAGTAGCTTTTCCGGATTAAGACACTAATTAAAAGTTAAATCCGACTATTTATAATCAAATAAGACAACAACATGGCAATATTAACCCAAGATGAGATTTTCTTCACTCAATTTGAACCTAAAACACAGAATAGGTTTATTATGTATATGGACGGTATACCTTCCTACATGATAAAAGGATTAACTGGATTAGGATTCGAACAAGGGGAGATCGTACTTAACCATATAAACACCTACAGAAAGGTGAAAGGTAAACTTAGATGGAACGATATTAGCATGACGTTATTTGATCCAATCACGCCGTCCGGAGCTCAAGCAGTAATGGAATGGACTAGACTACATCACGAATCCGTAACCGGAAGAGATGGTTATTCTGACTTTTATAAGAAAGAAATAGTATTAGACCTAGTAGGACCTGTAGGAGATGTAATCTCAGAATGGGTAATAAAAGGAGCATTTATTAAGAGTGCAACATTCGGAGATCTAGATTACGATAATGACTCTGCAGTACAGACCATTGGATTAACTCTCGGATGTGATAGCTGTATCTTAAACTTCTAATAGAACATACAACACCCTAGTTATATACCTAACTAGAATAACATACAACTTAATTAAAACACAGTTTGATACTGTGTTTTTTTTATGTATATTCACTAACTGATTAAAAGCGATAACATTATATTTATAATAAAATAAAACTATGTGCGGATGCGGATGTAATACATGTGAGACAGGAGTAACAGTAACACTAAACAAAAGGTTAATAAATAAAGAGAATTTATCAGAAGGTATGAGGTACCACTTAGACAAAAAGCAACATCTATCTAATACCCTATATGAAAAAGGTTCGGAAGAGTACTTTAGGTTATTCTACGAAGCCCGTTACCTTTATTCTAGAAGTAAAATAAATCTTTCAGGAGAAGATTTAAAAATAATACTTGAGACAAACCTAGGACACTACGGATCATTTAAAGGAATACCAGTACCTTTAGATTACCCTAGAAACGGTAGAGTTTATATAGAAGGTTTAAAAAGTAAACATTTATACCCAAACCTAGAAGTCATCAATCTTCGAGTATTATAACATATACTCAACGCATAGAAACGATAGGTATCTTAGTGCTGACCCAATATACAGAGGGATAAGGTATCAATGTAAAGCATAGAATTAAAACTTGCTGAAACACTATCAAACTACTACAAGTAAAGTAACACCTGTTAACATTACTTTTATAACATCAAAGTTGCAATAAAGTAGAAATCATATATATTTATAATTAAATAAATACACCTACATGGCAGAATTTAAGTTTCCAACAGAAGAGATAGACCTCCCCTCAAAAGGATTACTCTATCCACTAGACAATCCCTTATCAAGCGGTAAGGTTGAGATGAAGTATATGACCGCTAAAGAAGAGGACATACTAACTAACCCCAACTACTTAGCTAAAGGAATAGTTATCGACAAATTACTACAGTCCCTAATTATATCAAAAGTAGATTATAATGACCTAATTCAGGGAGACCAGAATGCAATCATGATCGCAGCACGGATACTAGGGTATGGTAAAGATTACGAAATCAAGCATGATAATGTAACACAGGTAATAGACTTAACAAGTTTAGAAGATAAAGAATTTAACGAAACACTTATAACCCCTAATGTAAATGAATTCACCTTTACACTACCTCATTCAAAAGTTGAATTAACATTTAAAATACTAACCGTAGGTGATAGTAGTAAGATTAAAAGGGAGTTAGAAGGTTTAAAGAAAATCAATAAAAACGATAACCCGGAAATGACTACCCGTCTTAAGCATACAATAACTTCTGTTGATGGAGATAGAGAAGCTAAGACAATTAGAACCTTTGTAGATACAGCATTACTTGCAAAAGATGCAAGAGCATTAAGGGGTTATATAAGCGATGTACAGCCAGATATAAACCTTATTGTAACAGTAGAAACAAGTAACGGCGAGGAGGACGTTATTCTTCCAATAACTGCCACCTTTTTTTGGCCTGACTCAACAGTATAGGAAACATATATTCGACCAAATACATCAAATAACCTTCTTCGGCAAAGGAGGGTATTCGTTCACCGAACTCTACGAACTTCCTATACATTTAAGAAAGTATATACACAGTTCTATAAAAGAACATTACGATAAGGAGAATAATACAGAAACAAACGCAGAAACTTTAGCATCAGATATAAAATCCGGTGCAATCCAAATACCGGAGTATGCACGAGGGAGTAAGTTAAAGTATAACGGAGGGTAGTCTAAAACACTACCCTTTACTATTTATAATATATGGCTGACGATTCAAGTAACATTTCAAAAGAAGCTTTACAGATAGAAGACCAAAGAAGACTTCTACTTAGAGACCAACTCCTTAACCAGCAAGGTATTGTAGAGTCTTTGAAGGAAGCTTTAGGTATAAAGACTAGGTTAACAGAGTTCGAAGGAGAACAGCTTAAAACCTCACGGGAAATAGCAAAAGCGTTAAGTAATCAAAATACATCCCTAACTTCTTTAGCAGATAAGAATAAACAAATTGAAAAAAATAAAGCTTTAATTGCAAGAACCTCTCTTTCTCAAAGTATACTTGAGAGTAAAAATGTAAAGATAGCTATCCAACAAAGTAGTTTACTTAAAGAACAACTTAAAAGATTACAAGAGGAACAGAGTAGGAAGGCTGAAAGCGGAGAGCTAAATGAAAAAGCGATTCAAGACCAACAGGCTATAGTTCAAGCAACAGAGGATCAGTACAATCTAGGTCTACAAGCACTAACTCTTCAAGAGCAAGCAGAATACTTCCAGCATGAAGCTATTCAAAACCTTACTGAAGCAACTGCTCAACGAGAGCGAGAACGGGATACGATACTAGAGATAGGAACAGCTATGGGACTTTCGGGTCAAATAGCAAAAGGACTGAGTAAAATACCCGGATTCAAGGGACTTGAAGGAAGTGTAGGGATAGTAGAGGAAAAACTACGGCAAATAGCCGATGCAGGTGAAGAACTTCCTAGTAGTTACAAAACCTTTAGCATGATAGTAAAGCAGACAGGTAAAGACCTAGCTAAAAAACTACTAGACCCTCTTGTATCTGCAGCTTTCGTAACAACTCAAATAGCAAGTATCTTTAAGAGAATGGATACTTTAACATCCGGGACTGCAAGAAATTTCGGTATAAGTAATGAACAAGCAGGAGAACTTAACAAAGAACTAACAGAAACCGCAACAACACAAGAAGGACTCTTCGGAAGTACTACAAACCTAAATGAAGCATTCCAGGTATTAAACAACAGGTACGGAACATTTGCAAAGTTCGGAGAAGAGAACCTAAAAACCTTCGTAAGACTTACAAAAGAAGCAGGTATTTCTGGAGATGTAGTAGAATCTCTACAGGATACTACCTACTTAACAGGAAAGACGTTAAAAGAACAGACTATTGAATACAAAGGACAGGTAAAGATCTTAAAAGCCACGACAGGGTTAGCTCTAAACGAAAAACAGATCCTAGAAAGTATAAAAGATGTATCTACAGCAACGAAGATACAACTAGGAGGCTCTGCAGAAGCTATAGCAACCGCAGTCTTTAAAGCAAAAGCATTAGGAGTAGAGATGAAAGATCTTGAAAACATCAGTAGTTCACTTCTAAACTTCCAATCCTCAATTGAAGACGAATTAGCTGCGGAACTCCTAACAGGTAAGCAGTTAAACCTAGAAGGTGCAAGGTATGCAGCTCTTATAGGAGATCAAGGAATGCTAGCAGAGGAATTAGCAAGCAACTTCGGTACAGTAGCTGACTTCCAACGTATGAACGTAATTGAACAAGGAGCTTTAGCACAAGCTGTAGGATTAACAAGAGACTCCCTCGCTGAATCTTTAATGAAAAGGGAAGCAATGCTCGCCTTATCTCAATTCGAAGGTAATACTGAAAAAGAGAAGTATGCAACCGCAGTACAGCAGCTAGGTGTTGATGGAGCAAGACTTCAATTAGGTAACGATGCCCTAGCTACACAAATGGAATCAGTCTCCTTACAAGATAAAATGGCAGCAGCAGGCGTAAAACTTCAAGAAGCACTTGTACCATTAGCTTCTGGAGTACTACCTGTAATAAGTACAATCTTTAAATTCATAGGGGATAATATTAACGGCATAGTAACCGCTCTAAAACTTGTAATCCCATTGATGGTAGCCTATAAAGCAGCAAGTATAGCAGCCGCAGTAGCCAACATCGCCGGCGCCGCTGCTCTTTCGGCTGGAGCTGCTGGAATAATAGCAACAGTAGCAGGAGTAGCAGCACTTGCATTCCTTACTACAATAGGGGACGGAATATTTCCTGCAGAAGGTAAAACAACAATCTCTCCGAAAGAAGGAGGTTTATTTCAAGTTAGTCCTAACGACGACATAATAGTAGCTCCAGGAATAGCTAAGACTGTTAGAAGTAACTCTAATAACAATAATAGTAACAACTCTCAACAAATAGAGAATAAGGTAAACATCACTCCTTCAAATACAAACATAACCTTAACCTTAGACGGACAGTCGATAGGTAATGCAAATGCACGACAATCCTACAGAGTAGGTAGTAATGTAAAAGCATTTGGAGGTAATGTAGATATGAGTGCTTACACTTAAAATTAACAAACGTTCATATTTATAATAAATTAAAAAATCATGGGAATACTAGACTTACTAAGAGACAAAGGGTCAGAACTATCGAAGCATAACGGAGCAACCCCACCAACAAACCCTCTATCTTCAAAATTATCAAAACTACACTCAACAACCGACGGATTAGCGGGATACTCTTTAAATGGAGCCTTTCAAGGAGAAGTTAACCAAGCATACCACCAGTATGATGATGGGCAGATTAACGCATTACCCCAACCATCTAATTTAGACCTAAACGGAAAGCAGCCAAAAGGATACAAACACCCTGAGACCGGAGTAACTTACCCTTAATGGCACTAAAAGACCTCTTAACAGATTTAGGGTCGTTTTATGAAAATAACCCATTCGCAGCTAAGTATAAAACCAAGGCCGGACCTACCTATGCTCAAAAGTACGGGTTTAACCAAAGAAGTTTAAAGTTTACTAACGATAGACCGGGTAATGCTAACAGTAGACAACCTTTTATAACCTCAAACATACCTGACGTTAACTCTAACCCTCAAGCAGGTACGGGGTTGATAGGAGGCATACAGAGACAAGTTGAAAATAGATTACAGGACCTATCAAGAATATCTCAATTCCTAACAACACCTAAGGGACTACTCTTTATAGGAAAACAAGAGATACTCTCAGCTCAAAACCCCATAGTGCCGGGGAGACCTAATAGGACAGACCCGACAAAAGGAAGATATAACCCATTATCAACGTTAGTTCAAGTTGCAGCAAGCGGTACCGGGCTACATTTAGAAAAACAAGGACTAGTACCTATAGCTCTACAAGATAATCAAGTTAAGTATGAAAAAGTATACTTAAAATTAGATAAGGAAGATAAAGGAAGACTCTCCAACCTCTATAGGTATAAAATTGCAAAGGAAGAACTCAAAAAAGCAGATCAAGCTACTTTAAAACTAACTGGTATTTCATTAAACGAGAATTACTTAATAGAGTACCAAGGAGGGCCGGGTATATCTAAAACCATTATTAGAGCAACAAACCACGGCGTATATAATGGCTCAGGACTAGGTGATTCAATATACACTTGGAACCAGAAAGACTTTAATAACGTAATACCGGCATCAAAGAATAACTCTGGACCCACAATACTACCTGATTTTAGGAGTAGTATTGCAGCAACTACTGTAAATAAGACAGCTGGAATCTTCGGCGAAAATACAGTAGACTACTCCTCTGCTAAAGTAAACAAGATAACCAGAGTAGGTTTAGGAGATCCAGGTAGAAGAGCTAGAAACAGGAGTAACCTGTATAGAGGTGACTTTGAAAGTGTAGATAAAGTAGCTGCTATGCCCTTATACAAAGGACCTATAGCAGCGGAAGACGGATATACAAGAGATTTTATAAGATTTAGATTCGAAGTATTAGATAATGATGAAGATACTAACACTAACATACACTTTAGAGCTTTTTTAGGAGCGATAACAGATAATTTCGGGGGAGATTGGAACCCCACTAGATTCGTAGGTAGAGCAGATAACCTTTACAGCTATACAGGATTTACCCGAACCATAAGTTTGAGTTTCACAGTACATCCTCAAACAAGAGACGAGATGAAGGCAATGTACCAAAAACTCACCTACCTTGCATCAACACTAGCACCTGACTACAGTTCAAACGGCGGTTACATGAGAGGTAATATAGTAAGGCTAGTAGTTGGCAGCTACCTTTACAGAATACCAGGTTTTATAACAAGTCTAACCTATACCGTACCTGAAAATGCATCTTGGGAAATAGCATACAATGAACCGGAAAAAGGAACTGAATCAGACCAACTGGAAGCACCAAGACACTTTGATGTACAGTTAAGCTTCACTCCTATACACGACTTCGCACCGCAGTTGATGGATGGGACAAGGAAATACGCTCTCTTCACACCACCGGACCAAGCAAACTCAGGCCAGCCTAACCCCTACCTGCCTACGAAAGACGGAACGAGTGTCATCTCTGCTGATGCTGACTTAGCAGAGAATGTACTAAATAAAGCACTTAATGCTCCACCTCCTACAGTGAAAAGTAAAGAAGTAGACTTCGGTTTAGATAATCAAAAAGACCCGGGACTTAATCTAAACGGTGGAAGACAGCCTACGTTTATCAAACCTCTAAATTTAACATAGTGAACAGATACACAGATACAGAGACATATAAACAAAAGGAAGGACCGACTTATCAGGGAGTTACCAGGTACCCGGAAATACCGGAGACTGAGAACGATACATACGTGATTACAACTTACGGTGATAGGTTAGACTTATTAGCAAACCAATATTATAAAGACTGGAGACTTTACTGGATAATCGCATCAGCTAACCCTAGCTTGCCTTCTAACTCATTATACCCTACATTAGGAGTACAGATTCGGATACCAGGTAACCCCGAAGATGTTATAAACAGTTTTAACAATATAAATAATGGCTAAGTCAAAAATACTAGGAGAACCGTTCGATGAATATGTAAGTAAACAAATCGAAGTAAGACAGAACCGTTTAGGAACATCACAAAAGACTGCAGACGATTTAAAAGTCTTTAATGCAAGTACCCCGTGGATAAGACTAAGCTCATCAGTAAGTGTAGACGCTACAAGAGCTAAGAAGTTAGCAGAGAGGTTAGGTCCAAATGTAACTACCGAACAAGTACAGGGTTACAATCTAGCTAAAAACCTAGTCTTATTTGCAGGTTCTTCAGAAGCATTAGATAGTAAGATAAGAGGGGGTTTAACTCGAGGAGGGTTCGATGGAAGTTACGGATTTTTATCAGATCCTAAGACTCAAGGTTATAAACCAATGCCTGGACTAAGTAATGTCAACGTAAACTATAAAAACAACGGATCGCTAAAACAAGCTCAAGTAAACATTAAATGTTTTAGTAAGGGTCAATTTGAAGCACTTGAGACCCTGTATTTAAGATTAGGTTATACCTTAATTCTAGAATGGGGACACTCTATGTACTACGATAACTCTACTGAGAAGCAGAATATGAGTTCTTTAGAAATACCTAACGCTCTTTTTCAAACAGACAGTAACATAGGTAGTAAAATACTCACTAAGAGTATAGCAGATAATAAAGATAGAACAGGAGGTAACTACGATGCAATAGTTGCAAAAGTAAGTAACTTCTCCTGGACTCTAAACAACGACTTAAGTTACGATATAATATTAAATTTAGTATCAGTAGGAGACGTTATTGACTCTTTAAAAATGAACCTAGGTGGAGGTAGAGGGGTTAGCAAAGAGAATAGTAAAGTCAACGGTAAAGTTAATCAAGGGTTACAAAACATATTAAACCTACGGTTAAGTAAAGAAGTGTCACTACTAAACGCATTCCTTTATGACCTAACAGACGAACTGCTAACAAAGACATCAAAAACCCAGTTTCAAAAAACAACCCAGAAGATAGTGGAGGACTTAAACCTAGTAGAGACGTTAGTAGAAGAGGCAGAAGATAAAAAGTTAAAAGCTAATTACATAAGTACGATTAAAGCCCAACGTTCTGCCTTTACCGAACCATACGACAAATTAATAGAATTTCTCAACGGTAAAATATTAATAAAAAATGACAGAACAGATCAAGTAACCTTTAAGTATATAAACTCAGAAGCTACAAGCAGTAAGTTACTAAAGAAGTACCTTACTCTAGCCCTCGAACTTCCCCCGTTTACGTATGTTAACCAAGTGGATTATATATATACACATAGATTTATAAAAACATTAGGTTACGAGTTAATAAATAATAATATGAACTCAGAACTGACATTAAAGAGAGACACTACAAAAAGAATATCGGCAACCTTTGAAAACTTTAAACAAGTACTTGCTGATACGGAAAATTACATTAAAAACCTTAACGTTACTGGAGTAACTAACACTGAAGAAAAAGACATTCAGACAAACACAGACGAAATAAACTTCCTAATCAAGTCCTTACCCTCTAGGAACTCCGTACTAATTAACCTTTATGAATACGGAGCATGGGAAGGAAACGGAAGAAATCTATTTGGCCTTTCGACAGGTACTCCTCTAAAGTATGAGCATAACAACCTAAAACTAAAAAATTCAACTAGTAGGAACCAGTTCTTAGAGTTTATAAAAAGAGATCGATAATGAGCACAGAAAGCAATACAGACTTTATAAACAAAATAAAGGAGAAAACATACGGAGGTTTTAACGCCATAGAGTATGCAGATGGAGGGTTAGAAGTATACCTCTCCTTTAAAGCTCTTTTAGAATGGACAAACAGTAATGTAAACTTATTCTCAGACACTGAAGAATTAATAAAAATAGACTTCGAATCTGATAAACCTATGTTTATGTTCTCTACCTCTTTGTCCGCCAATCTACAAAAATGCTACATACGGAACACATACCTTAATACAACACAAGGTACATTATTCCGGAGTCCACGATTAGAACGAAACGCAACTCTACCAGCACCTTTTAACGATATAAGCGCATTTAACCAAAGCCGACTTAGGACTCTTAAAGAATCTCTAGATTCAGACGGACAAAAGGTATCTACCGATTCAAACCTAACTTATATTTTTCCTACTATAGGTAATATAAACAACATCTACATAAATGCTGCATTCCTTTCCGGACAACTACATAAGTTAAGCGATAATGAAAGTAATAAAGTCTCAATACGTGAATTCTTACAAAGTATATGCGACGGGGTAACTAAAGCCTTAGGAAGTGTTAACGACCTACAAGTAGTAGGAGATGTAGACGGTATTCAGAATATACTAACTATAGTAGATTTTCAACAAGTACGTATAAAAGGTCTTTCGAAGAGTTCAAACGTCGACCAGTACAAAGCAGTAACTATACAAGCTCAAGGATTGAAAAGCATGGTTACAAACATATCTGCACAATCCTCCATTACCCCTGACCTTGCTACTGTAATCTCTACCGGAGCTCAAGCGCAGGGAGAAGTATTAGGAGAGGAAGCTGTATCTTTCTCGAGACTAAGTAAAGGGTTAACCGATAGAGTGTATCCGAGTAAACAAATAGGAGAGCAGGTCAAAGTAGCAGCAGTAACAAAGAAAGAAGAGAGAGCTAAGAAAGCCTTAAGTAAATTCGAAGGAAACTTAGATGCCTACGCAAAACTAGCATTAAACCAACAACCCGGTACAGACGGTATTTTTAGTCATATAAGTTTAGAGTCGAATAGTAAAGAAGGTATGGAGAATATACCAGTAGAGCTTTACAAATACCTACTAGGAGCATTCACAGAAACAAACCAAACAAGCACAGGGTTCATACCAATAAAATTAAACCTATCCATATACGGAATAAGCGGAATAAAGATATTCCAAAAGTTTAAAATTACAGACGACGTACTTCCCTTTTCGTACGACCAGAAGTATGACTTTACAGTAACCGGCGTAAGTCATACTGTAGATAATTCAAAATGGGTAACAACCATATCTTCTATAATGGGATTAGAAGCACTACCTGCAGATAGAGCAACAAGACTTAGTAATGAAGAAGCTTTTGCCCCTCAATTAAACTTAGAAAAAACTCAAACCATAGCAAAGCCTGATAAGAATGATAAGCAAGCTATTACAATACTTACTGTAAACGCAACAAAAAAAGCTGTTATAAACGGTGAAGTTCCTGCTGAGTATATGAGAGAACTAAATAAAGAATTATTCCCTTATAATAAGTGGAAAGGTAGTACCTTAACGAGCGATAAAGGTAGGATAAGGTTATTAAGACCGGTAATGTCAAACTTAGAGAAAATGCTCACAGCATACAGTAAAGATAATCCAAACACTCCAATGCGTATAAATTCTGCATATAGAACTTTTGAAAATCAAGTAGCTATTAAGGACTTGTGGTTAAAAGCCGGTGACGGAGCAAAAGCAGCTACTGCTGGAACATCAAAACACGGATTCGGTATGGCAATAGATTTTGCAAATAGTAGTGGAACAAAGCTGAAAGTAGATATGTCGCAATATAAATGGCTTAAGGTAAATGCTGGGAAATACGGTTTTAAAAGGTTACCAAACTGGAAAGACAAAAAAGACCTTGAGAACTGGGAAGCCTGGCATTGGCAAAATATAAACCCAGGAGAAATAAAGACAGGTACCTAAAAATAAATGTAAAATGTACTATCCGAAATCTAAAATAATAACCGACTTATTTACAAATGGAAACGAACTTGTCTATGTAGATACGGAACAACCTTATATAGGAGAATACCATATACTTTCAAACGGCAATATTACCACAGGTAAGACACCTAGCGATGGTCAACAACGAAGACTTAAACCTTCGAACGCTACAATCTTTGCAGACAGTACCGGAGATACCTCAACAGTACAAGCTACAGATATAGTATCAAATACCACGTATGATTATATTAGAGAGAAGCAGCAAATTGAAAGACCGAACCTCGAACTAATAGAACCTCAATATAGTAAACCATTAGGTAACTTCCCTTCCTTTACCCGCTACTTCTTAAGAAGAACAAATAACGCAATATTTACAGAAGTAAGTAAGGAAGATTATGAGATGGTACAATCTAAAAACGCCTCATACAATTGGGGTATATACATTCCATTTCAATTAACGTGGACGACCTCTGGTGTAGATTTAGAAGGCATTAATAGAAGAATGGTAACTCTAGTAGAAGGCAGGTTTAAAGTATACGGTCTCTCACAGTACATTACAAATTATACCGAGTTCACAGTCTAAGTTGTATACCCGACCTACTTTTCTTATATTAAAGAAAAGGTTATGTTTTGGTTAATAGAGACACAAGAGCAGTTCGATGAACTAAAAAGCGTTAAGCTAGCAAATATAATAGCTATACCTATTAATAGGCACCCGGACGGACACCCGGCTATATACTCCCCCCTAGGTTTATATGTAAAAGATATACAGACTGAAGAAGGATACCTTTTGAACTTCTTACACAGTGAAGCTATGAAAATAGACCCTATAAAAGTTAAAGAGTGGTTAAACGACATAGATACAGTCTATACACCGGACGGTAAAGCTTTTAGGTACTTTCACCAGAGTAAAGAAACTACCACCCTCCCTATAATAAAAGAAGAAACAGTACAAGCATTAAACTACTTCTCCAGGAGATACTATAACGACCCGGACCAAGGAAACATAGTGCCGATAGTGAAACATTACGAATACTGTGAGAAAATATCAAAGCAATACTTAGAAGTACTTAGCTCTTTTAAACCCGACGATTTCCGTAGAAAGGTAGAAGGTATATTCTGGGGTATAGAAAGAAACGGGTTAAAGATGAACGGTACAGTAGGAGACTATTTTAACATAGAGAGACCCTTTCTAAACCTATATGACAACTACATCTTAACACAGTATCGCCTTAATAATACTACAGGCAGGCCATCTAACAACTTTAATAGTATTAATTTCGCAGCACTTAATAAAGAAAACGGATGTAGAAGCGTATTCATACCTAGAAATGACCTCTTAATGGAGATAGATCTAGTCGCCTACCACCCTACCTTAATATCAAAACTAGTAAACTATGAATCACCTACCGGAGATATATACGAAGACTTTGGTAAAATTTACGGAATGGATAGGGGTGAATCTAAGAAACTAGTATTTAAGCAACTATACGGTAATGTATTTAAACAGTATCAAGATTTCCCCTTTTTTAAACTAACAACTAAATACATAGATGAGCTTTGGAGTAAATATAAAGCACAGGGTTATGTAGACGGAGTAGATAATAAGTACAGGTTTCACAGTAAAGATCTACTTAATATGAACCCTCAAAAGCTATTTAACTACATCATACAAAATTACGAAACTGTAAGTAATGTTGGCTTAATAGAGAAAATACTCTATCTTTTAGAAGATAAACGGTCTAAGATCGTACTGTATACTTATGATGCAATACTACTAGACCTAGCAGAGGAAGATACAGGAACCCTACGTAAAATAGTAGACGTCTTTAAGAACGAGAATTTAAAAATAACAATGAATGTTGGAAAAAACTATAACTCTTTACACCCCTTCTAATATGTATGATAAAGAAATAATAAAAAATCAGGAGATGTTAAAGAATAAACTACTGTGTACTTTCGTACAAGTTGAGGACTTAAATTACTTTATCGAAGATATTACCTCAAGACACTCTATACTCTACGGAAAGATATTCGTATTAGAGGTAAAAGATTCAGAAGAATTAGCCTGCACGTATAATCTAGAAGAACCTAATATAGATACCCTTCCAGACAACACAATTCTAGTGCATCGGAAAAAAACCTCAAACACGTTATATACGATAAACGCTCTTAACGAACTTATAAAAGAGTTAAACGGAGGAGTAGTGGATACAAGATTCAGAGTAAACTGGAACCATTATAAAAATACAATACTACTAACAACACAAGGAAATTTAAAACTAGTAAAAACAAAGATTTACGAAATAAGAAACGTACAATAAAAGTTGCTTTCTAGTAAAATAAGCTCTATATTAAATTAAATAAGTTATACTAATGAACATAAGTGAAATTAAGTCGAAGCTACAAGCTTTGCAAACTCAAAAAAACGCTAGCTCTTCAGGGAAAAGCTCTAAAGATATATTCTTTAGACCAAGCGTAGGTAAGGAAGTTATTAGAATACTACCTTCCAAGTTTAACAAGTCGAATCCATTTTCGGAATTGTATTTCCATTACGGTATACATAAGTTCCCAATGTTCTCACCTATTAATACAGGAGATAAGGATCCGATAGTTGAATTCGTTAAACAATTAAGAGAAACCAATGATAAGGAAAATTGGAGACTTGCAAGAAAGTTAGAACCTAAGATGAGAGTATTCGTTCCTGTAATCGTAAGAGGTAAGGAAGACGAAGGCGTTAGGTTGTGGGGTTTCGGAAAAGAGATCTACATGGAACTACTCTCTATGGTAGAGGACGAAGACATAGGAGACTATACTGATATTCTTACCGGTAGAGATCTAACATTGACTACCGTAGATTCAACACAAACAGGTACAGGGTATAGTAAAACAACACTACGACCTAGGACTGCACAAACTCCTTTAGCAGAAGAGAACGAAACAGTAAAGATACTACTTGAAAATCAACCTGATCCAATAGAATCTTTTACTAAGATGGAATTTGACAGGATGAAAGAGATACTACACGAATATTTAGCGCCAGACGAAGATACTTCTGAAAGCAAGATACCTGATGTAGCTTTTGAAACACCTTCATCACCTACGAATAAGTTCTCTCTAGAAAAACAAGGTAAACCTAAAGAATCTAAAGAAGATAAGTTTGATAGTCTTTTTAACGGAAAAAACGACGACCTACCGTTTTAAGTAAACTATGGCGAAGACACAAAGTAAATCACTAACAGCAGCCGTATCCGCCGAACTTAAAAAAGGGTTTAACCTGGAAAAGTTCAAAGATAGTAAGATGCTAAGTAAAAACGTCAGGTTTAAAGACCAAAAGTGGATCCCTTTATCTCCAGCGTTTCAAGAAGTCACTTCTATACCGGGTATCCCTATGGGGCATATAACCATGTTAAGAGGGCACTCAGACACTGGAAAGTCCACTGCACTATTGGAAGCAGCAATATCTGCACAGAAGGTAGGAATACTCCCTGTTTTTATCATCACAGAGATGAAATGGAACTGGGAGCATGCTATCCAGATGGGATTACAGGTAGAGGAGGTAGTAGACGAACAAACAGGAGAGGTTTTAGATTACCGAGGAACTTTTATTTACGTAGATAGAGAAACTCTAAATACAATAGAAGACGTAGCTAGCTTTATCTTAGATCTAATTGACGAGCAGAAAAAAGGAGCACTTCCTTACGACCTTTTATTCCTATGGGATTCTGTAGGATCTGTACCGTGTGAACTATCAGTACGTTCTAATAAGAACAATAACGAATGGAATGCAGGAGCAATGTCTACTCAATTTGGTAATCAGGTAAATCAACGAATTGTAATGTCTAGGAAGGAATCTTGTCCATATACAAATTCACTAGTAGTAGTAAACAAGGTATGGACTGCAAAACCGGATAACCCGATGGGACAACCTAAGTTAGAGAACAAAGGAGGTAAGACTCTCTGGTACGACTCTACTTTAATAATTACATTCGGAAATATATCTAATGCCGGAACTTCTAAGATAAAAGCAGTGAAGAACGGAAAACAGATAGAGTTCGCTAAGAGAGCTAATATTCAGATAGATAAGAATCATATTAACGGGCTTACAACTCGAGGTAAGATTATTATGACCCCTCACGGTTTCATACTAGACGATGATAAAGCACTTAAGGACTATAAAGCAACCAACCAAGAAAACTGGGAGAGAATACTAGGAGGAGGAGACTTTGAAATAGTAGAAGAACTAGAAGAGAGTATCTAAGTTAGTATAACACATAACTGAAAAGAAGCCCTTGCTTATGCAGGGGTTTTTTATTATCTTTAAGTATATTTATAAAACATAAGAAAATATGGAAGATTTTAATTTACGAAAGTACTTAGCCGAAGGGAAGCTGCTAAAAGAAGAAAAAGAAGGTGAACACAGTGAACGTAAAATGTCTCTACGTGGTACTGAAGAACTGGAAGAAACCGATTCAACATCTCCTTATGACGATACTGATTTTGAGAATGGAAATGGAGAAATAAATACGATCTTAAAAAAGTACGGGAAGTCTGAAGACTGGTTTATTGATACTATAATAAAAGGAGAAGAGCTTAGATCTGAAGAACTAGACGACTTAGACTATATGGAAGAGTTAATACAACTTCACTTAACAAAAGAAGAGTAGTATTAAAAGATAATTAATTAAAGTTACAATTACCCTTGCTTATGCAGGGGTTTTTTGTTATATTAAAGTAATATATGTCACAGGATCTAAGAGCAATGCTCGCAACCATTACAGAGCAGGAAAGTGCACCTGTAGTAGAGAAAAAATTTCATTCAAGAGTTTTAGTAATAGACGCACTAAACCTCTTTTTTCGAAACTTTGCAACAATAAACTTCTTAAACAAGCAAGGAGTTCCAATCGGAGGGATGGCAGGGTTTATAAGATCTTTAGGATCTCTAATTCAACTAATACAACCGACCGGGGTTTATGTAATATTCGACGGAGTAGGTTCATCAACCAACAGAAAAAACCTCCTACCAGAATACAAGTCTAATAGAGGTATAACTAGAATAACAAACTGGGATACTTACGATAACGTAGAAGAGGAAGGAGAGTCTAAAATAGACCAAGTAACAAGACTCATACACTACCTTCAATGCTTACCAGTAAAGACCGGAATGATAGATAAAGCAGAGGCGGATGATATGATTGCATACATGGCTGTAGAACTACCTAAAAGAGAGAATTCAGACGTGGTAATAGTATCTTCAGATAAAGACTACCTTCAACTAGTAAATAACAAAGTAACAGTTTATAGACCAATAGGTAAGAAGTTCTACAAACAAAAAGAAGTAGCAGATGAATTCGGAATACATTCCGACAACTTTATAATATATAAAACTTTACTAGGGGATAAGTCAGATGCAATAAACGGAATAAGAGGACTGGGACCTAAAACCTTACTAAAGAGATTCCCAGAACTAATAAACCATTCCCTAACGTTAGATGAGATCTTTGAAATATGTGAAGCTAAACTTACCCAACACAAAACATACGCGCAAGTATTACAAGCTGAAACTATGTTAAGGAATTCATACAAGTTAATGGATTTAAAAAATCCGATATTAGATAAAAGGCAGATAGAGTATATAGAAACGCTACTCGCTGAAGATAACAACCCGTTTCATAAAAAAGAATTTTTACAACTCTACGAAATAGACGGAATCGATCATTTTATTAGAGATATAGAAGGATGGGTTACAGAAAACTTTTTTAAGTTGAGTACTCTAAAATAAACACTTATATTAAAGTTAAATAATAGTAAACAATAAGATAAAAAGTTATGGCAGCATTAAAAGTATTATCCGACTACGGTCCGGTGTTCCAAGTAAAAGCGATAGGAGCACTACTCTCAAAGAAAGAGTTTATTCAAAATATAAACGATATATTAACAGACGAACACTTTCCTAATCCAGCACACAAATGGGTAATAAATCAGATACTTAAGTACTGGCATAAATACCATACAGTAATATCTATGGAGATACTAACCATAGAGGTTAAAAAGCTAGAGAATGAAATACTTCAAACATCCATTAGGGAACAGTTAAAAGAAGCATATAGACATTCAGATGCTGAGTTAGCATACGTAGAGGAAGAGTTCACTACTTTCTGTAAGAATCAAAAACTAAAAGGAGCTCTTTTGGATTCTGTAGACTTGCTTAACATAGGAGAGTATGATAGTATTAGATTCCTAATAGATAGCGCATTAAAAGCAGGTACTGATAAGAATATCGGACACGAGTACAATAAAGATATAGAAACACGATACAGAGAAGATTCAAGACCTACTATACCAACACCGTGGCCAGATATTAATAATATACTTCAAGGTGGTTTCGGACCTGGAGACTTAGGTATAGTTTTCGGAAACCCAGGAGGAGGTAAATGCTTAGGGTATGACTCAACCATAGAAATAGAGTATCCTGAATACGGTTTACCTATAACTAATAATGACGGAGAAGAAATAACTATGTGGGTAGAGCCTTGGGATGAGTTTAATATCGACGGTAACCATTTATACGGATGGCAAATGGCTAAGATCTTTGGGTACATAGAAGATAATAAAACTAAATAAGTTATAAATAAATGAAAGTAAGAATTAAAACACGTAAGATTAAGATTGGAGATCTATTCTTTAAACTAGGGGTAGAACCTTATCAAAATAACCTTTACCTTCCTGAGTTCGATATAAAAGTTAAAACCCCCTACGGTTATAAACCTATAATGACTCTGTTCACAACAGAAAGACAATCCTCAGTAAGAAGCTACTTCAGTAACGGTACAGACATACAAACATCAGGTAAACACCAATTCAAGACAGAGAATAGAGACTGGGTAATGGCTGATGAGATAACCTCAGAAGATTTAGTTATAACAGAAACCGGAACAACTACCTTAACAAAACAAACTAAGGATAAAAAAGAGGAAGTACTCTACGACCTTTCTGTAGTGGATGTACATTGTTATTATAGTAACGGAATACTATCTCATAACTCATGGCTTATGGTAGCAATGGCAGCTCATGCAGTACGGTTAGGTTACAACGTAGTATATTATACTCTAGAACTTGGAGAAGACTACGTAGGAAAAAGGGTTGATTGTTACTTAACAGGGGTAGATATCGAACATATAGCAGACCATAGAACTAAGGTAGAAGGTATGGTAGAATCACTTCCCGGAAAGCTTATAATTAAAGAGTATCCGCCTAAGATGGCATCGGTATCTACAATAAGAGCTCACTTACAAAAATGCACAGACTCAGAACTAAAACCAGACCTTGTAATTATAGACTATATCGATTACCTAAGAGGAAATGTGAGTAGTAAGTTTGCAGAGAGGAAAGATGAAATAGATGATGTATACGTAGCATGTAAAGGTCTAGCAAAGGAACTTAAAATACCTATCATATCACCTTCACAAGTAAACAGAATGGGAGCTAAGGATGATATAATTGAAGGAGACAAAGCAGCAGGATCTTACGATAAGATAATGGTTTCCGACTTCTGCATGTCCTTATCAAGGAAGAAAGAAGATAAGTTAAATGGAACAGGTAGAGTTCATATTATGAAAAATAGATACGGGATGGACGGTATGACGTTTGGAGCAAAGATGGACACCTCTAACGGACACATTGAGCTTACAGAAGATGTACCTACCTATGATGACACACCAGCTCCTGGTAATGCTAAGTCTTTTAACCTTATGGATAGTTTCGATAAAAAAGAACTCTCTAAGAAATTCTCACAACTTTCTACGTTTTCTTCGTAGAAAACCTAATTTTTTTTAAAAACCACATAAGTATTATATACAATTTAAAAATAAATAAAAAAATGGACATCAGTCAAAAAATCCTATCAGACATTACAGTCTTCCTCAAGTACGCAAAATACACGCCAGAGCTTAATAGAAGAGAAGTATGGGAAGAACTTGTTAACAGGAACAAGAATATGCACCTAAAGAAATACCCGGACCTGTCGGAAGAAATAGAAAACGCTTATAAATTCGTATACGATAAGAAGACTCTACCTTCTATGCGGAGTATGCAATTTGCCGGCAAGCCAGTTGAAATAAGTCCAAACCGTATATACAATTGTGCATACGCTCCTATAGACGATTGGAGAACCTTCGGTGAGATTATGTTCCTACTCTTAGGAGGTACAGGTATGGGATACAGCGTACAAAGGCACCACATCGAAAAACTACCAGAAATACGTAGACCGAACCCTACTAAGTTTAGGAGGTTCCTAATTGGAGACTCTATCGAAGGGTGGGCAGACGCTGTAAAAGCATTAATGAAATCTCACTTCCACGGAGGATCTACCTTACGGTTTGATTATTTAGATATAAGACCTAAAGGAGCAGCCTTAATAACATCTGGAGGGAAAGCACCAGGACCGCAGCCACTTAAAGAATGTTTAGTTAAGATACAAGGTATATTAGACCTTAAAGAAGATGGAGATAAGTTAGAACCTATCGAAGTACATGATATTGTATGTCATATAGCTGATGCAGTTCTTGCAGGAGGTATTAGACGAGCAGCTTTAATATCCCTATTCTCCGCAGATGATGAAGAAATGATATCCTGTAAATCAGGTAACTGGTGGGAGTTAAACCCACAACGAGGTAGAGCTAATAACTCTGCAACTCTACTACGAAGAAAAGTTACTAAAGAATATTTCTTAGAACTTTGGAGTAGAGTAAAAGCATCCGGAGCAGGTGAACCAGGTATAATCTTTACGAACAATAAAGACTGGGGAACAAATCCATGCGCAGAAATAGCACTTAGACCTTATTCATTTTGTAACCTATGTGAAGTTAACGTAAGTGACGTAGGTACTCAGAAAGAACTAAACGAAAGAGTAAAGGCTGCATCCTTTCTAGGAACACTTCAAGCAGGTTATACAGACTTCCACTACTTAAGAGAGGTTTGGAGACGTACTACAGAAAAGGATGCATTAATAGGAGTATCGATGACAGGTATAGCTTCTGCAGCAGTACTGAAGCTAGATATTACCGAAGCAGCAACTGTTGCTACAGAGGAGAATGAAAGGGTTGCTGCACTTATTAATATAAACAAAGCTGCTCGTGTAACAACCGTGAAGCCTGCAGGGACAACCTCACTAACATTAGGGACATCATCAGGAATACATGCTTGGCATAACGACTACTACTTAAGGAGAATAAGAATAGGTAAGAACGAGTCTCTATACATACACCTAGCAAAATACCATCCTGAACTAATAGAAGATGAATACTTCAGACCCCACGATACCGCTGTTATAACGATACCGCAGAAAGCACCAGAAGGAGCAATACTAAGAACTGAAAGTGCAATAGAACTTTTAGAGAGAGTTAAGAAGGTCTACATAGAATGGGTTAAACCAGGGCATAGGAACGGAAGTAATGCACATAACGTATCTGCAACTATCTCAATTAAAGACGACGGTTGGGAAGAAGTAGCAGAGTGGATGTGGAAAGAACGTAAGAACTATAATGGACTATCAGTATTACCACACTCCTCGCATACATATATTCAGAGTCCCTTTGAAGATTGTACTAAGGAAGAATATGAAAAGTTAATGAAAACTCTAGTAGGAGTAGATTTATCGAAAGTAGTTGAAATGGATGACAATACAGAACTAGCAGGCGAAGTAGCTTGTGGACCTCTTGGATGTCACGTAGAATAATTAAATAAACATACAGAAGATAGGGGTGTTAATAGCCCCTATCCCTATGTATACTAAAATAAGTATTACATTAAACATTTATATAGTGCTTACCTTATAAACAAGTCATTTATGAAATTATTAAACTGGATAAAAGGGGTATTAGAAGATGAAAAAGGAAGTCCTTCTTCTAAAAGAATTATGGGACTTATCGCAGGTATTTGTTTATGTGCTACAATGATTGTAAACAGTTTTACAGACGTATCCGTAGCTCCTTCAACTGCCTTAGTTAATGCAGTAGCAGCTCTAACATTCGGAGCACTTGGACTAACATCTATAGATAAAATCTGGAATAATAAAAATAATCAGAGCTAGTAATTAATAACCAGTATTTGAACAAATAACACCCTATTATGATTTTAAGACTTAACTCAAGAAACACAGAAGTTAAACAGTTACAAAAGTTTCTAAATTCACCTGCAGACGGTATTTTCGGAAAAGGTACAGAAGAAGCCGTTAAGAACTGGCAACTTGCAAATCATCTAATACCGGACGGCATTGTAGGCCCTAATACCTGGGACGCTATGGGTATAGCAACTACTGATGCTTTCGAAAAAACCTATACAACACAAAACGGACTAATCGTAAATAGACATTTTTTACCAAGTCACGAGTATAAGAAAGGACCGACAAACCCAGAGTGGGTATTTATACATCATACAGCAGGCTGGAATAATCCATTTAAAACTATAGACAACTGGAGCAATGACACCCGCGGTGCTATCTGTACAGAATTTACCCTCGGAGGACCTAAAGTATCAGACGGAAGTGTCGACTATGATGGTGTTACGGTTCAAGCATTCCCTGAAGGTAACTACGGGTACCATTTAGGCAGAAACGGGTCTAGAACGATGCATAAAAACTCAGTAGGAATGGAACTCTGCAATTTCGGATACATTATTAACGGAAGAACCTATGCTGGAACAGTAGCAAAGGAATCTCAGATAGTAACACTACCTAAACCTTTCAGAGGTCATTTAACCTGGCACAGGTATTCTAATACTCAAATAGAATCTTTACAGAAATGGCTTCTTTTTATAGGAGAGAGAGACAACATAGACATTAGAGCAGGATTACCTACTTTGGTTAAGAGCCTAGGAGCAGATGCTTTTGAATTTAACGAAGATGCTTTTTACGGAAGAGTTAAAGGCACCTGGACACATACAAATACCCGTAAAGATAAGTTTGATATGTTTCCACAACCGGAATTACTAGACATGCTTGTAAGTTTATAGTAATAAAGTTAACAAAATAAACACAGTAAACAAAAATAAATGGATATTATAGTAATGATTACCACTATCGTAGTTGCATTAATAACAGCAGTATTAGGACCTATAGTAGTAGCTTGGTTTAAAAAGAAAATAGACCCTGTTAAAAAAGCCTACCCTCTTGGAGAAGCAATTGCACTAAACTCAGTAGTAGACGACCAGTTAGAAACGGTAAGAGCAGACTTAAGAGCTGATAGAGTATGGGTAACCCAATTTCATAACGGCGGCCACTTTTACCCTACCAGTAAATCAATCCAAAAGTTCTCTATATTCTACGAAAAAACCTCATTACACACTATACCTAGCCAAATGGTATTTCAAAATATACCATGCTCCCTTTTTCCAAAAGCAATGTCAGAGCTAAGTGATAAAGGAGAAATATCAGTACCTTCCACCACAGCAGAAGATTACGGACTCAGTCAGTTTGCAGAGCAATATGGAACTAAGTCTTTCTACATGGTAGCACTACAGGACTTAGAAGGACACTTTATAGGAACTCTATCTGTAGCTTATAACACAGATTATAAACTTACTAAAGAGAACTGGGCATATCTTAAACAAAAAGCAGCAGCAGTCGGCACACTCCTCAATGATTACCTAAAAGTTTAAAATTAGCTTGATTACACAGGTACTTATTCGTATTATTACTATTATAAAAATAGTAAATTAAAATAAGTAAACATGAAAAAAGTATTAAGTTTTATTAAAACAACATACACCGCTGTTAAAAGTTGGATTGTATCAAACAGAATTGAAGGTATAGTAGCTGTGATAGCTGGAATTATACTCTGGAGTACTGGTTTCCCTATTTACGCAGGGTTTGCATTTGGAGTATTTGCATGTAAGAACTGGGAACTGTTTAAGAGTCAATTCGCAAAAGGATAAACACCCCTTAAATGTTAGAAGAAATACAAAAAAGAGTGTTACCATTCATAATAGCTCTCTCAGCATTATCCGTATCTGCTTCCGCTGCTTTCTACTCAGTTAGCGGCCTTAGTAAACTATTTGCAGGAGCAGCATTTGCAGTTATAGTAATGGCTACCTCCTTAGAAGTAGCTAAACTAGTGATTGCTTCCCTACTATATCAGTACCGTAAATCACTACCTGTAGTCTTAAAAGCGTATCTTTCAGCAGCTTGTTTTATATTAATATTAATAACAAGTATGGGAATTTACGGATTTCTATCCTCAGCATACCAAGCAACAGCTTTAAAATCCGGAGCTGTTGATTCACAGATTACTTTAATAGAAACTAGAAGAGATAACACTAAAGAACAGCTTGTAGTTTATGCTAATGAAAAGAAAGGTATTGATAAAGCTGTAGCAGAGTTACGATCCGGATTAGCAAACAATACAATACAGTATACGAATGCAAACGGTGAATTAGTAACTACTACCTCCTCATCAACCCGAAGAGCGTTAGAAAAACAACTAGACCATTCAATGAATAGGCAAACTAGCATTAACAGTAAGGTAGACGCTTTGAACATTAAACTATTCGACTATGAAACTGAAATTATAGAAGTCTCAACTAACAACGATGTATCTGAAGAACTAAACTCGTTAAAGTACTTATCAGGACTTACCGGTATACCGATGGATAAAATTATAAACTGCCTACTGTTAATTATTATCTTCGTCTTTGATCCTCTAGCAATAGCACTTGTAATAGCTGCCAACTTCGCATTTAGTAGGATAAAAAGTAAAAAAGCTATCCCTATAGAGGATGTAGTAGAGAATATGCGAAACGTAGTTGATTCTTACGATAGTCTTTCAAACTCCTTAGATGAATACGAAGAAACTACCTTTAGAGAAGATTTAGAAGAGGGTATCGTAGACAATAGCGCTACTGAGTTAGGAGAGGAGTTTGAAGAAGCAGACATTGCCTTTGAAGAAGATTTAGTGAAGGTGTTAACAGACAAGCCGGAAAGTAAACCAATTCAAGATAAAGCTCCTTACATAAACACCTTTGAAGACAGTAAACTTGTTGAAACCACTATTAATAAAGAAAAAGGAGTTTTAGGAACATATAAAGACCCTTCTCAACTATCTAGTTACCGTAAACGTAAGTTAGAAGAACTTGAAAGGAGTAAGAACAAGTCTACTGTGAGAAAAGCACCTCCGGATGACGATGTTAAAATTTACTAACAGCAAAGTTGTAAAAGACTAAAAGGAGTGTTATATTAAAGAATATTTAAAAGTTATAAGTAAAGAAAATGCAAGATCAAAGTACAAACCAAGAAAAAGTAGTTAAAATCGCTGGGCATCACCTTGGTAAAGTAGGTGGAGCTGGGTACAGCGACATATACAACCCCGCACTATTAGTAGCTATCCCTAGAAACCTTAATAGAGAAGGGTACGGTATTAAGGAAGACAGTTTACCTTTCGTAGGAAGCGACGTATGGAATGCATACGAAGTATCAGCTATCACACAGAAAGGGAGACCTGTAGCAGGTATGATGAAAATAGTATATCCTGCTAACTCACCACTGCATGTAGAGTCTAAATCTATAAAACTGTACTTCAATTCCTTCAATATGACTCGTATGGGCAATACTGCCAACGAATGTATTAGCGAATTTGAAGATAGAGTAGCAAATGACTTATCTCTCTGCCTTAATACTGAAGTAGAAGTAAAGTTCTTCTACAACGACTTTAAAGCAGAGGCAGATTTCGGAACAGGTTTTACAAACCTTGACCAACTAGTAGACCTAGATACTATAAAGTTTAATGTATTCAAATCAGATGCAAATCAATTAGAAAGCTTAGACCAAGAAGTCTCAGATAAAGTGGTAAAAGTACAGTCCGATCTTTTAAGATCTAATTGTAGAGTAACAAACCAACCCGACTGGGGAGATGTATACATCCACATGGAAGGAGTAAAGCAACCAGACTATGCATCAATCGCAAGATATATTGTATCACATCGACAAGTTTCTCACTTTCACGAAGAGATTGTAGAGATGGTTTTTACACACCTTAACGAAGCATATAGACCAGACAAATTAATGGTTTGCGCACTATATACAAGAAGAGGAGGGTTAGATATTAATCCTATAAGAGCAACACATCAAGACATGATACCAGTAGAATTTGTAGGAGTAGATTTTAGAAATAAAAAAACTCTTAGGCAGTAAAATCTTATAGTTGTAGAGTCTTAAAAGTATTCGTATATTTAGGCATGGAAGGAAAAAAGAAAAACACTTATGTGCCGAAAGTATACGAAAGAGCAACTACTTACCAGTTAGAGATGGAAAATGAAGACGGTTCAATATGTGTATGGAAGTACGACAAGAAAAAAAACGCATATGGACCGTACTCTACAACTACAAAGTACCCGCCGGGTTATAAATTTTACCGAAACGTAAAAATAGCAAAATCACAACGAACGTATTTAAACCCTAAAACCGGAAGAGAGGTCTCCTACGCACGTGCTAGGAACTTAGGACTGGTTTAATTTAAAAAAAAATAAATGACAACAGTAACAGTATTAGTAATAGTAATAGGAATCCTCTTCATAGCAATGTCTTACCTAAGGGTCACCCTATTAGCAGCACAAGCCCACATAACAACACAAGCTGCGAAGTTTGACAGTGAGAGAGAAGGTATTATAAGAAAAGCAAAGTTTAGATCATCCTCAGTAAACTGGGGTCTTGCTATAGAAAACTTCGCTCCTTTTATAGATAAGTTTCCACTTCCACCAGAAGACGTCACTTTCTTAGGCAAGCCGATAGACTTCGTAGGTTACAAAGACACAGGATCTCCTACAAAATGCTCAGTCCATTTTATAGAAGTTAAGAGTGGTAAAGCTTTTCTATCAACAAAGCAGAAAAATATTAAAAAAGCTATAGCTGCCGGAAGAGTCCACTGGCATGAAGTCAGAGTAGCAGCAAACACTAAACAAGAAGATTAAATAATGGTACTGAGAAAACAAAGTATTCGTAGAATTGAAGAAGTAACGTTAAACGGAAAACTTACAACAAAGGAAGAGTTGGTAGGATTAAGTTATAACTGGGCTGAGAAGGAAATAATTCTCTTTAAGAAAGTACTTTCCCAAGGAGGTGCCTGTAGAATAAGAGAAGACACCCTTAGAGTGAATAAAGAAGAAACACAGAGACCAGTCAGTGACAAAACAGCTTAGTCTTAATAGTTGCTTAAAAGAGATATTAAACTTATATTAATGTTATGAATATACAAGAACTATACAACACCTTAACCTACGCCGATATGGAAGAGTTACTAACTATCTTAGAAAGGGAAGGGCATATTTTAGAAGCAGTACACTTAAAAAACCGCCCTAACATATACGATGAAGAGTGGGACAACGTACTAAGTAAACTAGCTCAAGTAAGACTACAGCTTTTAAAGGAAGATGAAGAATGGGTTAAAACTTTAGCGTTAAAATATTAAAAAAGTAAAAGTAAAAGTTATAAGTTAAGAAGTATGAATAAAGAAAAGAAAAACGCAGTAGTATCCCTCTCAGGAGGAATGGATTCAAGCACTCTATTACTAAAGTGCTTAAAAGAGTACAACACTGTCACCGGTATTTCATTTGATTACGGTCAGAAACATAGAGTAGAGTTAGAAAGAGCTCAACAACTAGTAGACTATTTAAGTTCCAAAGGACATAAAGTAACATATAGGCAGATACAACTAAACGGACTAGCAGACTTATTAGAATCAGCTCTAGTAGAAGGAGGAGAAGATGTACCAGAAGGTTATTATGCTGAGGAGAATCAAAAAGCAACGGTTGTACCTAATAGAAATAAAATATTCGCTTCAATTACTCAAGCAGTAGCTTTATCAATCGCTAACCGAACCCAAGAGAGTACAGATATAGCTTTAGGAATACATTCAGGAGATCATGAAATATACCCAGACTGTAGACAGGAGTTTAGAGATGCAGACGATGCTGCTTTTAGAGAAGGTAACTGGGATGCAGAAAAAGTAAATTACTTTACACCATACTTAGAGGGAGATAAATTTACTATACTTCAAGACGGAGAAAAACTATGTAAAAGCTTAGGTCTTGACTTTGACGAGGTTTATAAAAGAACAAATACGTCTTATAAGCCATACCCATCAGGAAATAGTGATATATACTCTGCTAGCTCTATTGAACGTATCGAAGCATTTATAAAACTAGGAAGACCTGATCCAATCCAGTATGAAGACGGAACCGGACTTGTAACCTGGGAATACGCTAAATACCAAGCACAGAAGACAATTGTTGCTTACTTTAAAACAGAAAAACAAAAACTATAATATGAGCGAAAGAGAAATAATGAGTAGTAAAGAGTATAGTAGAACATCCAGAAAGTCAGATCTTGGAGTTAACACATACAAATACCATAGTACAGGACGTACAAGACCTATTGCTACATTAACCCCCCATCCTAAAAAACACCAAATCATATCCTTTATTAAATCAGGGATTCGAATAATAGGGTACGGTTTTTTAGTAGTAGATCCAGTAACAGCAATAGTTATACTAGTAGCAAGTGAAGTAGTAGGTATAATAGAGGAAATGGTTTAAGTTATGAGTGAATTAATTTATATAAGCGCAGAATGGTGTCAACCTTGTAAATCCTTTAGTCCAATTATAAGCAAAGTACAAGGTGTTGGAATACCCGTAACTAAGTTAGATGCAGATAGGGATAAGCAGGAATTAGTAAAGTACGGAGTTAAAACAGTACCTACACTACTAAAAATGAACTCTTCTGGTACAATCGTAGGAAAACTTACTGGGTTGAAGACATTTCAAGAAGTTGTTAACTTCTACAACCAGTAAGTAAACGGTGGGAGATTGTAAAACAACAGAACAGGAAGACGACCTTGCCAAGGATAGTAAATGGAAAATGTCAGAACCTAAACAAGGCTTTACAGAAGAAGACGAAAAAATCCTATCTAAGATGATGCAAAACATGTCACTCGAGAGTTTAAAGAAAAGTAAAACAAAATAAAATACTTTAAAAGTAGTATAGTAAGTAAGAAGGTTGTATATTAAAGAAAAATAAAAAATGAAGATAAATTTAGTAGAAAACGGGATCTTCCCGATTAAAGGTCAACTTGCAAAGGACTCTACTGGTTACTCTGTACCGGGAACTTTTCAAGGCGAAGGAAAACTTACAGGAACTCCTTGCTTGTTTGTAAGAACCTCAGGATGTAACTTAAGATGTTCATGGGTTGGGGTAGATGGAAACGGATCCCCTTGTGATACCCCGTACTCTTCCCACAATCCAGAAAAAAATAAGATAGAAGTCGATGAAATAGTTAGAATCGTATCTGAGAATACTTTAGATCAAGGTATTAAGTATGTTGTAGTTAGTGGAGGAGAGCCGACAATACAGCATAAAGGATTAGCAGAACTCTTACAGAAGTTTAAAGAGATAGGGTTACATACAACTATAGAAACCAACGCTACCATATACACAGACGAAGTAGCTAAATACACTGACTTAGTCTCAATGTCCCCTAAACTTTCAACCTCTACTCCGTGGATAAAGAACTTAAAGAATACTGGTATTGAGTATAGTTTAAAATGGGCAGACAAACATGAGCTAACTAGAATTAATATAGAAGCAATGCAAAGCTTTATTAACGGCAGGAAACTATTTAATAATGACTTTCAGTTAAAATTCGTAGTATTAGAAGACGATGATATTGTAGAGATTGAAGAAATACTTGAACAATTAACAGGATGGGAACCTTCAGACGTATGTTTAATGCCAGAAGGAGTTGACGTAGATGCATTAAACAGTAGAACTAGATGGGCTAGTGAAGAAGCACTTAAGAGAGGTTGGAGATTCACTCCAAGATTACATATTATGATGTTCGGTAAAAACAGAATGGTATAACAGATGCAAGAACTAATTAATCGCAAAGCTATAGAAATTAAGACCAAGATACTAGCTAAGCAGATAGCAGACGAACATAGAGGAGATAAAACACCAGTCGTAATGGTAGGTTTACTTAACGGCTGCTTTATGTTCTACTCAGAACTTGTACGCGCATTAGACGTTGATATTGAATGCGACTTTATGAGAGTTAAATCTTATATAAGTAAACGGAAACAAGGAGATATCCAAATTACGAAAGACTTGGAAACTGCAGTAAAAGGTAAACATATCTACCTTGTAGATGATATATACGATACAGGGAATACTATGAAAGCAGTATCAGAATACCTACAAGTTAAGAAGCCAGCATCTATAAACATTGTGACTTTAGTTAAGAGGCTAGAAAATGAATGGGACCCCTACGATGACGAAGTACCTACTATTAGACACTTCACTTGGGGATTTACTATTAAAGATGAGTGGATTGTAGGAATGGGATGCGACGACGAACACGGACATAATAGAAACCTACCTTCTATATTTTCACTCTAAGTAGGAGAACATATAACTTTATACTATATTATACGTATGATACTAAACAGCAGAGATATTCTAGAGAGAGGAATAATTATTCCTTCAGAACACTCGAAGGAAGCACAGGTAGGAATCGACCTTAGCCTAGGAAAGGTTGAAAAGATTACAGGAGGTTCAGTAGTCTACAAAGAGACGACAATAATAAATCCCGACTTTTTCGTAGACGTAGAAACTTCACGAGTAGATGGAAGAGACTGCTGGATACTAGAACCAGGAACGTATGCTTTATCCTTTAACGAAGGTTGCTCTATACCGAGTAATTGCACCGGACTTATGCTACATAGAAGTTCTCTATATAGAACAGGTACACAGATAGTATCACCTGTATGGGATCCTGGTTACCGAACAGAGAAAATGGGTACAGTTATGATAGTGACAGTAAAGCTTATTGTAGAGCGAAACGCTAGAGTTTGTCAGATAATCTTCCACGAGAATAACGAAGTAGATAAACTATACGACGGACAGTTTCAAGGAGGTACAACAGGGTTTGAAAAAGCGTCTTAACTGCCTATTTATAACATATATACTAAACTAAAATGAAAAGAACAGAACTTAGAGAACTGATAAAACAGAACCTACTTGAGATGAAAAACTCAGAAAGTAAGCGAACTCTTAATGAATCAACAGCAGGAGACCTAGACGATTTATTTAGTGCTCTAGGTTATAGCGGAGGATTTGATGAGTTTATAGAAGATAATCCAGGCTGTACAGAAGTAATGGTACAATGGATAGCAGAAGTACCAAACTTCCGAGAGAAACTATCTGACGAATTTAGTCGTGAGGAACTAGGAGATATGGGATTAGAAGGGTTAGGTATACGTGGATACGACGAAGAAGATGACTTAGAAGAAGCTACCCATAAAAAAACAATGAAGGAAGATACTATGACAGAAGCAGTTAAAAAAGCTGATGCAATAGTAGCACGTTACATTCAAAAATAGAACACTACTAATACCCTAAATTAAGCTTGCTTTGGCAGGCTTTTTTTATTATATTTAAGTTAATGGAAAAGGTTATACAAAAAGAATACGTTAATGTCAGGACAAGAGAGGAACTACTAGTACTCTGGAAGGAACTAGAAAGTCATGATAAGATTGCAATAGATACTGAGACTACCTCACTAAACACTCGGAAGGGTAAGATAATAGGTGTTTCCTTCTCTACAGAAGAAGGTAACGGTTGGTATATACCTTCTAGGATATGGAATAAAGAGACGGAGACGTTAGATGAGGTATTTATAGATGGAGTAGGTGTAGACAGTATAATGGTTAAGTTATTAAAGACTTTAATAGGTAAGAAGTTAATCGGACACAATCTTGCATTCGATTGTAAATTTATCATGTATTTCTACGGTGTCAACTTGATCCCGGACATATGGGTAGATACAGCACTGCTAGTACATACGGTAAAGGAAGAAGGTGCTTTCGGATACGGAAATCCTTTCGGACTAAAGTCAATAGCAATTATGATTCAAGACGAAATCGGATTAGATGTAAAAGAATCAGCAAACCAAGAGCAATTAGAACTTAAAGCTTCCATTAAGGAGAACGGAGGAGTAACTACAAGAGTATTATACGAAATCTACAAAGCCGACATAGATATACTATCAAAGTATGCAGCTGCGGATACAGATCTAACTTTAAGGATATGTAATCACTTCTTAAAAGTATTAGAAAAGGAAGGACTCGAGAAACTATTCTTTGAAGATGAGGTAATGCCCCTGTATAGAGAAGTTACTATACCTATGGAGATAGAAGGTATTGCTCTAGATATACCACTTATAGAAGAAACCAGAGAAGCCATTGTAAAAGACCAAGCTAATTTTAAAGACTCAGTAATGACAGAGTTATTAAAGTTAAGCGAAGTAAAGAGTTGGATAATGGACTCGGCCTTAAAAGCATTCCCACCCTCTCCAAAAGGTAAATGGGCATCTACCCTAGTAGATTTATATGGACTCCCGATGCCTAAAACAGCAAGAGGTTATTCACTTAAGCAATCTAACGTCGAAGCGCTTGATGACCATCCAGTAAGAGAGTACCTACTTAGTGGAGAACTTAACCACCTCAAAGAAGAAGTAGTACTTAGAGTTTCAATGAAGCTTTGGAAAGATGCTAACGACGGAGTATTAATCAATATACAGTCTAAGAAGCAGTTAGCAGAGATAACATTTAATTACCTAAAAGAGAAACCTCTATCAAAAACTGCAAAGGGTCAACCTCAATTTGACGACGATACTATTCAAGCACTTTCCGGAAAGTACGAATGGTTGCAGAACCTACGTCTATACAACAAACTACTTAAGATAAAATCAACCTACATAGACAGGTTTTATACCGCAGCAGAAGATGGAAGATTTTACCCCTACTTTAAACAGAACGGAACTGTATCCGGGAGATACGGATCAGACCTTCAACAACTACCAAAACCTAAAGAAGAAGGAGAAGCAGATCCAATAATTGTAAAGTATACAAATACGATTAGAGCCTTCTTTATATCAGATCCTGAACATGTATTTATCGATAGCGATTATACTTCTTTAGAGCCTCACTTATTCGCTTCAGTATCAGATGACAAAGCGTTACAAGAGATCTTTAACAAGGAACATGATTTCTACTCTACCGTAGCAATACGAACCGAGAAGTTAAACGATCAGACAACTAAATACCCTAACGGAGTATCTGCTGATACTAAAGCACCTAACTACCTTAAGAAAATAGACGCACCTAAGAGAAATACAGCTAAAGGGTATTCCTTAGGTATAGCGTACGGAATGTCTGCTTTTGCTTTATCAATGTCTCTAGGAGTATCTAAAGAAGAAGGTAAACGTTTACACCAAGGTTATCTAGACGGTTTCCCCGGAGTGGCTCAATGGATAATTAATTCGAGAGAATCTTTCAAGAGAGATGGTTTTATCAAAAACGAAGTAGGACGTATTAGACACCTGGATAAAGGTAAAGCAGTCTACGATATATTTGGAGATTCTATTATGGACTGGAAAGTTCGAGGAGAGTTAGGGAGAGAGTACGGTAAAGACCAAGTACTTCAATGGTATAGAGATTATAAGAACGCATTAAACAGTTCGTTAAATTACCAACTACAAAGTATGGCTGCATCCGTAGTAAATAGAGCAGCTTTAGCTATAAATAGAAAATTTAAAGAGTTAGGAATAGGTGGAGTTGTAATAGCACAAATACATGACCAATTAGTAATAAAATGTCCAGCAGATAAAGCAGAAGAATGTCTACCGTGGGTTCAAGACTTAATGGAAAATACTACGAAAATGAAAGGTGTAACATTAAAAGCACCTCCAGAAATAGGAAAGAACATGGCTGAAGCTCACTAGTAAATAAGTAGTTATACATTAAAGATTAAAGTTGTAAACCATTAAAAAAGAAACTATATTAAAGTTATATGAATAAGGAACAAACCACTAACATGAAATTCTTAACTGATCCTAAGCTACATCCTTACAGCTTTCAAATGGATCAATACTGCTATGCAGTATATAAAGAAGTAAAAGCTAAAAAGTCAGGTAATAGACGTATAATAACTCTAGGTTACACCACAGGGATAGAGAAAGGATTTCAGATGATTAAACACGACGCACTTAAAGATGAAGATTATAAAAGTCTACACGAGTATATAGATAAAATGTCAACAATTATAGATAACTTAAATTCAATACAATTAACATGAAACTAAAAGCAGTTTACAATGCAGTTATCGTCAAACCTATAGAGCTAGGAGACGAGTATCACGGAAACATCATAGTACCGGACCTCGGCAGCGAGAAGAACAAGATGGGAGAAGTAACAAGTATAGGTCCAGGGCATAATATGCCAGGCGTAGGTTTTATACCCACCCTGTTAAAAGAAGGGGATCAGGTAGTACTACCAGCAATGGGATTCACTAGGTTTGAATTCAAAGGAGAAGAGTACTTCATAGGACCTGAGAACCAAATATTAGCACTATTAGAAAAAGAAGAAGAGTAAAACATGAGCAAACACATAAAATATTCAAACGAAGCTAGGAAGCAACTACTTGACGGTATTGACTTACTAGCAAATGCAGTAACCGCTACCTTAGGTCCGAATGGTCGAAACGTAGTGTATAGAGACGAGACTGGAGAAGTTAGATCTACTAAAGACGGTGTAACAGTAGCAAAGGTAATAGAGTTTAGCGACCCTGTTAGATCTATAGCGATAGATATGATAAAGCAGGTTGCAATTAACACTGCTAATACAGCAGGAGACGGAACAACTACAGCAACATTACTAGCTCAGATAATAACTACTAAAGGGTTGAACGCTTTAGATCAGAGAGAGAATGCAGTACAAGTAAAAAGAGAGCTAGATGAAACAGTGAAGAAGGTTATGGAGTACCTTAAAGAGAATGTAGTTACAGAGATAACATCAGAAGAGCAGTTAAAGCAGGTTGCCACGGTGTCTGCCAACAATGACGAAGAGGTAGGTAATCTTATTACATCAGCCTTAGAAGCAGTGGGGAGAGACGGTATTGTAACTATCGAAGAATCAAGGACAGGAGAAACTTATCTTGAAACTGTAGAAGGTATTCAATTCGATAGGGGTTATAAATCTCCATACTTTGTTAGTGATAATGCATCGATGTCTGCAATCTTAGACTCACCTTACATCTTAATATACGATGGGAAACTATCACAAGCTAAAGACCTCCTACCAGTATTAGAATATGTATCATCAGAGAACAAATCTCTGTTAATAGTATGTGAGGATATTGATAACGAAGCATTAGCGACTTTGATTGTAAATAAGATGAGAGGTACTTTAAAAGTAGTAGCAGTAAAAGCACCAGACTTTGGGGACCGTAGAAAGCTTATTATGGAAGACATAGCTATATTAACCGGAGGACAGGTAATTAGTCCGGAAAAAGGTATGAAGCTAAGTAGGTTAGATAAATCCTGGTTCGGTCAAGCAAGAAAAGCAAATATAATGAAAGAGAATACTATCATTATAGACGGTAAAGGAGAAGCTGATAATATAGCTAAAAGACTAGATGAATTAAAATTACAAATAGATCATTCTAAGTCTCCTTTTGAAACTGAAAAACTACAAGAACGCTTAGGTAAGTTTACTGGCGGAGTTTCTATCATACATGTAGGAGGTAACTCTGAATTAGAAATGAAAGAGACTAAAGATAGAGTTGAAGACTCTTTACATGCTACCAGAGCAGCAATTGAACAAGGAATAGTACCTGGAGGTGGAGCAGCATTACTACATGCAAGTCGAAGTATACTTAAAACTTCTACAGGAGCAAGTATAGTTAAGCAAGCATGTCAAGCACCTTTTATTAAAATACTCTCTAACGCAGGATACGAACAAAGCGAGATTGAGACGATAATAGAAGATGTAGTAGCTAAGGGACCTTGGTACGGTTACCATGTATACGATAAAGAAGTTGTTAATATGAAGGAAGCAGGTATAATTGATCCTTTTAAAGTAACTAGGACTGCTTTAGAGAATGCATCTTCCGTAGCAGGTACAATTATGCTAACCGAAGCAGTAGTAGCAGACGAACCTACTATTACACCAACAAAGGAAGGTTCGCCAGAAGAACTAATGCTAGGTTAAACTAAAATGACTGAGGATAAACAACAACTCACTCTCATAGCAAAAAGAAACCCGCCTGGTGACAGGTGGGTACTTGAGGGAGAAAGCGATACTCACGAAGGTATAACACAAACCTTGCAAGCCTGGTTTGATAAGACCGGACTAAAGTCAGACTTTCAACTCGAACCTCTAAAAGGAAAGCTCTATGCTATTTCAACTATTGCAGTAGAAGTGAAAGAGGAGATAAAGAGCTTCTCCATATACGGTGATTACTCTCTATAAAATTAAATTAAAACATACTAAAGAAAAAAAACATATGGAACAACCAAGCCAACCAAACATTGATTTAAAAAACACAACCGCTATCAAAAGCTCAACCGGTAACCAACTTTTTGCAGAAGGAGTAATTCTTCGCAAAGTTTCTAAATTTGTATCTGGAACTGCGGAAGACGGAATGCTACCAATACCAGTATTCTACGACGTAAAAACAGGAGAGATACTATCTGAAACCTTACCAAAAGCATTAAGAAGTGAATTCTTAAACGAAACCGAAGAAGGTGAATAGCATTAAGTATTCAGGATTTCAACCTGACTCTATAGTAAAGAGTATAAACGAGGATCTAGTTAAACGAGCCGAAGTAGGTTTCCTTAAATACGGAGCAACTATGGACAGGGATGACCTTACTCCGGTAGATTGGATCACGCACGCTATCGAGGAAGTAATGGACCAGTTACTATACCTACAAAAGCTAAAAGTAGAACTCTTAAAGAACAGTAAATAAGTATGGCAAAGAAGCAGCTCCCAAAGATATTAAAAGAGATAAAAGATTATAGTCCAGTCATACCAGACAAGGAGAAAGGACAGAATCATATATCATACTCACAAATATCTATGTACACCCAGTGTCCTAAACAATGGGAGCTGTCTTATAAAGAAAACTTACGAGAGTATACCGAATCGATCCATACACTTTTTGGGAGCAGTTTCCATTTCGTAATACAAGAGTACTATGAAACGTTCTACAACAACTCTGTAAAAGCAGCAGACGAAATGAACCTAGAAGAAAATCTAGAGAGTCAAATGAGAACTAACTACGCAGAAAGTGTAAAGAAGAGCGGAGGTCACTTCTCAACAGCGAAAGATTTATCCGAATTTTATGAAGACGGGGTAGAGATCCTTCGAGAGTTTAAAAGGAGGAGAGCTAGCTACTTAACTAAAACCGGATGGCACCTTGCCGGAATTGAAATACCTATAATGGTAACGCCAGAAAAAGACTATGAAAACATTCTATTTAAAGGCTTTATAGATGCAGTACTATACCACGAACCAACAGAATCTTTCATTTTGGTTGACTTCAAAACCTCGACCAGAGGTTGGAATGCAAAGAAGAAGAAAGACGTAATGACACAAAACCAACTCATCTTATACAAAGAATTCTTTGCACGACAATTTAACGTGCCTAAAGAAAAGATAGATGTGAAGTTTATGATACTAAAGCGTAAGGTATTCGCAAACAGTGATTACCCTCAACCAAGGATATCCGAATCCAGACTTTTATCCGGACCAATAAAGACAAAGAAAGCAGTCAACCTAGTTAAAGACTTCATCGAAAGAAGCTTTAACAAAGACGGTTCGTATGCAGACACTACGTACGCTAAGGAACCATCACAGACTAACTGTAAATACTGCAACTTTAAAGACAGGCCAGATCTCTGCGATAGGAAGAGGGGGGCTGCATAACAAACAAAGTCCCGCAAATTATATACCATATATATCCTTACTAGGAGTCTAAAAGAATCCAACAGAATCTAAAAGAATCCAACAGAGTCTAAAGGAGTCTAAAGGAGTCTAAAGGAATCCAACAGAATCCAACAGAATCTAAAAGAGTCTAAGAGAATCTAAAATGACATAGGCACCAAAAAGGAAAGTAACGTATATTTATATATAAACAAGTATGAATAAGATTGAAAGAGTGCTAACGTCGGTCAAGGTAGATCGAGTTAAATTTGAGGATTTCAAAGTAGAATGTATACGTGACAAGTTCACTTTAACGCATCTAGTGGATCTGTGTATGACCGAGTATTTAACAAACGAGGACTTTAGGAAAGAGGTACTCTCGCGTAGAAACACTTAATAAAAAGAGTCTCAAAGAATACTTAACAAAGTATCTTAAAGACCTTGCCTGCCTGGGGTAAGGTGTTTATATTAAAGTTATAAAGAAATGATAGAAGGAAGTTATATTAAAAAAGAGAACAGGAAGAAGATACTTCTATTCTGTGATGACATACGAGCTCATTCGGGCATAGGACATATGGGCAGGGAGATGGTAACAAAGACCTGTCACCATTACAATTGGGTCAACATCGGGGGTTCGGTGAACCATCCTGAAGCAGGTCAAAAGTTAGACGTATCCGGTGATACCAATAAAAAAGCGGGTATAGAAGATTCGTCTGTCATAATCTATCCAACATCGGGGTATGGTACGCCGGAACTTTTGCGTGTCATGCTTAAGACCGAGAAACCGGATGCAATTTTTATTATTACCGATCCTAGGTATTGGTTATGGTTATTTGACATGGAGGCAGAGATTAGGAAACATATTCCAATCATCTACTTAAACATATGGGATAACTACCCGGCACCTATGTACAACAAGACCTTCTATGAAAGTTGTGACGCACTTCTAGGCATTTCCAAACAGACAGTTAACATTAACAGGTTAGTCTTGGGAGACAAAGGGGATAGCAAGGTCATTGAGTATGTTCCCCATGGTGTTGATGAGAAGGATTTTAGACCTTTAACCTCTCTTGAGAAGACGGGAGATAAATATACTTCTTTTATCAATAGGTGTAAGCAAGGAAAGGACATAGACTTCACCATTCTTTTCAATTCGCGTAACATTAGACGTAAGCAGATACCGGATACTATATTAGCCTTCAAACATTTCGTGGACGGTCTTCCTGTAGGTCAAAAAGAGAAGGCTATGTTACTATTACATACTCAAGCCGTAGATCCTAATGGAACGGATTTACCTGCCGTTATTGAGTTGCTAACACCTGAAGATCAGGGTTACAACGTACATCTTACCGATAGACCTTTAGAGGTAGAGGAAATGAACTTTCTTTATAACCTAGCTGATTCTGTTGTACTACTATCATCTAATGAAGGGTGGGGATTGGCATTAACTGAATCTTTGCTATCCGGTACGCCTTTTGTTGCTAACGTAACCGGGGGTATGCAAGATCAGATGAGATTCGTTAAGGACGGTAAGTGGGCGGAGTTAGATGCAGATTTTCCTTCTAACCATAATAAAACTCTTACCGAGTGTGGGGAATGGGTATTCCCAGTATACCCTACTTCAATATCAATGGTAGGATCTCCTGCTACTCCTTATATATGGGATGATCGATGTGATCCAGTTCATGTAGCTGATAGGTTTAGAGAGATATATGAATTAACACCTGATCAAAGAGTATCCAGAGGTTTAAAAGGTAGAGAATGGGCTACTGGAACGGAAGCAGGGTTCACCTCAGAGTTAATGGGTCAGAGAATAATCAAGAGTGTAGATAGGCTGTTTGATGAATGGAAACCTAGAGAGGGTTTTGAATTAATCCTTGCCGGAGAATTAGAAAAGAAAGTTGTACCACATAAACTAGTATACTAAGCATAATGAAAAAATCAAGAAACACCTTTGTAATCTCCTGCCCGATCCTGACTTTCTCAGGATATGGAGCTAGATCGAGAGATTTAGTTAAGGCAATTATAAAGATGGATAAATATGACGTTAAGGTATTACCTCAGGCTTGGGGTAATACTCCTACCGGTTTTATAGACGCTCATCCGGAATGGCAATTCCTTAACGCTCACATAGTCCAAACCCTTACAGAGAAACCGGACATATGGGCTCAAGTCACAATTCCTTCAGAATTTAACCCTGTCGGTAAATATAATATCGGGTTTACTGCCGGAATAGAAGCTACTGTATGTGCTCCTGACTGGATAGAAGGTTTAAACAGGATGGATATGAACTTTGTATCTTCCAAGCATTCAAAAGACATATTTGAAAGTCTAAGGTTCGAACAGAAGAATAACCAAACTCAAGAAGTAGTAGGGACGGTAGAAGTTAAAAAGCCTGTTGAAGTACTTTTCGAAGGGGTAGACACCGATACTTACAAGTTAGAGAGTAATGTGCCTGACAACTGTCTAAACCTAGGAGACATAAAGGAAAGCTTTGTTTTCTTACATTGCGGTATGTGGCTTGAAGGAATAATAGGAGAAGATAGAAAAAATATAGGTCTTACTGTAAAAGCCTTCTATGAGACCTTTAAAAATAAAGCTAAGAAACCAGCATTACTTTTGAAAGTAACTGCAGGTAGTAGTTCCTATATGAATAGGGATAAGGTCTTAGCTAAAATAGCAGCTATTAAGAAAACAGTTAAGTCAAACAACTTACCGAACATCTACCTACTAAATGGAGATCTTACAGATGAGGAGATGAATAACCTCTACAACCACCCTAAAATTAAAGCTATGGTTAGCTTAACTAAAGGAGAAGGTTTTGGAAGACCTTTACTAGAGTTTACTACCTCACAGAAGCCTCTAATAACAACTAACTGGTCTGGACATTTAGATTTTTTAAACCCAGAACATACTACACTACTAAAAGGAGAGTTAACTAATATTCACCCTTCAGCTGCTAATAAATGGTTATTAAAAGAAGCACAGTGGTTTACTGTTGATTTTATGCAAGCAGGAGGTTACTTTAGAGATGTATATGAAAATTACAAGAAATACAGGGGCAAGGCTAAGCGACAGGCTTACATATCAAATAATCAATTCAGTTGGAATAAGATGAAAGAGTTATTAGAGCAGAAGTTAGATAGTATACTTCCTGAATTCTCTAGCAAGGTTGAATTAAAAATACCAGAATTAAAATTACCAAAATTAAACAAAATATGATTAAAAAAGATAAAGACTCACTTATAATATGTAGACGATGTGCTGGAGATGCTTGCTATACTCAACAGGTTACAGTAGACATTAATATTAAGCACTGTTTGGGATGCGGTTTTCAATGTACTTCCTTAATGGTAGAAGGTAGTGAGTTCTACGAAGCACAGTTAGAATCCCTCCCTGAACTATATAAAGACCTTATGTGGACTGATCCTGAAACAAAAGAGATATGGATGCCACAGGCGGTAAATTTAGTTGAGAAAGGAATGGTCTTTGCAAATGGACCTAGCGGAGATGAATGGAAATGGTCAGCAGTTAAAGCTGTACTGGTCACAGAGGGTGATAAAAAAATACCAATACCCGGGAAGGAAGGGGAGTTCCTTGCTTTTAGAATGGACATGTCAACACGTAAGGACTTTGAAGAAAGAGACTATATGGATGCCCTACAGTATATTGGCATATTTGAAAATTAGCATAATAAACTTTATAAGAATAGTAGAAAGCCTTTGCATTGCAAGGGTTTTTTTCGTATATTACAGTAATGAAATTATCATATGCAATCACAGTAAAAGACGAGTTACCGGAAATAGAGAAGTTAGTTTCTTTTTTAACTAAACACAAACGGTCTGAGGATGAAATAGTCGTTCTTTACGATAATTTAAACGGTTCTTCTGAGGTAGAATGGTACTTAAGAACATCTACAGTTAATGTAAATACTTACCGATGGCATAACTACCCGTTTGACGGGCATTTTGATAGGTTTAAAAACCACCTAACTGCTCTCTGCACAGGAGACTTCATAATAAACATCGATGCAGATGAAATGCCTACAGAGACTTTTATGAAAAAGATACCTCAGATACTAGAAAATAACGATGTAGACATGATACTAGTACCTAGGGTTAATACTGTTAAAGGAATCACAAAAGAACATATACTAAAGTGGAGATGGAATGTTAACGATAAAGGATGGATTAATTTCCCAGACTTACAAAGCCGTATCTACGCTAATAACGGGAAAATTAAGTGGAAGAATAAAGTGCATGAGGTTCTAGAGGGTTACTTACTTGAAAGTGCATTACCACTTAGGGAGGAATATGCCTTTAAACATGAGAAAAGTATCGAGAAGCAAGAAAAACAAAATAAATTTTACGAAACATTATGAAAAATAAGAAACCGGCTATACCTTTATTTAAGGTATTTATGGCTCCTTCGGCAGCAGTTGAAGTTGGAAAGGTATTAAATAGCGGCTTTATAGGACAGGGACCTAAAGTAGATGAGTTTGAAGAGAATTTAAAAGACTTACTCGGTAATGATAAACTAATAACAGTTAATTCCGGAACCTCTGCCTTACATCTAGCATTACACCTACTTAGATCACCACAGACTAATGTTGCACAGTACGAGGGAATAGCTTCTTGGGATGAGAACTGGCCTGGATTAGAAGAAGGAGATGAAGTTTTAGCTACTCCGTTAACCTGTACTGCTTCTAACTTCCCTATACTAGGTAACGGTTTAAAAATAAAGTGGGTAGATATAGACCCTGAAACTCTTAATATGGACTTAGATGACTTAGAGAGAAAGATTACTTCAAAAACTAAAGCTATTATGTTAGTACATTGGGGAGGTTACCCAAACGACCTAGATAAAATTAAAGAAATTCAGAAAAAAGCGAAACACCTCTACGGATTCGCTCCTGCCGTTATTGAAGACGGAGCTCATTCTTTCGGGTCTAAGTACAAAGGAAAGTATATAGGTAACCACGGTAATATAGTAATGCATTCATTTCAAGCTACCAAACATATTACTTCTATTGATGGAGGTTTATTATCACTCCCTCATGAACGATTATACAAAAGAGCTAAGCTTCAAAGATGGTATGGTATAGATAGAGAATCAGATAGAAAAGATTTTAGATGCGAACAAGACATACCGGAATGGGGTTTTAAGTTCCATATGAACGATGTAAGCGCTACAGTAGGTATTGAGAACTTAAACTATTTTAAAGAGATAGTAGGTAGGCATAAAAGTAATGCGAAGTACTACGACAAACATCTACAGAATGTAAAGAACATTACATTACTAAAACGACATAGTAACATGGAATCTGCTTTCTGGATATATAGTTTACTAGTAGAAGATAGAGATGCTTTTACAAAACATATGAAAAACAATGGTATAACTGTATCACAAGTTCATGAAAGGAACGATCAGCATAGCTGCTTACAGGAGTTTAGGTCGAGTTTACCTACGTTAGAGAAAACGATTGGGAAAGTAGTATCTATACCTGTAGGGTGGTGGGTAACTGATAAAGAGAGAGAATATATAGTTAAGACAATAAAGAAAGGATATTAATATGATTAAATTAAATTTAGGATGTGCTTCTAACCTATTAGAGGGTTATGTTAACATCGATCAAGACAGTATGGAAGTTATTAGGAAAAGGTACCCATACTTAGAATTTCCTTATGATGCTAAGATATTTAACTATGATGTGTTCAACCTACCTTACAGAGATGGGGAAGTAGATGAAATTATAGCAGATGGATTTATAGAACATTTATCCTTTATCGAAGAGAAGAAAATATTCGAAGAAATTAAAAGAGTATTAAAACCAGGAGGTAAAATAGAATTCTCTGTACCTAATTTTGAAAAGGTAGTCATAGCATGGTTAGCAGCGAAAGACGACTGGAAAGACTTCTACAGTCTTGAAGAGAAAGATATTAATAAACAACACTGGTTCGGCACATATTCATATAATCAAGATAATAGATGGGGATACATTACAGCAATGTTATTTGGAAGTCAACACGGTGAAGGTCAATATCATCAGAACTGCTATACTTCTCCTAAAATACATGCTATGATGACAAAGTTAGGTTTCTCAGATACTATAGTTACTGAGTGGAATTGGAAAGGAGATAGAGACCCTATGTTAAAAACAGTTGCAACTAAGTAAAAATGTACTCGCCTATACAAATTACATCATCTTACTCTAAAAATAACCTAGGTAAGACTCTGTATGAAACTATTTTAGAATTAAAACCCCTTAAAGTAATTGAATTTGGATGTCTATACGGTTATTCAACAGTATCAATAGCTTTAGCTTTAAAACAATTAGGGAGAGGTAAAATATACTGTTATGACTTATGGGAGAGTTACGAATATAAACATACAACTCTAGAGGAAACAAAAAGAAACTTAGAGAACCATGACCTAAGTGAGTACGTAGAATTTAAGCATCAAGACTATTACGAGTGGCTTAGAGAACCAGAACCTTTCGACCTCCTGCATTTAGATATCTCTAACACCGGAGATACTATAGCTAAAACATACGAAGCTGTTCCTAACGGAAGTACCGTTATTTTCGAAGGCGGTAGTAAACAAAGAGATGACGTAGAATGGATGAAGACTTACAAATATACACCTATAAATTCAGTAAAGGAGAAGGTAGGTTATAAAGTACTAAACTCAAACTGGCCCTCTATATCAATATTTACAAAATGAAAGAGCAAGATATAACAATAGGAATTGTAAGTTATTACCGGGGAAAAGCTCTTAAGAGATGTATCGAGTCCCTGTCGCCGTTATTTAACATTATCGTATTCGATAATAATACAACAGGAGAAGACTTAGAAGACATTAAAGAGATTGATAAGAACTTTTCAAACGTAAGGGTTATTTATAATCCTGAAAATGAGGGTTTAACTAAGGCCTGGAACCGTGTCACAGTGGAAAGTAAAACAGACTGGGTAATACTAACCTGTGACGATATGATTTTCGATGAGGACTGGTTTCAAGTACTAAATAACATACTTAGTTCAAAACCTCAACTAGAACAGATACACTTAAACTCGTTCAACTGTATTGCTTTACATAAAAAAACTATTGTTCGGATGGGATGGTGGGATGAAAGGTATAGGTACTATCCGAGTATGGAAGATGACGACTGGTACTTAAGAACAGTTGAACTGTTAGAATATTCCCCGTACACTAAAATGCCTAAACACTTAATATTTCCAGACTACCACATTAAACTTATTAAGCCGTTCCTAAACAAAGTAGCATCCTTACACGATAGGAGCGATAACTTTACATACTTCTGTAACTCTCCATATTCAAAACATAAGATAATAGGGAAGTCTACAATAACAGGTAATGAAGATGATGCTGGAAGTAGAAATAATATTAACTCTAACCCCCATCTTGAAATGAACGGAATACAATTTCACCATAAAAAATGGGAACCTGTAGACCTGAGAAAAGAGCCTTTAGAGAATAGCGACATAATACTAGGTAAAGACGGTAGGTGCTGGAAACGTGTTGGTAGAGACATAGACTTCTACCCAGAAGTTAGGAAACTCTACGCTAAGAAATACTTTAACATAGAACTATAAGACAATATAAAAACCAATGAAAATAAGTCTAATTCAACCCGGAAGGAACAATCTAAAATATCTCAAATGGTCTTACGATTCTATCCGTAAACACCAAGGAAGACATGAAGTAGAAATATGTGTTGCAGATGATGCCTCCTCAGACGGTACTTGGGACTGGTGTCTAGAAATGATGGATAAAGACCCGTTATTCAAAGCACATAGAAACCCAGGCCCTGATAGATTAGGACATACTATACTCTACGATACTCTAATCAACGAAGTAGCTACTAATAAAATAGCAATGATATACCATGCTGACATGTATTTATGTCCTGGTGCGTTAGATGCTATTGAAATGGAACTAAAACCTCGTACAATCGTATCACTAACTCGTATCGAACCTCCACTGCATCCTGACGGACCTGAGAAGATTTTAAAAGACTTCGGAGTAGAGCCTGAAGAATTTAAAGAAGAAGAATTACTAAAGTACTTATCAAATGCTTTCCCTGAGCAAGATACAACTGAAGGTATATTTGCTCCCTGGGCTTTTTACGTAGAAGATTTTCAATCTATTGGAGGACATGATCCTTTATATGCACCGCAGTCAAAAGAAGACTCGGATATTTTTAATAGGTTTTTGCTAGACGGTATAACCTTTGTACAGACCTGGCATGGTACAGTTTATCATATGACCTGTAGAGGGAGTAGGAGAAATACAGTAGACAAAGCAAAGTCCATATATGAGGATAGTCCAGAATGGTTAGCACAGAATAAAAGATCAACCCGTAACTTTATACGGAAGTGGGGGCATTTCGTAATGCACGATTCGTTAATGAAACCTATCGTACCTCCTAAATACAATATCGGAATAGTAGTTTTAAAAGGGTACCCTGGTCTTTTAGAAGTATTAGAACCTTGGTGTGATACGATTTATGTCGATGAAGGAAACATGCCAACTCTAATTAAAAATTATATTAAAGAGGAACAGCCTAATACTATCATAGACTTGAATGAAAGGGTAAAACCTTTAGAAGCTGAGAAGACTAATGAGATTTTAGTAAAGGTAGACGGTAATACGTTTGTTCAAGAAGATCTAAATACTCTACAAATACTATCCCGTATTATTAAAGATAGTGGTGAGGTAGGTAGCTTTACAATAGGAAGTTTAACAATCACTATATCAAAAATGAATGAATACCAGAATAGTTTAATTAATCTAAGTTAATAAAAATAACTTAATAGTTGTATGAGACCTAATAAGTAACTATATTTATAGCCATGAAAGAAGATACACCTATTATATACCTAGATATAGAATTACTAGGAGGGGAAGAGGATCAAGAACTGAGAGATGCAGTTATAGAGTCTCTCAACGGTGATTCTTTTAGAGAAGTGCTGACTAGTACTTTATACGTAAACTTGTTAACTGCTATTGAGAAAGGTAAAGATAGGTTTATAGCGTTTAGAATCCCTTACCATAACCAAGACTATGTAATAAAGAAGAATCAGTACAGAGACCTGTTATACACTATGCTACGGTACGCAGAAGAGGATGAAGACTATACTAAGTGTGGTGAAATTAAAAAATTAATAGAAAATATATGAATATTGGATTTTACATTAAAGGAGAAGCTATAGAAGAGATGATATCAGTTAAAGAGTTTCCTAACATGACAACTGCTATTGAAACTTTTGCTCAAACAAAGAATCTAACAGTAACAAACTTCCTAGAATTATTTAGCTTACGAGTAGTAAAGACATGACAGACGATAACTTTATAAAAAGTAATTTAGAAAAGCTACTCGGTGTAAAATTAGTTACAGAGAAGTTAGAAGGAAATAGCGAAGGTGAGCAGAAAGGATTCTGCAATCTTATAGACTGTTTAGAGAAGCTAATAGATAGTGAAAGAGCTATGCTTCGAGAGCATGGAGTCGACACAAGTACGTTAGTAAATCCATACTGGGATGCTATTGAAGACCTAATAGACTTTACAAGTGAACCAGAAATAGCAGATGTAGTTTGGTGGTATCTTCACAGCAGGAAAGGTAGTAAAGGGGAAATTTTGAAGTGGGTAGATGAAGACGGGGACGGTGAATCATATACCTTTAAAGACTCATCTGAACTTTACGCCTATATATATACAAGTGAATAATAAAATAAAAATACTTATGCAAAGTTGTAATGGATGCGGTGAAGAGATAGCACCGGGGAGACTCAAAGCCCTCCCGAACACTAAGGTGTGTGTAGAATGTTCTACAGTAAAACCTAAAAGACCGGTAACTATAACTAAAGGTAAGGGAGATAATACATACCAGGAGACAGTAATACTAGATCATAACGAGTATAAACATATCTTTAAGGATGAAGTAAAAAACGAAGATTAAATTAAGGATGCCATCAGAAGGAAGACCACGTAAGGACCTAAGCAAAGAGCAGATGCTAACTGCTATGAGTAAAACTCAGTCCAACAGAGCTGGAGCTAGGTATTTATCTGTCTCATACCCTCACTATAAAAAGTGGGCAAAGTTTTATGACGCTACAGAGGAAGGTTACAATAACCTATTTGAGCAACATTTAAACCAACACGGAAAAGGTATTCCTAAGTACTTGAATGCTAAGAGGAAGAATGATGTTATAAGCTTAATGGACATTATAGAAGGGAGAGCTACCCCGCACTCTTTTAAACCTGAAAAGATAAAGCATAGACTTATCGCAGAGGGATTTATAGCAGAAGAGTGTATTACGTGTAAGATGGCAGAGAGAAGAGTTACGGATTATAAAATGCCTCTACTTCTAAACTTCTTAGACGGTAATAAATCAAACTACCTGTTAGCTAATATTCAACTTATATGTTATAACTGCTACTTCCTTACAGTTGGTAATATGTTTACACCAAAAGAAATCATACACATAGAGGACTATGCCGCAAAAGATACACACGGCACTGAACCGACATGGGAACTTGACGAATACCAGCAGGAAATGTATGAAAAGTTAGGGTTATCACAGAAAGAAGAACCAGAGGATTATATAAGTAAGCCCGGATAAGCAGATTATATTACAATAGTTTGTATAATAGTTGTTTTCAAGATGTATTTTGCTTATATTAAGTAATAGATAAAAGAAAAATAAAGTTATGTTATTTAAAAGTAAAACCACAACACTATTAATTTTAGGGATTATTTGTATTATAGTAGGAGCATCCAGAGTGACTCAACAAGTAAATGCTTTTAGTGAAGCACATGTTAAAACTCAATATGACACTGTATACGTAAACACTGATACTTTTAGTCAAGCTAATCTAATAAAACTTCTCAAGGACCTACATGTACGGTTCCCATCAATAGTATTAGCACAGTCGATACTAGAAACTGGTCACTGGGAAAGTAAGATATATAAGGTTAACAATAACCTTTTTGGAATGCGTGAAGCAGCAGCTAGAATAAGAACTGCTCAAGGTACAAGGTATAATCATGCATTTTATAAGAACTGGAAGGAGTCTGTATATGATTACGCATTCTACCAAGCCCGTTATATGAATAAAGCAAAAACGAAGAAGCAGTACTATAAAGCCTTAGGAAAGTCTTACGCAGAAAGTCCAACCTACGTAAAAAACCTAAAGAGAGTAGTACTAAGAGAAAATCTAACTGAGTACTTTAACTAATCTATGGAACTAAAAGAAATGTTTAAACACGTAGCAGATGAAGACTTAGTACAGTTATGTTTAAGAACACCAGAAGTATTCTGTAACCTATGTACGTTATTATCTCTTGACCTACAGTTAGAGGGAGAAAGAGTCTTAGAAAACACAGTATTAAACTAAACAAAGTAACGTACTTGATGAATACTCCATATTTATAATACATAAACATACTAACGTAGTACATGTACAGATTATATAAAGATAAAGAAGAATGCTTTGAATGTAATATTTCAATTGAAGGAGCAGGTATTGGATATATAGATATGAGTTAATATAAAAAACATGAAAATACCTCACACCTGGGACGATGCAAACTTCACATGGGATGATAATAAGTTCAAATGGGAAGATGCTTACAGGCTCTTAGAACAGATAGACAACCAGGGAGGTGGTGTTTTAGGATGGTCTAAACTTAAGGAAGAAGATAAGAAGAAGTTCATAAAGGTTGTAGTCGCTGTTAAAGGTGAGAAGTTTAAAGAATCAAAAGGTAAATTTAAAGACTACAAAGTAACTGCTGCGGATATAGAAATGATTAGAAGCGAGGTAAAGTTAAAGATTGACTCTGTTAAAGTAACTAAGTTATAAGAAATAGTTACAGTTGCATAACACTCTAAAAGTTCGTATATTATCTTAAAGTAATAAGGTATAATATACAATGGTAAAATTTCAATCAAGTAAAGTATTCGACGGGTTTAGCACAGTATTCCGTCAGTGGAGAGCAGTAAATACGCATTGCTCAAAACTTCACGGTTATGCTGTTTCATTTAAAATTTACTTCGAAGGAGACTTAGACGAACGTAACTGGGTCTTTGATTTCGGAGGTATGAAAAGAGCTAAATGTTTAATAGACGGGATGTCACCTAAAGTATGGATGGACTATATGTTCGATCACACCCATATCGTAGCAGAAGATGATCCCTACCTAGAGGAGTTTCTTAAGTTAAACTCTGCAGGAGTATCTCAAGTCAGAGTAGTGCCTAGAACAGGAGCTGAAAGCTTTGCAGAGTTTATTTTTAATAAGATGGATCCCTTCGTAAAAGAAGAAACTGGCGGTAGAGTCAGAGTATCTAAGGTTACGTTCACAGAGAACGGTAAGAATGAAGCTTCATATCAAAAAATAGTTTAGTTAAAGCCTAAAGAGTGGTAGGTTTGTAAGTTAAGAATTCGTATATTTAGGTATAATAAGAAAGATAGATATGACAGATTCAGAAATTTACGAAGCGACACAGGAGTATAACAAGTTTGTAGTTATAGTTAATACGAAAGAGTACATTACTAAGGAAGAGTATGACTTTTGTATAGCTTACGATAAGGATAGTAAGTCCCATTTTACATATATCGGAGACTATTCTAGTTACGGGGAATACCTTAACTTAAATGTTTATAGCGAACATGATCATGAAAAGCGTGAATGGAGCTAAGGTGTTAACTTGAGTACTAAAAGTAAAATTAAAAGATCAAATAAAACAAATAAAAAAATAATTAATGGTAAGCACAATACAAAAAACGTTTGAAGAAGGTAGAGAATTCGTAAAGTTAGGAAACTTAGAGCAGGCAGATGTAAGCTTTGATACGTGTATAGCGCAGCTTGCAGAATGCACTATAAGGGGTATTACAGAGGTGGAAGGAGCTAGTACGGATTTATGGAAGTCCAGAATTTGGACAAAAATTGAACACTCGGGGCTTTTACCAGAATAAAAAGGATACAGAAAAGTTATGAATAAGGAAAAAGCACTCGAACTTCTTTTAGAGATAGAAAGAAAGGTAAATACATGTTGTGCTATAACTATGGAGCCTGACGAAGTTTTTGAACTTATAGACGAACTTAAAGAAGTATTAAAAAATTTATAAGTTCACTTTTTAGTAGTTACTATGGAATATAGTTCGTATATTTAGGTTATAATAAAGAAATAAGAGTTATGAATAAGAAAGAATTTCAATTACAGTTAGATCAGTTAAGTTACGATGGGGTTATTTACGTCTCACATAAGGAAGTTAGGTACGAAGTAAGATGTTATTATGAAAACGGTGATTCAAAAAGTTTTTCTTTACAAAAAGCAGTAATGTGTGGTGATAGTATGAATATTGAAAAATTAACTTCTACTTGTATTGCTTTATATAGTTTTGATATGATGAACCAAAGAACAACCTACAAAATGAAATTTAACGAAATTGAATTAGTAGTATGAAATTGAATTTAAAAAAAGATCAAGATCTATATTTCTCTTCTGACCCTCACTACGGTCATAAAAACATCTGTGAGGGGTCTAGCGAATGGAAAAAGGGAGGGGGTAATTCTAAAACAAGACCGTTTATCACATTATCTAAAATGAACGATTCTATTGTAAATAACATTAATGCTAGAGTTGGGGAAGATGATGTATTTGTATGTTTAGGCGACTGGTCGTTTGGTGGCTTCGATAACATTAAAGAATTTAGAGATAGAATACATTGTAAGAACATACACCTGTTTTACGGAAACCACGACCACCATATTAAGAATAACAGAGAGAACATCCAAGATCTATTTACTTCAACCCAGTGGTATGATGAATTAGAGATTAGACGTCCTTCTAGAACACTTAAAGGAAGAGTTGATAAGCATTCATTTATCTGTATGCACTTCCCTATTGCTAGCTGGGATAAGATGGGTAAAGGTAAAATACACCTACACGGACATACTCACCTACCTGCGCATTGTAAACTCGGAGCTGGGAAGAGTCTCGATGTAGGGGTTGACGGTAACAATTATAAACCTTACAGCATGAAAGAGATTCTCACTATGATGACAGAGCAGCCTAATAAATGCCTGTCAATAAAGGATGATCATCATATAGAATTAGGTAAAGTAAATATATAATGAAAGAAAATACACCAAGTTTTGAGTTAGGGTTTTGGGTAGGGTGTTGGGTAGTTAATACCCACCTCCCTTACCTATCTATGGATAAAGGTACTACTACTACATCTACAGGTAAAATGGTAGAGATTCTAGAATGGGAACAGGAACATGTTAATTATCTTGATGGTACAATGGATGCTTTATTAAAACCAGGAGTAGAAGCAAATGATAATCCTGAATGGATGAAGGTTTTTTATGAGTTTACTACATTTAGAAAAATGTTAAAAGTTAAATACCTACCTGATCATTTAATTATCCCCATCCCTATTTCCTCCCTTCCTGATAAAGAAGAATTTAAGAAGGGAGTAAAGGATGCCTTATGGGATAGTGATTGTAGTAATTATGATGTTGAATCTGAAGCAATAACTGATTCTCCTATAAAGGGATTTATAAAACTACATTTAAAATTAGACCTCTAATATTCTACTAAATGCTTGTGTAACCGGGTAGAATTAACTATCTTTAGGTATGTTAAAAAAGATAGAAGAATTAAAATTCATACAGACTCTAAAAGGAGGTGTTCAATTCGAACTAACCCCTGAAGATGGAGGAGATGTACTTATAGTATCATTCTCTAAGATACGAAACAAGTTCGTAATAAGACAAGACTCAGAAATTAAATGGATGGGACAATCTCAGACTAAGATGATAATGAAACTACCGCCTCTGAGTACTTTAATAGTTTCAGACCTACTACTACCTACCGGGTAAATAATTACTAAGTAAGTAGTTGGAGAGTTAAATAAAGATTCGTATATTTAGGTATAATAAGAAAGATAGTTATGAGAAAAGAAGAAAATAGAGTATGGTGGACGGACGGTTGTTCTACGACAGGAGCAGAAATACTTAAGTACTATACCCGTTTATACGGTCCTGAAAAACTTAGTAATAAGATCGAAGAAGACGAAGAGGGGGATATTGTAGGGGTTAGCTTTGATGGAAATACTTTAGAGTTAATTGTTAAGAAATAAGTACTATGGTAAAGAAAATTAATTTCACAATGTTAATTGTAACTGTAACGTTTTTCGGGTTAAGTATAGGTGTATTGACCGGTACTATTCAAAAATACGTGCATTTTACAGGTATAGAAAACGAAATAGGATTCGCATTACTTTCCACTTTCGGGGCTTTAATCTTTTGTTTTGGAGTAAAAAAATAGATGAAAAAAGGTAATACAGGAAAGCTAGAAGTTATAGGTTATAGAACCTCAGATCTATTAGAGGTAGAACTTAAAAGCGGTAACTGGGCTAGAGTTACTTATAGAGATTTTAGGTCGTATAACGGTAACCGTAGGACTACGGGCCCGGACAGCGTCGTACATGGTGATCCGTTCCGGAATCTAGTAACAGTTCCCTATGAAGGAGCTTATTACTTCTTCGATACGAATAGTATGTATACTCCGGAGAACTACGAGAAGCATACTATAGTTTCATCTATTAAGGATTGCAAAAAGAGCTTGCACACTAAGTAAAAAAATATTATATTAAGTTAGATGAAAAAGTTTATAAAAGGAACTGAGTTAGTTCAAGCAGGTTTTGCTAACGGTATCTCTACACAGCTAGCTGCAAAGCAGTTAATAGATGGACCAGAAGCAAAGTTAACACTAGAAGAGAAGAACGATATTATAGTCGAAGCCTCTGAGCATTTTGGAAAGTTTCTTACCTCCTTAGGGGTAGATTGGGAGAACGACCCTAACTCTTCAGAAACTCCAATGAGAGTAGCTAAGGCATACGTAAATGATCTATTCTCAGGAAGGTATAACCCTCTTGATAGAATTACAGCATTCCCTAGTGATGGTTATTCAGGGGTTGTATTTGAAGGGGGTATACCTCTTACGTCTATGTGCTCTCACCACCACGGTTTGATTAAAGGCGTAGTTCACGTAGCATATGTACCCTCTGCCTCAGGTAAAGTGGTTGGGTTATCTAAGATTAACCGTATTGTAGAACACTTCGGTAGACGAGGTGCTATACAGGAACAGCTAACAGTAGCTATCCATAACGCAGTCGATACTATATGCGAAAGTAACGAAGGTGTAGCAGTAATGGTTGAAGCAACTCATGCATGCGTATCCTGTAGAGGAGTTAAGCATCACGGAGCAAGTATGAAAACTGCAAAGCTATCAGGCTGCTTCCTAGAAGAAGACTCAGCTAGAGCAGAATTCTACCACTTTACAAAAGGTTATACAAACCCAGCATAGTATAATATGTTATCATTAAAGTTGTTTTTAAGTAAAACGGATGTTAAATTAGAGTATAGAATCTTATGAAAGAAAAAAATCAAGTTAAAATCGCCCACGAGGCACCGCTCTCTATCTTTGATGAGGTAAAAGGAATGACGAGTTATAATTACTGTCTCGTGCATTTGATGGACGAACTGCCGGAATATAAAAAGAAGTTTTTTGATATAAAGAACGAAGGTGGTGAGATTATACTGGATAATAGTATCTTCGAACTAGGGGAAGCGTTTAAGGGTGATGATTTTTTCAAGTGGGTAAATGAACTAGCTCCAGAATGGTATGTAATACCAGATGTACTAGAAGACTGTAACAAAACTGTTAAACAAGCTCAAGAATGGTTATCCAAGTATGGAGACCAAATCCCAGAAGGAACTAAGTCGATAGGAGTTGTTCAAGGTAAAACCTTAGACGAGATAATTACATGTTATAAGTCATTAGATAGGTTAGGTGTAGATATGATAGCAATATCGTTTGACTACTCCCTATATGAGAAAATGTTCCCTCATCCGAATCAAAAAATGTCTTGGATGTTAGGAAGAGTGCAGCTCTTAGGTATACTTTATGATGGAGGAATCTTAAACTTAGATAAGCCACACCATTTGCTCGGAAATTCCTTGCCCGTTGAGGGGAAATTTTATAGAGATTATAACTTCATCTACTCTATAGATACATCAAATCCGGTTGTACACGGTATTAAAGGTATTAGATATGAACCAAACTTCGGATTGTATAGTAAAGAATCTCAGAAACTTTACGAGTTAATTTCACAACCTAAGGAAAGTATCGATATGAAGTTAGTAAGTTATAACGTAGGAGAGTTTAAAAAATACTGGAATGTTAATTAAAAAAGTAAATAAGTAAAATGAAGCAGTTAAGAGAAATGTGGGAATGGTTTTGTAGCAATACAAAGATTGACGAGAAGTTAAAAAAAAGGCAAGAAAAAGCACAAGTTAAATTAGATAAATAAAATAGAAAAGTAAAATTATGAGTGAAACATCAACTACAGCAGAATTATTTGAAGAGATTAAGGATTTATTCTCAACATTCGAAGAAGGGCATAACGCCACTACTAAGACTGGGAAAGCTAGAGCTAGAAAATCAATTGGAGAGATTAAGAAACTAGTTACGGATTACCGTAAAGCTAGTGTTAACGAATCGAAGTAATGAAGTACTGGTCAGTGAACGTACTGTTTATAGTAGACAGCGATTCAGGAAGAGTTCAAAAAATTAAAGAACAGTACCTAGTAGAGGCAATAAGCGCTACAGATGCTGAAGCTAAGATCTATAAGAACTTTGAAGGAGAAAGTGATTTCTCTGTAATTAAAGCCGAACAGTCTCGGATAATGGACGTCATAACAGACGGTAAGAAGTAGAAAACTCGGAGGATTAGTAAGTGTCTTACTATAAAAACTCCACTACTGTTAAAGAGCTACTTGAAAAGGTAGCTCTTTTTTTAGTTGTATAGTTAAAATATTAATCGTATATTTAAGGTAATGAAACAAAAAGAGAGAATAATATTATGTGGTACTAGTAGTACCGGTAAGAGTACAATATTGGAAGTATTAAAAGGAGATTTACTAAGTTATAAATTTATCTCAGAATCTACAAGGACTGTAAAATCTTATGGATTAGGTATAAATGAAGAAGGTAGTGAATCAACTCAATTAGCAATAGCAGCTTTTCATCTAGAAGCTTTACTAAGTGAAGAGGATCTAATACTTGATAGAGGTTTCTTAGACCTAGTAGTGTATTCCAGAATGTTACCTAACCTTAATACACAAGTACTAGCTTATATAGAGGATATGTGGAGACGTATTGCACCGCAGTATACTAAAATATGTTACTTCCCTATAGAGTTTAGTATAGTTGATGACGGTGTTAGAACTCTATCAAGCAGTTGGAGAGAGTCTGTAGATAAGGAATTTCGAAAGGAACTAGAAAGGTTAGGTGCAGATTATATTATAGTAAGGGGTACAAGAGAAGAGAGGTTAATAACAGTTAAGGATTACATACTACATAATAAATACCCTTCAGAAGTAAAGAAGGCAACAGAAGGACCTTTCTATAGTCTCTATGACTTCTTAGGTTATCCAGCAGGAAGTGAAAGAGGTAAGCAAGTAGCTTTAGCAGCGAAAATGCAAGACATAGGAGTAAGAACCAGACAAGTTACTACTAAAAGCTATAATGGACCTGTTACACTCTACCCTAAGAGTTTTCTAAACCAATACTTTAATACAACTAAATAAGTACTATGATAAAAACAAATAAAGACTTAGAGAAAACTTACCTACTTGATCGTGGGGTACTGGTAAATGTTAGACCTTTACATTCAAACAGAGGTTCTTACTGGCATGTTGAAGAGATAGATATTAACACCGGTAAAATAACTAAGAGTTTAACTCGAAGCCTACCTGGAGAAGCTTACGTAGTAAGAGATTAATTATATTTAAAATAGCCGCATATTTATAACATATAATAACATGAAAGCATTTAACTTAAGAAAGTACTTAACAGAGGGTATATTAAGTACCCAAGCACTTAATACTGAAGCAACCATAGAAACATCACCGGAAGATTTAGCAAAAGTCAAAGCTGTAGCTAAAGACGACGATGTTATAAAGGTAACTGAAGACCACGGGTGGGGTTCTTCCGACCAATCCTCTATGAACAAAAGCATACATTTAACTATGGGAAAGCCTAGGGAAATGCCATCACCGTTTGATAACACCCTTCGAGAGGTAGTGGCAGATGCTGTAGATCAATATTGGGATGAATGGGTAGAGTATGCTGAAGGTAGGAGAGAGGATTTAATAGTTAAAGCGACTAAGTTATACCTAAGAGCCTACTTCCCTGAATACTTTGAAAAAATGCAATCAATGTTCTCTGAATCTATCGACCGGGAATTTCACTCTACGAAAAATACATCAGGTCACCCTAACCCGCAAGAGTTAAACATTCCGGAAATAGAGAAATATATTCAAGATAACCCTAATACATTATGGGGAAGGTCTCTATCCATCTGGAAAAGAGTGCTAGCTCAGAAAATTAAGGATGCAGACGAGAGCAGTAATTCGCTAAAAGAGAATGAAGTTCCTAACTCTGAGATTTTAGATGTTATTGATTCTATACAGACCCTAATTGAAAAGCTTAAAAGTAGTGATCCAGAAAGAAGTAGTAAGTTATTTACCTCAGCTGGTCCATTAGTAAAAGCACTCCACCAACTAGTAATTGTAGCAGAGGATGAAAATACAGATGAGATAGGAGCTGTTTACGAAACTATTAAAGAATCTAAAAGATTACGACATTCTATGAAGCGTCAACGGCATTAGAATGTAGTTCACATAAACTACCAAAAACTTAAAAAAGGATTGTAGACTACAGTCGGATAATATTCGACCTATTCTAGGATCCTTTTTTTATGTACTAACTTACAGTTGCCTACGACTTAGCAAGTTCGTATATTTATAGTATAATAAGAAATAAATAAAAGTTTATGATTAATTTTTCAAACCAAACACCGCTTACCTTAGAAGAGATAAGTGAGAAAGCACCAGCAGTTGTAGAGCAACATGCTTCACCTTTAGTTTCTAAACATTACATTCACATACCGACAACAAGGATACTTGACGATATGGCTAAATTAGGATGGAAAGTGATAGGGGCTGATCAACAGACTTCAGGTAACCTTGATACGGATCGATATGCAAAGCATTTAGTTGCTTTTAGAAATGATAATATAGTACTCCGGACAGAGGATGGAGAGACTGTATTCCCTCAAGTATTAATTCAAAACTCTCATAACGCTTTAGGAGCCTTCTCGTTTAGTGCAGGGTTATACCGTGTAGCTTGTGCAAATGGTCTAGTAGTAGCTACTAAGAGTTTCGGATCACTTCGAATTAGACATAGGGGTTACTCTTTTGAAGAGTTGCAGGTTACAATAGTAAAGATGATAGAAGAACTTCCAGGTACAATAGAGGTATTGAATAAGTTTAGAGATGTCCAACTAAGCGAAGAGCAAAAGACAGAGTTTGCTTTAAGTGCTATGGGTATACGTTTCGCTGGTGATAAGGCAGTTGTAGAACCTAAGCTACTACTCACTCCTCTAAGAGAAGCTGATAAGGGCGATAGTCTCTGGACAGTATATAATATTCTACAAGAGAAAGTAATTAAAGGTCGTTTTGAGTATACTACTTCGACTGGTAAGGTAAGAACTGCTAAACCAATAAAAGCATTTCAGAGAGATATAAAAATGAATAAAGAACTATTCGCTTTAGCAGAGCAATTCGCATAGTCTATGGAAACTTCTAAATATAATACCTGGGTAGCTTTCTTCTCTCAAACCGGATCCGAAATAGCTTCTATAGCAGAGGCTCTCGGCCGGTGGCCGGATAAGATTATAACAAACAAGAGACCCTCGGAAGTGAGAACTATAAGCTCAAAGTTAGCCGGAAAAGAGATTACTTATATTAGTAATAAACCAACACCAGACGAATACATTACTGCGCTAGGGGAAGGGGTTAAAGTTATAACACTACACGGATGGTTAAGGATAGTACCGCATGAAGTCATAGACAAGTATCCTAACATTTTAAACGGTCATCCGGGTATACTCCCTCTACTAGCAGGAAAGGATCCTCAAGAGAAAGCATTTCACCTGAATCTAGACGTCTCAGCTTGTGTTATACATAAGGTCTCGGTAGGAGTAGATGAAGGACCTATCTTAGAGGAGAGACTGGTGCATATAAAGGATTTGAACTTAGAGGAGGTGTACAGTGTACTTCATAAAAACTCTATAGAACTATGGATAAGTTATCTTCAAAGGTTAGACCTTTTAGTTGTCTAGTAAATATATTCTTCGTATATTTAAGTATAATAAGATATCGAAATAGGAGTTATGACAAATACAAAAACACAATACCAAAAAGACCTGCAGGTTAACTTAAACCTAAACGGCAAGGATTTCCCGAAAGGACAGTGGAACTTAGTACATTCGATAAGGGAAGTAACTCTGTTTAGTAAAGGAATAAAGCCACATAGGATGTGGAGACTGCAAGATGTAAAAAACTATTACGGACTAAAGGGAAATACTCTCTCTATTTTGAAGCAATTAAAAATGTTGAGAAGTGAAGAGTTAAATACTACTTTAGTTGCTTAATACAAATACTATTCGTATATTACGTAAGTAATAAGTTCATTGACACAATAACAGAATATAAAAAATTATATAACAATAAACAATAGGGCATAGCGTAACTGGAGTAGCTTGGAACTACGTCAACAGCTCCTAAGACGTTAAGTAGAGATATTCTCACGAGCCCTATTGTTTATTGTTATATAAAAATATTATTAGCAGTAAAGCTGATTAAATTGAGATTAAGGTAAAGGTTAGCCTCTCATTCATGCAGTAACCTTGTAAGACCCGAAAAGCTAATTTTAAACTCTTTGATTGAAGATAAACGATAATTTTATATCTATAACCACCATAAGAACGTTTGGTAGATAATAATTATAGACTGTATCAGCAGTTGTGTTTATTGTAGAGATGTTAGATATCTTCACGGATATATAGATTAACCATATCGACCTAGTGTAAAGGGTAACATTCCATAACTGAAATTTGGACAAAGAGTTTTATAAGATAAAAAGAGTGATATTGATGCTGGAGGGGAACCTTTGAAGGCTATTACAATATTAACAGCTAAAGTATTGCAGCCTTGGCAGGAGTTTATTATTCTGTATGGTTGCTAACGGTTTGGGTATGGTTAGATTTTTAACGGATAAATAGATAAATTATGGATAATATAGAGAAAAGTGAATTATTAGAACTTAAAACAAATCTGATAAAAGATATTAGAAAATGGAAGCCAAGCGGAGGAGATGTTCCTGATTGCTTTACAATGTTGTACGATTACGATGAGGCTGTTAAAAAATTAACTATACCCGTTGTTAGCAACCGAAGGGAACTGTTAACGGCGTATGAGTTTTATAAACGTGGGGAAATTCCTGACGATAATTGGGATATTGATTTATTCCTTGGGATTGCAAAAAGCAGTTTATAGTTGGTAACGACCTTAATAAAATGAGTAGTGCATCTTCACTACACTTGGATAGAAGCAAAACGGCTGCAATGCACTATTCAATTTATTTATTGTTAGCAGCTTTTAAATTTAATATTATGAGATTTTACAAA